>Ga0209390_10002015_pt1 | contig 37039 bp, 26 predicted proteins | sample BON01_FD_187212 | JGI IMG/M metagenome (GOLD analysis project Ga0209390, IMG submission 187212) | Freshwater microbial communities from Lake Bonney liftoff mats and glacier meltwater in Antarctica - BON-01 (SPAdes) (version 2) | ecosystem: Environmental > Aquatic > Freshwater > Ice > Glacier...
TGACGATCGGGATTTCCAAGCGGTCGCCCCAGCGCTGGAGTTGCTCGACGGCGGCGGCGCGAAAGGTGTCCGCGGCGGCAAGGCTGACGGAGTGCCCGCAATTTTTCAGCCACATGCCGAGCTTGGCGGAGGAAGTCGTCTTGCCTGTGCCGTTGACCCCGACAACTAGGACCACCGTAGGTTTACCATCGCTGCGCGGCGATGGTGCCGGACTGTCTTCGGGAAGAATTTTAGAAAGCCGCTTTCTGGTGACCTCGACGACATCTTTGGCTGTGATTTCGCGGCCTAGGTCGTAGAGCTCATCGGTAATGCCGGAGCTGAGTTTTCCTCCGAGATCGGCGGCGATCAGGTTCGCCTCGAGTTCGTCCCAATCGACTTCCGCCTGGTCGGTGATGGTATTAAAAAGCTTTTTAAAGAATCCTGCCATGAGATGGGTCAGGCTAGACGGCGATAGGAAACTTTAAACTCTAAACTTCAATAAGGAGAAGGGTCTTTAAAAGCCCTTTGCGGAGGATATGTGCGCGGGGTTCCGCCACGGGGAAATCGCTCCGACTGAGCCTTTTCCGTGGCAAACTCGTAAAGGGGGGCCAGGCTGTGCTGATGGGTTTGGAAAGACTCTTCTCCATATTGCGGATCGGGTGCATTCGATAGTTGCGCGATCCGGGTAGCTCCGCAAAATGCCGGCTGTGCCGCTTATTAAAATTCTACCCGATATCCTCGCCAGCCAAGTGGCGGCGGGTGAGGTGGTGGAGCGGCCCGCGAGTGTAGTTAAAGAGCTGGTGGAGAACAGCCTCGATGCTGGGGCGAAGGAGGTGATGGTAGATATTGAGAAGGGTGGAGTGGCGCTCATTCGGGTGTCGGATGACGGCTGCGGGATGACCAAGGAGGACGCGCTGCTCTCCTTGGAAAGGCACGCGACCAGTAAGCTGCGGACATCGGCCGATCTCGCGAGTATTATGACCCTCGGCTTCCGGGGCGAGGCCGTGCCGAGTATCGCAAGCGTGGCAAAGTTCCGTATGGTAACACGTAGGGCAGAGGATCTTTCAGGCACGGAAATTCTGGTTGATGGGGGGAAAGTCCGCGATGTGAGAGATGCTGGCGGAGCTCCTGGAACGATGATCGAAGCTAGGAGTTTGTTTTTCAACATGCCGGCGCGAAGGAAATTTATGCGGGCGGAGACTACTGAAGCCGCGCACGTGGAGCAGCAGTTGCGGCTTCACGCGTTGGCGGCACCAAGCGTGCGGTTTCGTTTCAGGAAGGACGAGAGAGTGGTTTTCGATCTTCCAGGGGTTGCCCGGCCCGTGGATCGGGTGAGACAGCTTGTGGGAAATGAGATGGGCGCGGAGCTGGTGGAAATCCCAGAGCACCTGGGACCGGGGATGGGAGTGACAGGTTTCATCCTGCCGGCGAAACACGCGCGGAAGGGTAGGCGGCATCAGTTTGTTTTCCTAAACGGAAGGCCGATCGAGGATGCGGCGGTTTCCAAAGGTTTGGCCGAAGGTTTCCGGGGGAATTTGCAGGAAGGGCTGCATCCGGCGGCTTGGCTGTGGCTTGATGTCGAGCCGCAGCTTGTCGATGTGAACGTGCATCCTGCGAAAAAGGAGGTGCGCTTTCATCGCCCTTTCGAACTCCGGGATCTGATATCGCAGGCTGTGGCCGATTGCCTTAGGCCGCGCCCTGCCGAGAGCCCCCGAAACCATTCGACTGCATCTCCGCTTACGAGTCGCGAGGAGTCATCCGGAGTGGCAGATATGAAGGGTCCGATGTTCCATGGGTCCCAAGCGGAGCTACCGGTGGCAGGCACGGAGGAACCTGAGACTCCGGTGGAGTTTTCCCGGGCACCGGACTTCCGGCTGATAGGATTGCTGCAAGATCGCTATGTGATTTTAGAAAGCTCGGATGGGCTGGTGTTGTTCGATCCGAAGGCGGCGCGGGAGCGTATCGTTTTCGAGCGACTTACGAAGGCTAGAAAAGAAGGTATGGAAACCCAGAGCCTGTTGGTGCCGGTTCTGGTGGAATTGGATCCTAGGGATCTCGATCTGATTTTACGTGAAAAGTTGGCTTTGATGGAGGCCGGGCTGGAGGTGGAGGCTTTCGGTGGGAATACCCTACAACTTCGCAGCCTTCCTGCGTTTCTCAAAACGGAAGATCCGAAGGCATTTCTCGACGAGATCCTGGAAGAGACTCTGCACGGCCCTTCATCGGCGGGAAAATTCGCGTTCGACCGTCTTTCACGCATCATCGCGAAACAGGTTTCTAAGAAGTCGGCAGCCCGCTTGGCTGAGGCCGCCAGCCTTCTGGAAGAGCTGTTCCGATGTGATCTTCCTTATTGCGCGGCGGACGGGAGACCGACGTTAACGGAATATAACCGCAAGGATATTGACCGCCGGTTCGGAGTAGGCAGGGACTGAGTCCTTAAAAGCCCGCCAACCAAATGGTACACGAGGACGGGATCGAACCGCCGACCGACCCGGTGTAAACGGGTTGCTCTACCGCTGAGCTACTCGTGCCTAGGGCTGAATTAGCTTTTCGCTTGAGAGGCGCTGCTGGCAAGCCTTTGTTGCGATTATTACGGAAAAATTAGCAGGGGAGCACCACAGAGCCTCCGGATAGAACAGTCGATTCTGCTGCTTTAATCTTGTCGCACCGGAATCCAAGAAATGCCCTGAAAAACTGAGTTCTCGTCCTTCCGCTGTATCGCAGGAAACCATTGATACCGTTTATGTGCTCCGTTTGTGGAACCCAGCTCGCGCTTTCAGTCGCTTCCGAAGTGGTCAGTGGGCCATGTCCGAAATGTCGGACATGGATTGAATCATTTGAACTCACCGGATCTGACGAGATCGGTGATCAAGAAGCATCGAGGACGCCCAACGCCATGAAAGGACCACGGCGCCGCGCCCAAGCTTTGCCCAGCGGACAGGGCAGGATACGCGCCCACGGGTGTCTCGATCACGAGGGCAACGAACGCCGAGAGCTATATAGTACCCTGCGGGTGATCGCAGTGGCTTTGGGGATGATTGCCGTAATCATTTTCATCACGCTCTATCTGGAACAATGGATGACTCGTTGATTTAGTTGTAAGTGATTGTGATACAATTACTTACAACTAATAGAAAAATCTATTTTTTATTGAATAAGTCCTTGTTTACCCACTCAGGATTTCAGACTCTACCACCGCACCATGTCAGAGACTCCCAACCAGCCGGAAAAGGCCCAAACTAAGGTCGGAACCGAGCAGGAATACAACGCCGGACAGATCGATAAACTCGAAGGCCTGGAGGCGGTTCGCAAGCGCCCCGGGATGTACATCGGGGATCCCGACGAACGCGGCCTCCATCACTGCGTCTTCGAGGTTCTCGACAACTCCATCGACGAGCATCTCGCTGGATACTGTTCGAAAATCAAGATTGCCATCCACGTCGATGGTTCGATTTCGATTTATGACAACGGCCGTGGCATCCCGGTCGATATGCACGAGAAATTCGGTATGCCAGCCGTCGAGCTGGTTCTTACCAATCTCCATGCGGGCGGGAAATTCGGGCAGGGAGCTTACAAATATTCCGGCGGTCTGCACGGCGTCGGCGCAAAGTGCGTGAACGCCCTCTCCGATTGGTTCCGCGCGGACATCACTCGTGGCGGAAAAGTCCACCGCATCGCATTCGAACGCGGCAAGACCACCGAACCGCTGCATGTAGTCGGTGAGGCCGATCCGAAGAAAACCGGCACCGCCATCACCTTCTTCCCGGACGCGACCATTTTCGTTGATACAATCACCTTCCAGTTTGACCGCCTCGCCACCCGCCTGCGTGAACTCGCTTTCCTTAATCCCGGCCTCACCATCGAGCTGGATGACGAACGCCCCGAGTCCGCGAAAAAAGCCTCCTTTTTCTACAAGGACGGCATCGTCGAGTTTATCGCGCAGCTTTGTGAAAACAAGAACGTCGTCCACGAAAGCCCAGTCGTCATCGAAGGCAAGCGCGAGATCGACTATGACTACGATGGCAAGCAAACCAAGGAGGACGTATTCGCCGATGTGGTTTTCCAATACAACGATTCCTACCAGGACCAGATTCTCTGTTTTGCCAACAGCATCCCCAACGCCGATGGCGGCACCCACCTCACCGGCTTCCGCACCGCGCTAACCCGCGCGATCAACGCATACGCCAAGACCAACAAGATCCTCAAGGACAAGGACCCCGCCCTCTCCGGCGATGATGTCCGCGAAGGCCTCGTCTGCGTCATTTCCGTGAAAATGCCCAGCCCGCGCTTCTCGTCCCAGACGAAAGGTAAGCTGGTCAACTCTGAGATCGAAGGCGTCGTTTCCTCCATCGTTTACGAAGGCCTCAATACCTACTTCGAGGAAAACCCCGCGCTCGCCCGTAGGATCATCGAGAAATCGGTCAACGCCGCCCGCGCCCGCGAAGCCGCCCGCAAAGCTCGCGAAACGGTCCGCAAGTCCGCCCTCTCCGGCGGTGGCCTTCCCGGAAAGCTCGCCGACTGCTCGGAGCGCGATCCCGCGAAATCCGAACTCTATATTGTCGAAGGAGACTCCGCCGGTGGTTCTGCCAAACAAGGCCGCGACCGGCGCACCCAAGCGATCCTCCCGCTGCGCGGAAAAGTCATCAACGTCGAGAAAGCCCGCCTGCACCGTGCCCTTCAGAACAAGGAAATCCAGTCCATGATCACCGCCATCGGCGCGGGCATCGGCGACGGCGACCAGGACGGCTCCTTCAATCTCGAAAAAGTCCGCTACCACAAGATCGTCATCATGACCGATGCCGACGTCGACGGCTCCCACATCCGCACCCTTCTCCTCACCTTCTTCTGCCGCCACATGCCAGAGCTGGTGAAAAAGGGCTACCTCTACATCGCCCAGCCGCCGCTCTATCTGGTCACTCGGAAAAAGCGCTCCGAATACGTCCAAGACAACGACGAGCTCAACGCCATCCTCATCGACCTAGGCGCTGGTGAAGTCACCCTCCGCACTTTCGATAAGACCCGCGAATTCACGGCAGATGAGTTGAAACCCATCTTGGAAAATCTCTCCTCGCTGTCCCGCTTCCAGAAAACTATCGAGGGCAACGGCGGCAACTTCCAAGAATACCTCGCCGCCCGCCGCGCCGACGGACACTTGCCTGAGTACATGATCCGTATCCGGGAGGGTAATGTCGAATCCATCATCTACTTCGCAGACGAAGCCACCCTCTCCGCATTCGCCGCTGAAAACCGCGACCTCGGTCTCTTCGACGAACAACTCACCGATGAGGAACTCTCCGAAATCACCGGTCCATCGCGCCGCGCAGTCCTTCACGAACTCCACGAATCCACCGCCATCACGAAGATTTTCTCCCGCCTCAACGAGCTGGGGATCGATACGAAAATCTTCTTCTCCATGGACACCCCAATCTTTGAAATCACCGAAGGCGACGGCGAAAAGAAAACCGCCACCCCGGTTTTCGTCGTTTCCGACATTCTCAGTAAGGTCCTCGAAATTTCCGCCAAGGGCGTCCAGATCAAGCGCTTCAAGGGTCTCGGTGAAATGAACGCCAAGCAGCTGTTCTCCACCACCATGGACCCGGAAACCCGCCAGTTCCTCCGCGTCCGCCTCGACGAGGACAACGCCGTCGAAGCCGACAGGATGTTCGACATCCTCATGGGCGACGTCGTCGAACCCCGCAAACGCTTCATCGAGGACAACGCCCTCAACGTCCGCAACCTGGATGTGTAAAATGGAGCGCGGACTTTAGTCCGCAAGCAAAAGCCATGGAACCCTCCGACATACTCACCAAAGAAAGGATCATTTCAGCCTTGGGCATCCTTAATCAACGCCTCACGGAAAAAGGCGTTACGGGGGAGTTATGCATTTTCGGCGGAGCCACCATGATCCTCGCCTTCGATGCCCGCGAATCCACCCGAGATGTCGATGCCGTCTTTGTCCCAAAAACCGAAATTTATCAGGCTGCCGAGCAAATTGCAGAAGAAATGAATCTGCCGATTTCCTGGCTTAACGACGGGGTGAAAGGTTTTATTTCGAGCGAAGGCGAAGTTACATCCGACGGAATGCCCCAGTGGGATAATCTTCGCATCCTTCGCCCTACCACGAAATATCTTCTCGCCATGAAATGCATGGCCGCCCGTGTATCTACTTACGAAACAGCCGGAGACAAAGACGACATCATCCATCTTTGCCAATCGTTAGGGATCGAAACAGCCAGCGAGGTATTGGACATCGTGGAGGACTACTATCCAACTTCACGAATTCAGGCGAAAACCCAGTTTTTTATTGAAGAAATCATTTCTGAAATGAAAGGAGAAAAGGAATGATTGCCACTGCCAGACCCATGCGAGAAGCCTTCGCGGATATCAGAGATGAGCAATCTTTCGGCTACCGTCTCCGCGATTTTTTAGACCGCTTTAGGGATAATCCGTCGTTTGAACTAATTTCCGAGGAGCCTCGGCTGTTGTCTCAGTCTATCGGGGACAATGGAAGAGCGGACGCGTTCCTTGCTTCCACCGCCGCATTTCTCGCCAACCAACACGATCTACCGGAGCCTACATGGACTCAAGGAACCTCGCGTGCCCTGGATAAACCCTGGTTCGCCGCAAAATCACACAACCTCCGCATGGTTCTCCTCCAGGAATCCCCCGCCGCCTTCCGCGTCCGCAACCTCTTCGTCTCCGCAAACGCCCTCCACCGCGCTTGACGACAATCATAATCATACATTACATTGTCGTCATGACAAGGACACAAATCCAACTTCCCGATCCCCTTTTCAAACGCCTTCGCAGCATCGCGAAGGCGAAGGATCTCTCCCTCGCGGAAATTATCCGCCGTCAGATGGAAAAATTCGTAGAAACTTTTCCGGAAAACTTGGAGACGCCTTCGGATTGGAAATATCCAGTTCTTCCACGGAGCCCGGGACCATTCCTTTGTGATCCGGCCACCGTGAATTGCGAGGCAGAGGCGATTGAAGCGAAAGGTCTAGAAATGAGGGGAATGAACCATGCTTAGCGTAGATACAAATATCCTCATCTACGCTGCCAATCCTGAATCTGAAAACCACAAGGAGGCGGTCGAATTTCTAGAGTGGGCGTCATCTTCCGGGGATCACCAGTATGCCACGTCCGAACTCGTCCTTGTGGAGCTATACATGCAGTTAAGAAATCCCAGAATTTTCGCAGCCCCCCTTACACCATCCGAAGCGAACTCCTATTGCCAAACCCTCCGCAGTCAACCGAACTGGCGGCACTTGGACTACCAGCCAATTGTCGCGGACAAACTCTGGGATTGGGCATCCAAAACTAACGGAGGGTTCCGCGAAATCATCGATGCCCGCCTCGCCCTCAGCCTCCGCCACCACGGCGTAACCCGCTTCGCAACTGCCAACGTAAAACACTTCCAAAACTTCGGCTTCACAGAAGTCTGGAACCCTCTTCTTCCCTGATTTTTTCCCATGTCTGATTCCATCAAACCTATCAACGTCGCCGACGAACTTTCCCAATCGTTCCTCGAGTATTCCATGTCCGTCATCATCTCGCGCGCCCTCCCGGACGTGCGCGACGGCCTAAAACCCTCTCAGCGCCGGGTGCTATATGCCATGCGCCAGCTCGGCGTGACGCCCTCGAAATCCCATGTAAAGTGCGCGAAGATTGTCGGTGAAACGATGGGTAACTATCATCCGCACGGTGACTCCTCGATCTATAGCACTCTGGTTCACATGGGTCAGCCGTGGGCGATGCGTGAAATGATCGTCGACGGACAAGGTAACTTCGGTTCGGTAGAAGGCGATGCTGCGGCATCCATGCGTTACACCGAGGCCCGTCTCCACCCGCTCGGCATGGCGATGATGGACGACCTCGACAAGGACACGGTCGATTTCGTCCCGAACTACGACGGCACTCTCCAAGAGCCATCCGTCATGCCATCCGCTTTCCCGAATTTCCTCGTAAACGGCGGCACCGGCATCGCCGTCGGCATGGCGACAAACCTTGCCCCGCACAACCTGGGTGAAGTCATCGACGGCATCTGCGCAATGATTAACAATCCACAGATCGACCTCGTCGGGCTAATGGAACACATCAAGGGCCCCGACTTCCCGGTTGCCTGCGAAATACGCGGCATCCGCGGAATCGAAGATTATTTCCGCACCGGCCGCGGCTCCATGCGTTTGCGTGGCACTCTGGAAATCGAGGAAAATGAAAATGGGAAATCCATGATCATCATCCGCGAAGTTCCCTACGGAGTGAACCGTGCGGTGCTTCAGACTCGCATTGCGGAGTTGGTGAACGACAAGATCCTCACCGGTATTTCCGGAATGCGCGACCTCTCCGACGAGGAAACCCGCATCGAGATCGAACTGAAACGCGACGCACGCCCGCAGGTCGTCGTTAACCAGCTCTTCAAACTCACTGCTCTCGAGACCTCATTTAGCGTCAACATGCTGGCGATCCACGAGAAGCGCCCCAAACAGCTTTCGCTTAAAGAAGCCATCGACTGCTACATCGAGCACCGCCGCGAGGTGGTCATCCGCCGCACCCGTTACCTTCTCGGAAAAGCCGAGGAGCGAGCCGAGCTCCTGGAGGCCTACCTACTCGCACTCGGGCACATCGATGATTTCATCAAGATCATCCGAGATTCCAAAAACCGCGACGAAGCCCGCGTGCGTCTCGCTGGATACGAGTTTTCCACAGAAACCGCGACCGGACTCGGCATTCTGCTTCGTTCCCAGCCTGCGGTGCAGGGCGAGAAATATATTTTCTCCGAGCGCCAGGTGAATGCCATCCTCGAACTTCGCCTCTATCAACTCACCGGCCTCGAGCGCGACAAGGTCAAGGGCGAGTATGATGGCATCCTCGTAGAGATCACGGATTTCATGGATATCCTCGCCCGCGAGGAACGTGTGCTGACGATCATCAAGGACGAGCTTCACGTGATCAAAACGAAGTATGCCAGTCCCCGTAAATGCCCTATCGTCGCGGAAGCCGGTGAGGTTGCGATGGAGGATCTCATCGCGAACGACGCGATGATCGTCACGCTCTCGCACCGTGGGTATATCAAGCGGACTCCCGCCACCGAATATCGCTTGCAAGGTCGCGGCGGCAAAGGACTCAAGGGAATGGAGACGAAAGCGACCGCTAAGGATGTGAAGGACGATTTCGTAGAACATCTGTTTTCGGTTCAGGCCCACGACTACCTCCTGTTCTTTACAAATACCGGCCGCCTCTATGTCGAGCGGGTTTATGAACTCCCGGAAGGCTCCCGCACATCCGTCGGGCGCAGTATTAAAAACGTTCTCGATCTTCAGCCGGAGGAAAGCATCGCCGCGATGCTCCGCCTCGAACGCACGGTCGACGAAGAGGGTAACGACATCACCTTCCGTGAGGATGCCGGATTTGTCTTTTTCGCCACCCGCACCGGAAAAGTCAAAAAGACCGCCCTCAACGATTTCCGCAACTACCGCAAAGCAGGGACCATCGCGATCATTCTGGAGGAAAGCAATGAACTCATCGGCTGCTCCCTGACATCCGGAAACGACGATATCATCTTGGTCACCCACGAAGGAATCAGCCTCCGCTTTTCCGAGCAGGACACCCGTCCGCTTGGCCGCTCATCGCAGGGCGTCATGGGAATCCGCCCGGTAGAGGGCGACTACGTTGTCGGCCTCGCGAAAGTCACCGACGACTGCACCCTTTTGGTCGCCTCTGAAAACGGCCTTGGGAAACGTACAGCTTTCGAAGAATACCGCAAACAATCACGTGGCGGTAAAGGCATCATCACCATGAAGGTCACGGAAAAAACCGGCCCCCTCGTCGGTGCCCTCGCCGTCACCGAGGAGCACGAGCTCATGCTCATGACCTCCAAAGGCCAGTCGATCCGCATCCGGGTGAGCGAAGTCCGCACCACCGGCCGCAACGCCCAAGGCGTGAAGCTCCTTACTCTCAAAAAGGGCGAGAAACTTCAGGATATCTCCCTAGTGATTCCGGATGGTGAGGATGATGGAGCGCCGACTTCAGTCGGCGAGTCACCTGCGGAAGGGGAGGAACACGCCGACTAAAGTCGGCGCTCTAATAGCCCTCAATGAGCAAAGGCTACCACTATCGCGGATACCTTCCTCATTGGGATCTTGAAAAAGCGACACAGGCGATCACTTTTCGTTTTAACGACTCTCTTCCCCAACATGTCATCAAGGAATGGCGCCAGGATCTTGCTGAAATCGAAGACGATGACCTCCGTGAAAAGGAACTCCATCGCCTGATCTCGAAGTTTGAAGACACGGGATACGGCTCATGCGTCCTCCGCGATCCGGTTTGCGCCGGAATTGTCCGTGATAAAATGCAATTGGGCGATGGGTTTGCCTACAAGCTCCTCGATTGGTGCGTGATGCCCAACCATGTGCATGTGATGATCCGCCTGCTTGATGAGACTCCATTGTCGAAAATCATCCAGTCATGGAAAGGCGGATCCGCAGTGGAGATCAACCGCTACCTTGGCGAGAGCGGCACCCTCTGGCACCGCGAGTATTATGATCGGCTCGTGCGGGATGAGGATCACTACTACAGTTGCCGTAAGTATATCCGTATGAATCCGGTGAAGGCTGAATTATGCGAAAAACCAGAAGACTGGGAATTCTCATCCGCCTGGATGGAGCGCTGACTTTAGTCGGCGAGTTTTCTTCCCTTCCCCGACACGCCGACTAAAGTCAGCGCTCCGATGAACGAATACGCCATCTACAAGCCCAACTCCCGCGGCAGCGGGGGAGTCATCCGCTTCGAGCTGAACCGTGAAAAAGGAGCTGTCTTCCTCGATGCGGCCTCCCAATCTGGGGAGAAGCAGTTCGATTGGGAAAAGAAGATCACCATGAAATGGGGACTCCCGGATATCGGCTCCGCGCTCGCCGTTCTGCAAGGCCGGATGCCGCAGGCGAAGCTCTTCCACAAATCCGAAAAAGCCACGAGCACCTTCGAACTCACCTTCCGCGATGATCCGGACCGAGCGCCCTACATGGTTTCCGTCACCCGTCAGGAGAATGCGGACAAGTCTCTCCGCAAAGTTGCGATCCCGATCACTCATTCAGAAGCGGCGATTCTGGAAACCGCTCTCCGGACAGCAACCGCACGGATTCTCGGGTGGTAAAGTCCGCGTTCCAAAAATAAATATATATTTTAAATTGACGGATTCCTGAAATTACTGTTTTCACTTGCCGCGCAACCAAGCCACCCAATGAAACGCATAGTATCCGCTTCCACTCACCACTCCTACCTGTCATGGACAGGCGCAGGGTTGATGTGTGCCAGCGGACGGCTCCAATTCATTGATGAGCCGGAGAATGCCGGAAGCAGGTTGCGACACGCGAGTGTCTAGGAAGTCCCTAAGACAGAAGGATCTCCAGCCCTGCTTCCTCATCGGAACAGGGCTTTTTTTAAGGTCCATTTTTGCAGAACATGAAGCCAATTTTTCCCAAATGTCGAAGAATCAGCCGGTCAATTACCGGTTCCCGCCAACCCCTGACTGAAGATCCCGCCCTCCCGGCGAGGAGTATCTCCGAACCCGCAAACTCCTGGAGAAATATATTTCCGGGATATGGCACCACAGTATCCAATTATCATGACTTTATCCATACTCCATCGGAAAAACGTGCTTGTGCTAAATCGGCACTGGCTACCCGTTTCTGCGATCACCCCAGCGGACGCCTTCTGCCACATGGTGGCGGGAACAGGCGAAGGGCTGCTTATTTCTCCCGGCGAACTCCGCCCCCTAGCGTGGGCGGACTGGCTCCTGCTGCCTGTCGGAGACGGTGAAGGCATCGGAGTGAAAGGAGGAAAATTACGGGTGCCGACCGTGATCCTTTTGCGGCGCTTCGCCGGCCTGCCAATGTGCCGATCTTCCTTCGGGTTCCGGGCACTCTGGATGCGGGACGGCGGACGCTGCCAATACAGCGGGCGCAAGCTGGCACTCCACGAGGCGGATATTGATCACGTCTTTCCCCGCTCGCGTGGCGGCAGGGACGAATGGGAGAACTGCGTCATTTCCGACCGGAACATCAACCGTAGAAAAGCCGCTAGAACTCCCGACGAAGCGGGACTCAGTCTGATCCGCAATCCCACCAGACCCCGGCCCGTGCCGGTCTCACACACCATCGAAAACACTTACCAAATTAATGACTGGAAACACTTCTTACTGAAGGAGCGCGGACTTTAGTCCGCAATCCATTCAAGCTAACTGCCGACTAAAGTCCGCGCTCCAACGAAATGAAACGACTCACATCACATGACCTGATCGCCGCCGGATACGAGCCGGGGCCGATCTTTAAAATCCTTTTCGAGAAAATCGGAGAGTATGAAGCGCGCGGGATCAAAGATCCGAAATACGCTCTTAAATTGCTCAAACGCGATTGCGGGGAGCCTGTGAAAAAACTGAAAAAGCGTGCGGAAGCCATTTCATTCAGCGAAGCGATCTCGCCAGCAAACAAGGAGGAGCGCGACAACGTGGAGAAGGTTCGTCGCCAGATGAATCAGTTGCTCCGCACTCCCATCATTTCCTCGGGGGTGATCTTGCCGGATGCGTGTCCTTCGGGGATGGCGGAGGCGGTGATTCCTGTCGGGGCGGCGGTGGTTGCGGAAAACGCGATCATTCCCTCTGCGCACTCGGCGGATATCTGCTGCTCCATGTATGCGACTTTCTACGATGAACGTCGTAGCGTTGCTTCTGAGCTCGACGACCTGAAATCGGTGACGAACTTCGGGCCTCTCCCACGTGCCCGCGAAGAGGCCATCCATGATCCTGTGCTTGACGAAGATGTTTGGAACAATCCTTTCCTCAAAGGCTTGGAGAACCGCGCCCGGATGCATCTTGCCGATCAGGGTGATGGCAACCACTTCGCATACCTCGGCGAAATGACTGTCACGCCCGGGTTCATCGGCATACTGAAGCTGACGGGTCACGTGGATTTGGCTGAGCGTCTCGAACCGGCTGATCCTTGTGAATCGAGGAAGCTCCGGGTTCTGGTCACTCACCACGGATCACGAAGCATCGGTGCGCACCTCTACAAGCGCGGCCAGATCGCTGCGGAGAAACACACAGCGAAGGTTGCTGAAGGCATTCCCAAGGCTGCGGCGTGGCTTGATGCGACATCGGATGTTGGCCGTGATTACTGGGATGCGCTGCAATACATTTCTCGATGGACGCTGGCGAACCACAAGGCGATCCACCGCCGTTTCCTGGAAAAAATCGGTGGCTCGGCGATCGCGGAATTCGGGAACGAGCACAACTTCGTTTGGAAACGCGGCAATCTTTTCTATCATGGAAAAGGTGCGACTCCGGCGTGGAAGGATGATCTGGGACGCCCGAAGCTCGGACTCATCCCGTTGAACATGGCGGAGCCGATTCTGATGGTGCTGGGTGCGGACAACGAAGAGTTCCTTTCCTTTGCTCCTCACGGAGCAGGGCGGAACATGTCGCGGACGGCGCTGATGAGGCGGTTTCCGGAAGAAGCGGATCGTGCCCGCGTCCTTGCGGAAAGCACAGCTGGGATCGATGTGCGCTGGTTTTCCGGGAAGCCGGATCTCAGCGAATCACCCATCGCATACAAGAACGCCGATGAGGTGAAACGTCAGATCGGTGAGTTCGGATTGGCAGAAGTCATCGCGGAAATCCATCCGCTCGGTTGCATCATGGCGGGACACATTGACCCGCCGTGGCGCACTCGCAAAGAGGAGTTGAGCCCGAAGCAGCTCCGTCAGATCGAGCACAGGGCAGAGCGGCGGAAGGTGAGGCAGGATTTAGAGGAGCGCTGACTTTAGTCGGCGTTTCAAATATCGCTTCCCCATCGCGGGGGAAGCGGTTCATCTTTTCGACGTATGGATTATTTCGAAATTGAAAAAGCTAGGGTTCGCGCACTGGGGCATGAGGATTTCCATATTCGCTCGCAGATGCTTTCCACTGTGAGCCACGCGGCTCGGGTCCCGGAGAAGGCGACGCGTATCGTGCTGGAGCAGATTGACAGATACGGATGGCAGGGTGCTTATGAGTACAGTCATCAGATCACCCGGCTGCCGCACACACCGGAATCGCCGGAATGGGTTATGGCAATACTTGCCAGTGATTTGCAGCAAGAAGCGACGGGCGATCGCTTGCCGGGGGAATTTCATTTACTGGTATGGCTTGAAAAAGCGCCTGTTGAATGGCTGGTCGCCAATATCGAACGGCTGCGGACCGCTTTGCCGGAAGTGACGGTTTCCAGTAAGCATCCCAAGGGGGTGGGGCGGGGCACACAGTTTCTCCGGTTTGCGGAGTCACGTGTTGCCGCAGACACGCTGGGTGAGTGGGAATTGCGAGAAGGAATCAATCGGTTGGTCTCGGCATGCGCGGGACGGGACGAATATCCGTCAAAGGAGATCGAGGAGCTGAAGGTGCTTTGCGAAGCCGCTGCCCGTAGAGGGGTTTTCACGGACGGGGAGTTGAAGGCGATGTTGGAAGGGCCGTTTGACGATGATATGCGCGAATCCGACTTTGAGCTGGGATACCGTGCGAACGCAGCATTGATGGTTTTGAGGGAAAGGGGTGAGCCTGCGCCCATCGAGGCGCTGGTGAATCTCTTCGATCTGGACTGGGATTGGACGAACGAGCTAATCGCTGAGACTCTGGAGCGGACAGTGGATGAGGCTGGAGTGGCGAGAATTCTGGAGCTCTATCCCACCTTGGAGTGGCACGCGCGGATTTTTCTGACCGGCGTGCTGGAAGCGGTGCGCTTTCCCGGATTCGAGGAGGATTTTCAGAAAGCATACCGGGGAGAGAAGGATATCATGCTCAATACCACGATTGCCATGGCGATCGCGCTTTACGGCACAGACGGAGCTCTGGAGACGGTGCGGCAACACCTGCGAAAACACGGCGACTATAGCGAGAGCGGTCCATTGCGAGATCTGGTTTTCTGCCAGGAGATCGTTCTGGGAAGGGGAACTGCGGCTGCGGCACGTCACCTTGGCAGGATGGAGAGGGAAATGAAGCGTCAATCGGAAGCGATGGGGGCGCTTGGCGGTATGTTCGGTGGCACAGCGGGATTGCTCGACGAGCTGATAGAGGAAAGCGCGGCACTTAGGATCCCGGAGCGGCGACCTACCATTGTCGGCAGGAACGAGCCGTGCCCGTGCGGCAGCGGCAAGAAATACAAGAAGTGCTGCGGAAGGTGAGGCAGGATCTGGAGGAGCGCGGACTTTAGTCCGCATGGGGTGGATGGCTGCGGACTAAAGTCTGCGCTCCGCTACTCTAGGGCTCTTTCGGAGAAGCGTTTAATGTAGTTGTAATCGCCGCCTTTCATATCTTTGTCTTTGGCCCAGTCGTCGGGAAGTTTTCCGAGGAGATCGAGGCGGCGGAGAGTGTTGAGCAGATGAAGCAAGGATGAAGGATCCATATCGGATGCGATGTCGGCGATGAGGGCTTTTGATGCGATATCCACTTTACTCCAGATGAAAAGCGCTTCGGCGGCTGTGGTTCGGACGACTGGGCTGGAGTCCTTGAGCAGTGGTGTCACGCCATCAACTTCGGCGGCGGCCTGGCTGCCAAGTGCCAGCATGCCGGTAACCGCCCAATAGCGTTTCACGGGATTGCCGGACGAAAGAGCTTTTTTCAAAGCTGGAAGGTCGGCCATGTCCATTGAGGTGGCCTCGAAAGCAAGGTCGAGGATCTCGTTGAACTCGAATTCGCTGCTTTGCAGGGTGTCGGCGATGGTTGATTTTCCCGCGAGCGTGTCGAACATCGGCTCGGGGACAAGGCCGGTGTCCCTGACTTCTTTCATGGTTTCCTTGAGGCGTGCGCGGAGGGTTTTGAGTTTCACAGCGTGGACGGGATTGGTGGCGAGGTTGTTGATTTCCCATGGATCGGCGGAGAGGTCGTAGAGTTGTTCGGAAATGATGGGCGGTTCCCAGAGGGCTTTGTGGATTCCGGTCAGGTCACCTTTTTTCCAAGCCTTTTCGTAGGCGACCCAGCCGGGCTGGCCGAACTGGTAGAAGGAGTAGGGGGCAAGCGGGAGATGCGGATTAAAATTACGGATGTATTTCCATTTTCCATCAGTCAGGCCGCGGCGCATGCCGTAGAGTTCGTCGAAGCGGTCGGCGAATAGGAATTCCATTTCATCTGGAGCTGGTGCTTTGCGTTTCGTTCCGAAGAGAGCTCGTCCCTGCATCTGATCGGGAGTTTCGAGACCGGCGATGGAGAGAAAAGTCGGTGATATATCGATGAATGCGACGGGTTCTCCGGTTCGTTCGCCAGCTTTGAAAGGGGAGAGATTCTGGAGCTTTTCGGGGACTTTGACGATGAAAGGAATCTTCACACCGGTTTCTTCAAGGTAGCGTTTGCCGCGCGGCAGGACGCCGCCGTGGTCCGAGGTGTAGAAGACGATGGTGCTATCCGCTAGGCCCTCCTTTTCAAGATCGTCGAGAATTTGACCCACTTGTGCATCCATTTGCGTGATGCGGTCGTGGTAACGGGCGTAGTCCTTGCGGATTTCCGGGAGATCCGGGAGGTATGGGGGGAGGTCGATTTCTTCAGGCTTGAGGCGCTTCGGTTCGGCAGCTTCCTTTTTGAAAAGCGAGCTCTCATGGGAGGCACCAAGGTTGAAGATGGCGAAGAACGGCTTCCCTTTCGGGCGGTTTTTGTAATGCGCCTTGCCGGAGGATTCGTCCCAGTAGGAGTTATCTTTGCCCTCGAAATTGTAATCCGTTTTCGCAGCGTTGGTGCAGTAGTAGCCGGCGGCGCGGAGGTAATCGACGTTGGGACGGAAGATTTTTGGGATCCTTTGACGGGAGCGCATGTGCTGGGTTCCCATCGTTGGCGAGTAAACGCCGGTCAGAATGGTCGCGCGGGCGACGGCGCAGACCGGAGCGTTTGAGTAGGCGTGTTCGAAAAGAATGCCTTCCTTTGCGAGGGCATCGATTCGGGGAGTTTTTGCCTGGTTGTTCCCATAGCAGCCGAGCCAGTGGGAGGAGTTATCTTCGCTGACGATCCAGACGATGTTGGGTTTCTCCTGGGCGAAGAGGGCGGAACAGAGGACGAGGAATAGGATGATGGGTTTCACGTGATTTTGAGATTCGCTGACCTTACCTTGACACTCCCAGCATGCTTTCCAAGAGGATAAACCGGTGGGGTTTTCAAGTAGGTGAGTTGTAAACCAAGGATAGTCGGTATTCAGATTGACTTGATGGCTTTTACGCAAAAGCTCTGCGCCGGATGATTGGTGCGGCAAACAGCGGTGATGAACTGACGATTCAACCGCCTCCGTTGCCCGTAGACTGTGGTAAACCGCTCGCGCCGATATCTTCGGCAGAGCGTATTCTTTCGCTGGATGTGCTTCGCGGTTGTGCGTTGCTGGGCATCCTCATTGCGAACATGGTTTATTTTAGCCAGCCCTTGGATGTCATGGGGTTCCGTAATGATTTTTGGTTCAGCCCCCTAGACAAGGTTGCTGACGGGATTTCGATACTTTTGGTCGAGGGGAAATTCTACCCGCTCTTCTCGTTTCTCTTCGGTCTCGGGTTTTCGATCCAGATGGATAGAGCTGCATCGCGGGGAATGGATCTACTGCCCGTATACCGTCGGCGTTTGATTGTGCTTGCTGGTTTTGGTTTGGCTCACGGGATTTTTCTCTGGGAAGGTGATGTCCTGTTGGCCTATGCAATTTGCGGATCTGGGCTGGTGCTATTCCGAAAGCGGAAGCCGAAAACGATTTTGATCTGGGCGACTGCTTTCATTGTTCTACCTGGATTGCTGATGTTGTTAGTGGGATGGATTTTGTCTCTGTTATCAGGTATTACGGAATTTTCGGAGGCAATGAATGAGGCCTTCGCTGAGGATCAGCAGTTAGAGTTCGATTTGATTCACGCTTATGTCCTTGGGAGCTATCCCGATGCGGTTTTCTATCGCCTCGGGACGATGCTTTACACGATCACAGGGACCCTGATGTTTGCTCCGGCCTTTCTCGGGCTCTTTCTGATCGGAATGCTCGTGGGCCGGAAAGGAATCATCAAAAACGTGGTGGAGCATCGGGGGCTTCTGCTCCGCATTCTTATCGGTTGCGGCTCAGTGGGTCTCGCGGCGAACTTTTTAGGCGCTTGGGTTATGATAGCTGGATCGGCCGGTCGGGATTTTGGTTTCCTACTCGTAGGAACCGGGATCATTTCAATCTTTGGGCCCGTGTTGACCTTTTCCTACATCGCCGGTGTGGTGCTGCTCGTCTCTCGAAGGCTTTCACTCACACTCTTAATGCCCATCGCATCGGTCGGGCAGATGGCACTTACCAACTACCTGGCGCAGTCCGCAATCGCGACCACGATCTTCTACGGTTACGGGTTTGGTCTGGGTGGAAGCGTCGGGAGACTCGGGACGATAGGCATCGCACTGCTGGTTTTCGCCGCCCAGGTTGTATTCAGTGTGATCTGGCTGAAATTTTTCCGTTACGGTCCGTTGGAGTGGCTCTGGCGGAGTCTTACTTACGGAAAGCGCCAATCGATGCGTTTGTGATTTCCTTCATTGTCCCCGGTGTGCTGTTGCAATGGGATGCACTGAGGGAAATGGTTTGGATTCAGGAGCGCTGACTTTAGTCGGCGAGTGATCCTTGCTCACCTACACGCCGACTAACGTCGGCGCTCCGTCCCGGACTACTCCTCGAACTTCTTCAGATCGATTCTGGGGAACACTGGCTCGGGCTTCTCGATCTCGTGGTTATCCGGGATCAAGCCCCATCTGAGGTCGTCGAGTTTTAGATCATTGAGCTTTGGCAGTTTCAGCTGGGCGGCGAGTTTGGCCGATGCATCCGGGAGGATGGGAGAAAGCAGAACCGCGCAGTGGGCGACGGATTCCGCGAGGTGGTTGAGAACGGTGGCCAAGCGGTCTTTGTTTTCCAGGTTCTTGCTGAGCGCCCATGGTTGCATGCGATCCGTGTATTGGTTGCAGTGCACCACGTGGCGGTTGAGGGCTTCGAGGGCGACCGAGACCTCGTGGTTGTTCATCGCCCTGCGATAGGCGGCGGTGGAGTCGATGAGCGATTGCTGGAGGGCGGTGTCGTCATCGGTGAGTGGGCCGCCGGGCGAGATGATGCCGTCGGTGAAACGCACGCTCATATTGAGAGCGCGGTTGCAGAGGTTTCCGAGTTCGTTGGCGAGCTCGGTGTTGAAGAGCATGACCAGGCGCTCCATGTCGAAGTTGGCGTCGCGGCCGGTGTGGATGTCGCGGACCAGGTAGTAGCGCAGGGCATCGACCCCGAAGGTATCGGCCAGCTCGGAGGGGTCGACGATGTTACCGAGAGATTTTGACATTTTCTCGCCGCTGCGGTTCCACCAACCGTGGACGAGGAGCTGGGGCATTTTTTCCTCGGTGAAGCCGATGGCGTGGAGCATGGCGAGCCAGTAGATGCCGTGGGCGGGAACCATGATGTCTTTGCCGATGATGTGGATTGGGCGGTCGGTCCAGATGCTTTCGAAATCGGGCAGGGTGTCATCTGGCATGTAGCCGACGAAGGAGATGTAGTTGATCAGCGCGTCGAACCAGACATAGGTGACAAAATCGGTATCGAAGGGGATTTCGATGCCCCATTTGAGGCGTTCCTTGGGGCGGGAGATGCAGAGGTCTGTGCCGGTGTTTTTGTCGAGGGCATTGATCAATTCGGATTTGCGGAAGCCGGGGAGGATGGTGTCGTCGGATTTCTCAAGAAACTCGCGCAGCCACGGGGTGTGTTCGGAGAGTTTAAAGTAGTAATTTTCTTCCTCGATTTCGTTGATCTCGCCCCACTCGGGACCGAAGTTTCCGGATTCGTCGCGGTCGCGGTCGGTGAGGAACTGCTCCTGACGGACGGAGTAAAAGCCTTTGTAGGATTTTTTGTAGATCTGGTCGCGGGAATGGAGATCGGAAAGGATGGCCTGCACGCAGGTGATGTGGCGGGCGTCGGTGGTTTCGGCCCAGCCATCGAACTCGACGCCGATTTTTTCCCAAAGCGAAGTGAATCGTGCGGTGACGGTTTTCACGTATTCCTCAGGCGAGATCCCTTCCTTTTCTGCGGTCTGCTGGACTTTTTGGCCGTGTTGGTCGACGCCGGTTAGGAAAAACACTTCTTCACCGGCGAGGCGGCGGTAGCGAGCGATGACATCGGCGAGGACTTTTTCGTAGGCATGGCCGATGTGCGGAGAGCCGTTGGTGTAGTCGATGGCGGTGGTGAGGTAGAACATAAAACTCAAGGAAGACGGGCTAATCGCGGACGATTTTCCCGCCCATGGAGAGGATGCGGGAGTTGGCCTTGGCGTCTTCGGCTTCGGGGATATTTCCGAGGCGGACGTAGATTTGGGAGAGGGCGGTCCAGGCGAGGAGGTCGTTGGGCTGGAGGGAGGTGGCTTGGAGGGATGCTCCGAGGGCTTCCTTGAGCTGGTCGGTTTTCAGGAGAACCATCGAAAGTGCGTGCCAAGAATCGAAGTGTGTGGGATCGAGATCCACACATTTGCGGTAAAGGACGGTGGCTTCATCGAGTTCGCCGAGGGCTAGGTGGCCGCTGGCGTCGTCGAAAAGGGATTGGAGGGGTTCGCTCAAAATTAAAATTTGGATTTCAAACCGGCGCGGCGGGTCAAGGAAGATTGCTGCGGACTAAAGTCCGCGCTCCTATATCGCTTATCGCCTGTTGAGTTGTTGGACTTCGGCGGCCTCATATTTGGCGTTGAGCCATGAGACGAAGGCAAAGGTCTGATTGCTGTTCGCGGCGTTGTCAACCGCACCATCGAGTTCGGCTTCGGCGTTTTCGCCTGTGATAACTTCGCGAGTTTCCACTTGGACGATAAAGGCGCGATCCGATTCGATGACGGGTTCGGTGAACTCGCCGGGGGTGGTGTGTTTGGCGGCATCGAACAGGCTAGCTGGAACCTTGGTGGTGTCGAGCTGGGAGCTGGAGGTGACCTCGGGAAGATTGACGGCTTCGTTTTCAATCCCAGCTGCTATGGCGGCTTCGGCGAAGGTTTTACCTTCGGCAAGTGACGCCTTGATGCTCTCTGCCGCGGCATCGGCGGCTATTTTGAGGGCGGAAGCGGCCTTTTCGGCGATCAGGCGTGCACGTGCTTCGTCGCGTGCTTCTTCGTAGGTCTGGGTGCGGCTTTTTTCGGTGTCTTCGAGTTTGGCGATGATCCACATGTTTTCTTCTACAGCGATGGGGGGCGAGATTTTCGAGAAAGGATCGGAAGTGACGATCATGCGGAATAGCTCGTCGACAGCAGTGCCCTCGGAGGAGCGGAGAGTGGCCTTGAGGTCTTCGGGGGTCTCGCTCTTACCGAATAGCTCGGTGGTCTTCAGCTCCCAGCCCTCTCCTTTGACGAGTTCCTCGAAAGTGAGTTCTTCTTTGGTTTCCAGCTTGAAGAGGAAATCATCGACCATTCCTTCGTTGTCCATTTGGGCGATGCGGCTGGCATCGGCAACCGTGGCTTCGCGGTCGGCGACATTTTTATCATACTCGGCTTTCTGCTCTTCAGTGGCGTCTTCCGCGAGGGGTGCGATCTCCGGAAGCTCCTCCGGCATATCGGGTTTGGCGACAATGTAGGCGAATTTGCGTTTTTCCTCGGTCTTGAACGCGTCTTGCACGGTCTCCCAGTAGGTTTTGATTTCTTCCTCGGAGGGGTCGATTTTTTCCTGAATGGGGTCGATATCAATGCGGGCGACATTGGTGCGGATGCGTTGGTTCTGGATGGCGATGCCTTTGGCGACGATCTTGCGGTCGCTGGTTAAGCCGGAGCCAAGGATTTTGTTGAGTTCGCGATGAGTGATGACGTCGGAGGCGAGTTCGCGGATATCGGTTTCGGTTAGGCCGAGGCGGCCAATGCCTTTTTCGATGAAATTGCGATAAGCTTCTTGCGAGAAGGCGCCGTCCGGACCGGTGAAGGCACGGAGTTGGCGGATGAAGGTATCAATTTCGTTATCGCCGGGGTAGATGCCGAATTCTTCTTTCGCGGAGCGGAGCAGGATGCGGTTGACGAAGAAGTTTTCCTTCGCCTGGTCCTGGGACTGGGCGTTTCCGGCCAGGCCAATGAGGAAAGAGTAGAACTGGAAATCGCCATACTGCATGAGCGATTGGGTGAGTTCGTAGGAGGAGGTTCCGAGATTGTTGAATTCCTTATCAGTGTAGTTACGGCCTTCGATTTTCATAACCGGAGCACCTCCGCGCGAGGCACGGATGGAGCTGGTATCCATGAAGATGAATCCAATGATGACGAGGACGAAGATAACGATGATAAGTCCGGTGTATTTACGAAGATTTTCGATCATGGTGCGAGGGCTGGGCGGGAGAGTTAAGCGGGAAAATCGAAACTTGAAACCCTAAATTTCGTAAGAGGCTTGCGGAAAGTCGAGTTTGGCAGTTGTTTGGGAAATGAATTTGAGGTGGTTGAACGCTTTGCTTTGGGGAAATTCGGTCGCGCTGGCCTGGATGTGGGGGCTGGGGCTGTTTTTCAGTGTCCAGATTTCATTTATGTTTGGGATGCAGGGGTTGCTCATGTTCGCGATTCCCAACGCGCTTGGGCTAATGCTGTTTGGTTGGCTGACCCAGATCGTTGCTAAGAAACATCAGGGAGGGCATGAGTCTCTGGCGCTCTTTTTTGATAAATTCGCGAAGCCCTTTCGGCTGATTTTTTACATCTACCAGATCGTCGCATTGTCGCTCACGGTTTTCGCGCTGGTAAAATACCTGTTCGTTCCGCTTTTCGTCCCGATGGATCTGGGTAGTGGGGTGGTGATGGGGCTTGCCATGTGCATGGTCGTTTTCGTGCTGCTTGCGGCCGGGGCACTGTTTGGCGAGGAATTCGGGATTGGTAAAATCAAAGCCGGCCACGCCTTGCTCGGGGGGCTGCTCGGGCTTTGCGTGATCATCATTCTTTTCAACTTCAGCAGTCCGGTAGGCGACGGCTTCCAAGGGAGGGGATACGAAAATGGTTATACATCGAGTCGCTTCTGGGGTTACGCCGTTCCTTTAGTCGTCGGTCTTCTGGTCGGGCCGTGGCTGGACCTACAGCACTGGCAGCGGGCGATCCAGATTCATCGCGAGGAGACCTCGATCCGGCTCAGCTATGTGTTTGGAGGTGTGATTTTCTTCCTACTACTGATGTTCCACGGTTATATGGCAATGTGGGTGATGGGCAATGCGCCGGAAGGTTTCATCGCCGCTCACAAGGGTATTGACGGCCTATATTACGCCCACGATATCATCGTCGAATACATGGGGAATGCCTTTGATGGAAATTCATGGGTGCCTGTGGCGTATTTCGGATTTCTGTGCATTTGCGTGCTCACCACGCTCGATAGCGGGTATGTCGCCCTGAAATGGTTTCTCGGTCGTAACGTGGACAAGAGCGAGAACATGTTGCTCTCCATCATTCCGAAACAAATTGTCGCCTCGCCGATACCGACCTTCCTGATCATCGGTGTGGTCACTTTGATCGGTTTTTTCGCGAAACTAGAGCTTGAGTATTTCATGGTGTTCTTCGCTTCGTTTTTCGTGGGCTATGCAGCGCTGGCGGTTGCCCGTTGCTTCGTGCCAAACTCGCAACAGCCGCTACCCCAGATCCGGATGTTTTCGATGGCATCACTTTGTTTGGTAATTTTCGCCTTTGGTTACTTGGCGAATCACAACGTCCTGATGTATCTCGGCTCCCTCCTGCCACTCGTTTACGTCGTGTGGCTGGTGGTTACCACGGACCTGCTCCGTCTCGCCACGGAAAAGGCAGATCAGGTGATGCATGCTGCCGCAGAACATCCGGCAATCAAGGCGATCTCCAGGCAGGAGCAAGCGACCAGCACCGAAGTCGCAGCTCCGGTTTCCGGAGGGACTCACGATCTGATGGGTCACTTTGAGGGGAAATGGTTCGTCTACTCGATGGTCGCTACCTATCAGGATACCAACTCGGTTGGGAATGTTTATTTCGGCATGTATCCAATGTATGTCGGGAAAACGCGGGAGCTGTTTTTCAATGCGGCGATGCCGGATTTCGATCTGAAGACCACAAAGTTCTACATCCTCACCCGTTCTTTCGAGCACAAGTTCGTCCGAGAAACCCGCGAGTTCGATAGCATCACGGTAAAAATCAAGGTGAAGGAAACGAACCGGAAATTCTGCACCTTGGAGCACCAAATTTTTGGTTCTGAAGGGCAGCTTCTCGGAAAAGGGCAGCAAAGCCTTTTATTCGTTTCCTCAAAGGACTACGGGCTGCTGGATATCCCTTCCGAGGTCTACACGGCGTTTATTAAATATCTTTGATGTGCGGATGGACGCAAAACCCAGAATTCCTGGGAAACCGGAATACATTCGTTGCGCGATTTAAAAACGGGGTGAATATCGTCACATAAAATTTCACTTATGAAGAAACGAGTTTTGGTGATTGGTGCCGGCCCAGGTGGCTTGACTGCGGGAATGTTGCTTGCGCATCGCGGTTATGACGTGACGATCCTTGAAAAAGCCGCCCATGTGGGTGGCCGTAGCGCGCCGATTACCGTCGGCCCTTACACCTTCGATACGGGGCCGACTTTCCTCCACCAGAAGTTTACGCTCGATGAAATTTTCGCAGAAACCGGGCGCAAGGCGGATGATTACATCCGTTTCCAAGCACTTGATCCCATGACCAGGCTCACCTGGGGCGATGTCTCGATGGACACAAGTCCGAACCAGAAAACCATGAACCGCAACATCGAGGCGGCTTTCCCGGGCGAGGCAAAGAATTACAACTACTTCATGGAAGACCACGCGGAGAAGCTGCGGGTCATTTTCCCCTGCCTGCAGAAGCCCTACCATGAGCTCCGCAGCTATCTTGACACGCGTATGGTCAAGGCTCTTCCATACGTCATCACCACCCGCTCCGTCATGGATGTGCTGGGCGATTATTTCACTGATGACAGACTCAAGCTCGCCTTCACCTTTCAGGCGAAATACCTCGGCATGTCTCCGTGGAAATGCCCTGCCCTTTTCAGCATCCTTTCCTACATCGAGTATGCCCACGGCATTTACCACATCGAGGGCGGGCTGTGTCAGATCTCCGTTGCGATGGCCAAGGTCTTTGAGGAAGAGGGCGGCACGCTGCAGCTCGGCGCGGAGGTCGCGGAAGTTTGCTACGAAGGGAAAAAAGTCAGTGGAGTCCGGCTCGCCGACGACACCTTCCTGCCCTGCGATGAGCTGGTGGTGAATGCCGATTACGCGCAGGCGAGATCCACGATTTTCGGGAAAAACTCCACCAGTGCAGCACAGCTCAAAAAGAAGAAATTCTCCTGTTCCACCTTCATGCTCTACCTCGGGCTGGATAAGGTATACGAGGATGAGCCGCACCATCATATCATTTTCGCAGACGATTACGCAGCGAACGTGGCGGATATACAGAGCGAGAGCCGCGTCTCCGATGACATGTCCATCTACGTGCGGAACTCCAGTATCAACGATAAAACCGTCGCCCCGGAAGGCCATTCCCAGCTCTACATCCTCTGCCCCACCATCAACAACCGCAACGGATACCCATGGGAGGAAAACCAGGCGGCATATCGAGAAAAACTGTTAGACCGCATCATCGCTAAGACCGGGATGAAAGATCTGCGGGAGCACATCGTCGAGGAGCGCTGTCTCACCCCGCAGGGCTGGGAGGACGCGGATGTCTTCATGGGTGCGACCTTTAATTTCTCCCACACGCTAGACCAGATGATGTATCTGCGCCCGCGCAACCGCCTCGAAGGCTTCCGGAATGTCTATCTCGTCGGCGGCGGCACCCACCCCGGCAGCGGCCTGCCCACCATCTACGAAAGCGGGCGCATCTCTGCGAACCTCATCTGCCAATCCTACGGAGTGGAGCGCGAACGAGTCGATTTCGCTTCCGAGATCCTGCGCAAGGCCATAGCGTGAACGCATGTTTCGCTTCCTTACCCGCATCTTTGCAGCCGCCGCGATTCTCTGCTTTGCCCATTCCGCTTCTGGAAAGGCAGACCCGGAGCTTTATCTGAAATGGCACGCCGTTTGTCTCGATGGGAGTAGCAAGGAAATTGACGGCCAGATCAAAAAATTCGAGGGCAGGATCGCCGCTGATCCGGCCGATCACTTGGCACAGGCATACCTAGGCAGCGCGAAGGCACTGCGCTCTCGCGAAACTTTCTGGGGCCCCAGCAAGCTGAAATTTCTCAAGCAGGGCCAGGCACTCCTCGATGGGGCGGTGAAGAGTGCGCCGCAAAATCCGCGAGTCCGCATGGTTCGCGCGATTGGATACTACCGCATTCCCGAGAAGTTCGGAGTCCGCCAGACATCGCTGGATGATTTCAAGCTGCTGATTCCCATTGCCAAAGGCACAGATAGCGGCCTGCAGGCCAACGAGCGCCAGGCCATCCTTTACTACGCTTGGCTCGCCAATAAAGAAGCGGGCGGGGCTACTGCGGGAGATCTGAAAAAAGCCTGCCACATGATCGCCCCAACCTCCCGCTACGGCACCCTCACCAAGTAAGGGCAAGGCGCTCACTTCAGCCATTTTTTCAGAAACTCCACCTGCTTCCCTCGCGGCGGCAGAGACTCGAAGACATCTTTGAAAAAATAGCGTTTCGTAACGGCACGTTCGTAAGTGAATGACTCCAGCCCGCGCTTCCCCCGGTAACGTCCGTGGCCGCTTGTGCCTATCCCGCCGAAGGGTAGCTTCAGGTTGCTCCCCTGCTTCAGCGTATCATTGATGCATATTCCGCCGGATCGGATTGCCCCGGATACTGCCGCGATGAAATCCTGATCGCGTGAAAAAATATACAGGGCGAGCGGGTCTTTGTAGTCCCGGAGTTTTACTTTCAGCTCGGCCAGTGTTTCAAAGGAAACCACAGGCAAGATAGGGCCGAAAATCTCGTCTTGCAGCGCCGGGTCTGACCAGTCCGCATCTGGAAGAATACGTGGGGCGAGATGCAGGTTTTCGCTATCGTCCTCTCCCTTCCTAATCTCACGGCCACTGACAAGCCCCAAGATGCGTTCGTAGTGCTTTAAGTTCACGATGCGGGACATCTCCTTCTCCCACGGTTTTTCGAGCAGAAGTCTGGAAAGAGCCTCTACCAATTCCGTTTTCACCGTCGCAGCCACCGCTACGAAGTCGGGTGCAAAACAGGTCTGCCCGGCGTTGAAAAACTTACCGATCAGTATCCTTTTGGCAGCTATCTCCACATCCGCGCTGGCATCGACAATGCAGGGGCACTTCCCGCCAAGCTCCAGCACGGCAGGAGCCAGAGCCTCCGCCGCTTGTGTCCCGACCTTGCGCCCGACCTCCGTGCTGCCTGTGAAAAAGACGAAATCCGGCCCCTCTTCCAGTAGCCCTTGAGATACTTCTGCCCCGCCCTGCACCACATCCACATGGCCCGGCTGGAAAACTTCCTCCAGTAATGTTTGCAGAAATACCGCGCAGGCGGGAGCCATTTCCGAAGGCTTGAGGATCACGGTGTTTCCCGCCGCGATCGCGGCAACCAAGGGCGCAAGCGAGAGCTGAACCGGGTAATTCCAAGGCGCGATGATCAGAACGATCCCAAACGGCTCCCGCACCAGCTGATTGCGGCAGGGGAGGAAATAAATAGGACTGCCAACCCGCCGGGGTTTAAGCCATTTTTTCAGCTTTTTGCGCAGCATCCGTATGTCTTGGAGCACGAAAAGATACTCCGCAAGAAAGCTCTCGATCTCCGGCTTCCCCAGATCCTCTGCGAGTGCCGCACAGACCTCGCCGCGGCGGGAAACAAGCGTCCGCTCCAACCTCCCAAGCAGCTCGATACGCTCTTCCGGGGAGCGCCGCCGCCCCTCTTCCCAGGCATTCCTCTGCCTGCAATAGGCTCCTACGATGGCCTGATTTCTCTCCGATGGCATGCTGTGATTTCCCACGTCGCAAGGTTAAGCTGTCCCCCCGGTTTGACAACCGCTTAAAATCGTTGACGATGGCGCAATGTCACGCAAGAAGGTCGCCGTCATCGGCTCGGGGCTGGGGGGTCTTTCCGCAGCAATATCACTCCGCGCGGCCGGCTATGAGGTCGATGTGTTTGAGAAAAACGATAGGATAGGAGGGAAGCTCAATGTCTCGGAAAAGGACGGCTTCACTTTTGATCTAGGGCCATCCATTTTCACCCTCCCGCAGTATTTCCGTAGCCTCTTCGAGCGCGCCGGGAAGAACTTTGACGACTACGTAAGCCTTGATCCTGTCGCCCCCCATTGGCGGAATTTTTTTGAAAGCGGGCTGGTATTTGATCTGCATGGGGAGTCAGCCCTCATGCGCCGGGAGATGGATAAGCTTGCCGGTGATCCGGCGGCGCATTGGGCGGAGTTCGAGAAATTCATGGCCTACGCCCGCGGCCAGTTTTCCATCATCGAGGAAGGCTACTTCGACAAGGGATTGGACAATCTCTGGGAGTTTATCCGCTACTACGGCCTGGGCAGAATGGGCAAGCAGATGGATTACCGGAAAACCATGGCGGAATCCATCGCAGAGCATTTCACCGATCCGAACCTCAGATCCATCTTCGAATATTTCATCAAATACGTCGGCTCCTCCGCCCTCGCCGCGCCGGGCTATATGAATATGATGCCTGTCATCCAGTTTGATTACGGCCTCTGGTATGTCCGCGGAGGCATGTATGCGCTTGCGGAAGGTCTCGGGAAACTGATGTCTGAGATGGGTATCACAGTCCATCTAAACGCGGATGTCACCGCCATCACCCGCAAGGGAAAAACCGTCACCGGCCTTGCTTTTGCAGACGGCGAGAACTTCCCGGCGGATCTCGTGGTCAGCAATATGGAAGTCATCCCGACCTATGAGAAATTGCTGGGCGAGCCACGGCGCTTTATCAAAAAAATCGAAAAATTTGCACCTAGTTGCTCCGGCATCGTCGCCCACATCGGCACGAAGGTGCTTTACCCCCAGCTCGCGCACCACAATTTTTTCTATTCAAAAGGGCAGCACAAACATTTCAAAACCGTCTTCGAGCAACACAAGCTGCCTGACGATCCTACGGTGTATGTAGTAGCACCCACCCGCACCGATCCCTCCAAAGCCCCGGCGGGCTGCGACAACATCAAGATTCTGCCACACATCCCGCCGCTTGCGGAGGGCAGCGGGATCACCCATGAGGATTACCTGGCACTCTACGACCGCATTCTTGAGAAAATGGAGCGCCTGGGTCTCAAAGATCTCCGCAAAAATATCATCTGTGAGGACGTCCTCACCCCTCCCGATATCGAGCGGATGTATCGCTCGAACCGTGGCTCGATCTATGGAGTTGTGACGGATTGGAAGAAAAACTACGGCTTCAAAGCACCGAAAACGAGCACCCGCTACCGGAACTTATTTTTCTGCGGTGGCAGTGTGAACCCGGGCGGCGGCATGCCCATGGTCGTGCTTTCCGGCCAGAAAGTCGCTGACCGTATCATCGCAAAACACCCTCCCGCCTGATTTCCCGGTGATCCTGCTCCCAATCCTCGCGCTGCTCTGCGTGCCAGCACTTTACCTCGTTTTCGGGCGACCACGATTCGCGCCCCGTTCCGTCCCAGCGCGTGATTTTCCACGTATTTCCATCGTGATCCCGGCGCGCGATGAGCGAGAAAACCTCGCCATCCTACTCCCGAGCATCGCCGGGCAGGATGTCTTGGCTTTTGAAATAATCGTCGCGGACGATGGCTCCACAGATGGGACGGCGAAGATCGCGGAGAGCCACGGCGCGAGGGTGATTCGCTGCCCACCGCCGCCCGCTGGCTGGATAGGGAAATCCTGGGCCTGCCAACAGGGAGCTGCGGCGGCGACGGGAGATTTCCTGCTTTTCCTGGATGCCGATACAAAGCTCGAACCCAGCGGCTTGGGGAAAATCGCGGCCTTGGCCAATGAAAGCGAAGCCTGCTCGCTCTGCCCTTTCCACCGTGTGCCGCGGCCTTACGAGCAGCTCTCCGCCTTTTTCAATCTCACCATGGTCTGCGGAGTGAACGCCTTTGGCCTGCATCCCAGCAGCTCCGCGATGTTTGGCCAATCTCTACTCGTCCATCGTGAAGCCTATCGAAAAATCGGAGGCCATGCATTGGTTGCGGGGGAGGTTCTGGAAAATTTCCGCCTCGCCGAGCATTTCCGCGCGGGCGGTTTGCGAATCCAAGCGCTACTCGGGGCAGGAGCGGTGTCCATGAGGATGTTTCCGCAGGGTCTCCGCCAGCTTTGGGACAGTTGGAAAAAAGGGGCGTCCCGAGGTGCTGGCCAGAGCGATCGCAGAGCACTGATTTTTACCTCCGTCTGGATCACCGGTGCCATGCTTTGCACAACGGCTGTGGTCATCGCCTTGCTGCCCGGAGCCAGCCCGTTGTTTCTGATCAGCACGGCTGGCGTCTATCTGGTCTACGCGATTCAATGCCATCTCGCGCTGCGAAACATAGGCTCGTTCTCGCCCCTCACCTCCCTCTTTTTTCCCATCCCGCTGTTGTTTTACCAAACTCTCTTTTTTTCCTCCGTCATCGGAGCGAAATCAAAAAAGAAAACCCAATGGAAGGGGCGCGATGTGGATTGAACTGCCCAATCTCTGGATAGCTCTGTTCAACGCGTTGGGCATCCCCATCGTCCACCTTGCCATCGCGTGGTGGTCGCACCGGCGGGCGGTGAGTGGCTTTGATCCCGGCTCGCTATTTTTCCGCCCCCAGCCATGGGAAACTGCCGGGGTGATCTATCGGAAGGTATTTCTCGTCCCGAAATGGAAAGGCGCGCTCCCGGACGCGGCCTCGTGGGTAAGCGGTTTTGCAAAGGCAAAACTCAAGTCCCGCGAGCCGGAATACCTGCGCCGATTCATTATTGAAACCTGCCGGGGAGAGCAATCCCACTGGGTGCAGATGGTCGCCGTTTCCGCATTCATCATCTGGACGCCCTTTCCCTACGCGCTGATTATTCTCTTCTACGCTGCCCTCTCTAATCTGCCGTGCATCCTCAATCTCCGCTTTACCCGTGCAAGATTGGTCAGCGTGCTTGGTGCGCAGGGCATGAAAAAAAGGACAGCCCATTAGGGTTGCAAGCTCCGCTTTGGTTGGCAGGATCAAGCGTATGGAACACCACGTATATTTCTGGCTGAAAGAAGAATTCAAAAATGAACCAGGCCGCGCCCGAATGGAATCTGCTCTCAACGAGCTGGTGAAATCGCCGAACATTTCCAAATCTCACTGGGGCACGCCCGCACCCACAGAGGAGCGCCCTGTCACCGACCACTCATGGGATTACGGGATTTCCTTCCACTTCGATACCACGGAAGCCCATGAGAAATACCAGAAATCCGATCCCGCCCATGACGCCTTCTCCGGTGGAAACAAGGAGATGTGGGCGAAGGTGATGGTGATGGACCTGGCGTAAGATCCCAGAGGCAAGAAACCAGAAACCAGAGTTTAGAGTTTAGAGTTTAGAGTTTAGAGTTTAGAGTTTAGAGTTTAGAGTTTAGAGTTTCTCTCCGCGCAGTTCGAAGACCTTCTCTACAGTTGCCTCGATCAGGTTGTTCGGGCAAGAGGCGCCGGCGGTGAGGCCGATGATGACGTGCTCTTTTCCGGAAAAGACGTGGGCGTAGTTCGAGGTTGTCTCGCGCTCGTGGTGCAGATCGTAGTGGACGATTTCCTCCAGCGATGTGATCTGTGAAGCATCGCGAATGAAGAAGGTGGGCAGTTCTTTTTCTCCGATTTCTACTAGATGTGCAGTGTTTGAGGAATTGTATCCGCCGACCACGAGGAGGAGATCCATCTTGGTTTTCAGCATCTCAAAAAGCGCGTCCTGCCGCTCTTGGGTGGCTCCGCAGATGGTATCGAAAACAGAGAAGTTTTCACTATCACCATCGCGGTCCGCGATGGCTTTCGCGAGGCGGTTCTGGATTTCCAAAGTCTCGCTCTTGAGCATGGTGGTCTGGTTGGCTACGCCGATTCTTTGGAGGTGGATATCGGGGTCGAAACCATCGGAAAATGAACCTTGGAAACGTTTGAGGAGAGCCTCTTTGTCGCCGCCATTTCGGATGCAATCGCAGACGAAATCCGTGTCGGCAAGAGTGAGGATGACTAGATAGTGGCCGTCCTTATTTTCGCCTAGCGCGCGGGAAGCGGTGGCGCGGGTTTCCTCATGGTTTTCCTTTCCGTGGATGATGGAAGTGATGCCGTCCTTCGCGTATCCGCGGACGCGCCGCCAGACTTTCATGACGTCTCCGCAGGTGGTATCTACGGTATAGCAGCCGCGCTCTTCGATTTTTTCCATGAACGATGTCGGTGCTCCGAAGGCCGGGACGATGACCACGTCCTCGGGCTGGAGATCATCGTAGGTGGCGTCGATTTCCTTCCACGGTAGGGAGACGATATCCATTTCCCGGAGGTGTTGGTTCACATCTGGGTTGTGAATGATCTCGCCGATGAGAAAGATGCGGTTCTCGGGGAAAACTTTTCGCGAAGCGTATGCAAGGTCGATGGCGCGCTCGACTCCGTAGCAGAAGCCGAAATCCTGGGCGAGAAGCAGGGTGGTATTGCCCCGCGTCATTTTACCACCTTGGTCTCTGATTTTTTCGACAAGCGAGGACTGGTAATGAACGGCGACCTCCGCAGAGACGAGCTCCATGACATCCGGGCGGCGGACGTTGACTCGGGGGCGTTTTATGGCTGGCTTGGGCATGGGGTAAACAAACACCAGAAACCAGAGGTCAGAAACCAGAAAATGCGCGCAGGGTCCCCGCGATCCCGTATCATTTATTACTTCAGAGAAGAAAGGTAAGCCACGAGATCACGGATCTGGGATTTCTGGAGGATCAGGCCCATGGGAGGCATGGAGGACATGGCGGGGGGCATGACGGCGATGTCTTCTTTTTTACAAACCACGTCTGCTTTGGTTTCCAGGTTCTTTACGATGACTTCGGTGTCGGTTTCCTCCATCAACATTCCGGCGACCACAGATCCGTCTTTCATGGTGATGGCGATGGCCGAGTAGCCTGAGGTAAGCTTGGCGCTGGGAGCGATGATGGATTCGAGAATGTAGGTGGAGTCTTGGCGGGATCCGATTCCCTGGAGTTGGGGGCCTGCCTCGCCGCCTCGTTCGCCGACCTGATGGCACTGGTTGCAGTTGGCCATGCCGTTTCTGAAGAAGATGGTTTTACCGTTCTCCGCGCTTCCGCCTTCCAGTGTGACTTTGAATGCGGCGAGCGGATCTACTTTGTCGATGCCAGCTTCGTAGGCAACGAGCGCCTCTTTGAGTGCTGGTTCGGAACGTTTTATGGTGGCTTCGATGATATCGAGCTGGATGGCGATGGGTTGTTCTTCGATGCGGTTGAGCATTTCCAACAAAACCCCTGAGGCTCCCGGATGCTTGAGCGTTCCCAAGAGGGATAGGGCCAATTGCTTGTCGAAGGTTTTTCCTGCTGACAGGATCTTCTGCGTTACATCGAAGGCTTTATTTGGGTCGATACGTCCCAGAGAAGTCAAAGCGGGTTGTCTCATCTTTTGATCTCGGTCCGCTGTCAGCTTGACTAGGATTTCGGTTAGGTTTTCCAGTTTTTCGGCTTCCAGCTTCTTCATTGCCGATAATCTGACCTGGAGAGGATTTTTCGAATCGGTGAGTTGTCCGATCAGGGTTTCGGTCGGGATTTTCAGTCCGAATTTTCCGGCAAGCTCGAGGGCTTCGACAAGCAGGTCGCCGGAAGTATTGGCGAGTAACGGGAATAAGGTCGCGCGGATTTCCTTTCTGAGGTCTTCTCCGATTTTACGTTCCTCTTCGATCGGGCGATACATGCCGGTGGTCGGATCGGTGGGTGGGGATTTCTCGAAGCGGTCGAGGAGAAACAATGCTTCGGTGCGGGCATCGTTGGAAAGTGATGTGTCGGAGGCGACCTTGATGAGACGTTTCACGTTCTCATCGCCGCCAGCCCGGATCATTGCGTTGAGGATGCGCAGATCGACCGCCCAAGTGCTCTTACCAAGCAAGTGGGTCGCGGCTGCGAGATCCTTTCGTGCGCCTTCGATGTAGGCATCGTTGATCGCCTGAACGGCTTCGACTGCGATCGAAAGATCCGAGTCCTTGAGAAAGGTGCCGATGCGGCCATCTGCGAAACGGCGGAGGGCGAGAACGATCGAACGGCGCACTGCGGGCGATTTGTTTTCAGCGAAAGCGAACACCGCGTCGGCATCACCGATCTGGATCATGCCTTCGATGGCACCGTGGCGGATGTATTCGTCCTGGTCGTTGTTTTCTTCGACGAGAGCCATGAGGGCAGGGACTTCGGTTTTCGTGCCGATTTTTCCGGTGGCGATTGCGGCGAGCATCCGGGTGCGAGGATCGGGATCGGTGAGCAGCCTAACCGAGGTTTCGAGCGCGGGTTTGTGGCGGGCGTCGCCGAGGGCTTGGATCGCTTGGCCTCGCACCTTGGGGTCGTCGTCGGCGCAGAGTTTCACGAGTGCCTCGGCGGATGCCGCGTCGTTTTTCAGGCGGGCGAGGTTTCCAAGACCCCATACGCCGTGAAGGCGGGTAGTGATGCCTTCCTCGATGCCTGCCGCCGCGATGAAAAGCGGGCGGTTTTCAGGTATATCCGCGAGGGCGATCTGCGCCCTGAGCCTGACCCGCATATCTGGATGGCGGAGAAGCTCCGCGAGCTTGCCGGCCTTCATGTTTCCGAATCCCTCCGCGAAGAGCCCACGCACCGCCTTGGTTTCCGGCTTCGCGGTTTCCTTGGGATCCTCGAAAGTGAAGATATTCCCGAACCCGTGGGTGGGCCAACTGCCTACGTAATCGGTGACGTAAGCCTTGCTATCGTATCCGAACTCGATGTCGGTGCAGAGCATACCGGAGACGAAATTTTCCGAGCTGGCGACACTGAAGCCCGCGCCGTCCGGCTCCATGCGGAATCCGATTACCGCGCTGTTCGCACCGACGTAATCACAAACGAAGAAATGGTTGTCCCATTTTTCCGAGAGTCCGGTGCCAGGATTGTAGGCGAGGCCGGAGGGGCCTTTTGAGACCCAACCGGCGGGGGCGAGGATGGCGCGCGGGCGAAGGTCGCTGTCCATGTCCCACTGGCGCTCTCTCATCCAGTTGGTGTCGTGGCGGCGGGTGCCGTAGATGAGGTTGGTGAATTTCTGGAACGCCTGATGGCCGCGCTGCCAGCCGGAGTAGCCGCCTTCCACGATATCGACCACCCTGGCCCTGTCCTGCATGTCCGCTTCGTTATCGACGGAAAACAGATTGCCGTAGCGGTCGAAGGCAACTTCTTTCGGGTTTCTCAGGCCGGTGTGCACCGCTTCCAGCCCGCTGCCATCGCGCCCCATGCGGAACACTGCGCCTCCGTATTGGCTGTAAAGGTGGCTACCTTCCTTGGTTTTCAAATTGTAGCCGCGGTCTCCGATCGTGAAATAGATGCGGTTGTCCGGGCCGAGGGCAAAGCCGTTGAGATCGTGGCCGCTGAGGCTAACGCTGATTCCATAGCCTTCTTGTAGAGACTCCCGCTTGTCGGCGACGAGGTCGCCATCCGTGTCCTCAAGCATCCAGACGTGCGGGATACAGGCAAAATAAACTTTCCCGTCTAGTGCCATGACGCCCGCTGCGGTGCCGTCGAGTGGATCGTTGAAACCTTCCGCATAGATTTGTCCGAAGTCCGCCTTCCCATCGCCGTCTCTATCCTCGATGACGCGGATTTTCTCAGAATACTCCGTGAAGTAGGAAAGAGGCTTGTTGTCGGCGTATTTTTTATACATCGCCAGCCGTTCGGCCGTCGATTTCAAGGCGTAGTCATCCGCTGTCCAGGGGTTGCGGCGGTTGTCCTCCACCCCGCGGTCGAAGCGGTGGGTCTCCGCGATGTAGAGCCGGTTCTGCTCGTCGAAGGAAATCGCGGTCGGGTCCATGACGTTCGGCTCGCTGGCGAAGACTTTTGCGACCATGCCCTCGGGATATTGGATCGTGGAAATCAAGGCCTTGTCCGGATTGACGGTGGGCAATGCTTCGGGATTGGCGGTGCCTTCGATCTTGCCTGGATCCTCGTCGGTGATGGCGGAGGCGGTCAGTGCCGTCGCGAATAAGGCGGTGATGGTCAATCGGAAAGGTGTGGAAAGCTTCTTGGGCGTCATGGTGCGGGATTGTCCTTACTGAGTAGAAGCTTACGATCAAAAAGTACTCGATTATTCAACCTTGGCTCTTCTTCGAGGACCCGGAGGCCACGACTACGAAATCGCGCCCAGCTCACGCAAGTCCGTCAACGTTCAGCCCACCCCTTCTGGCGTTTCTTGGTGCCCGAACATTCTCCAAGCTTAACCTGGCCGCCGATCCCGGCAATTTTACGCTCTAATTTGTTCGGGTTTACTGGGGTAGGAATCCGTTTTTTATTTTTTTACAAAAAAAGAAATCTTTTCCTTGTGCTTTTCGAATATTTGCATAAAGCCGGATTCGTTTAGAGATTACCTGACATGGCCCGTGTTCGGTATTCCTTGCGTCACACTTCACTTCCGCACCAAATATTCGCCACACTTATGAAAGTCAAATTTACCACTCTTACTTTTGCCGCCTTAGCTGCATTTTCAGCTCCTGCTGTGAATGCTGCGACTGTCACGTATTACTCCAGTAACAAAAACCTTACTGCCTCGTTTCAGGAGTTTGCAGTTCAAAAATTCGATACCACATTGGGCACACTTACCGGTGTCATTGTTTTTACGGAGCAGGGAACAATCTCTGGGACGGTAAAAGTTACCAACAATGCCGGCGTTGTGCTCACAATTGATAATTATTATGCCTCATTGGCGACAAGGCAGAAAAGTAGTAACCTTCTAGGCTACAGTGGCACTTCCGAAGATATTGATCCAGTGGTCACTTCGCCAGCAATGGTTGGAGCCACGATTAATCCAAGTGAAAACACGACGTTTACTCTCGGTCCCGCACAAACCTTCACAGCGATCAACCAGACGCCTACTAGTGTCGTGTAATACTTAAATTGTCGGATAGAGTGACTTGAGTTTGACACGGGCTTTCTCGTTGGTGAACTGCCAGTTGATAGGTTTCGATTCAGCATTCTTCCAGACGAGATATGCCTCCACCT
>Ga0209390_10002016_pt1 | contig 37039 bp, 27 predicted proteins | sample BON01_FD_187212 | JGI IMG/M metagenome (GOLD analysis project Ga0209390, IMG submission 187212) | Freshwater microbial communities from Lake Bonney liftoff mats and glacier meltwater in Antarctica - BON-01 (SPAdes) (version 2) | ecosystem: Environmental > Aquatic > Freshwater > Ice > Glacier...
AGAGCTCGGAGACATTTACAAAAAACTGGGCCTCGCCCCCGATCCCGGCGGCCTCCAAAAACTCAAAATTTAACAAACCGAAGAGAATGTAGTGCCCGAAGAAATTTTCAGCACCTGGAACCCCTTGAAAACAAAAGGATCTCACGAGGTGATGTTAAAGATGGGTTACGTCACCTGGCTCACGGAGGAAGCCGGAATCGGCCGCGTCTATGATTCCCTCGACTTCTCGTGGCACGATACCATCCCCCTTTCCCAGACCAATGTGCTCAAGACCAACGGCGAGGTCGATCATGCGGTCCTTCTCCACGAGACCGACCGCGCCCTTCCGGCCAATGCCGCCAATTTTACCCCGGCCTCGCTCGGCACGGACGATGCCGCGATTTACCAGCGCCTCACCGCCGCCCACCCCCAAATCATTCAGGAACTCAACGGCCCCAACGGACTCCAAACAGGCCCAACCGGCACCGTCTCCGGCACCCCGGCCGAAACCAATTTTTACCGCATCATCGGCCATCGTCTCGACTCGGACGATGACTCCCTCCCCGATCTCCTCGAAGCCACCCTCAGCGGCGTCAGTCCCTATGATCCCGATACCGATGGCGACGGTGTCACGGATCCCTGGAGCCTTGGAAGTTTCACCGCCCCCATCATCTCCGAGTTCATGGCCACCAATGATAACACCCTTTTCGATGAGGATGAGGACGATTCGGATTGGGTCGAGATTTTCAACCCCACCAATACCACCTTCAACCTGAGTGGGTGGCAGCTTCTAGACTTTAACAATACTTGGACCTTTCCCATTGCTCCCACCGCCGACCCTTCGCAGCAACTTATCCTTACTCCCGGTGAAACCCTCATCGTCTTTGCGTCCGACAAAAATCGTATTGACCCACTTTCAGAACTTCACACGAATTTCAAACTGGGGTCCTCTGGTGATTCCCTGACCCTCAGGAAACCTGATCCCAATGGTCCTGGATACATTATCGTCGATCAACATACCTTTGGGAATCAACGCAAAAACACCTCTGGCGGCTGGGCTTTCAACGCTGAAGATGGCACCTTTGCCACCGCTGGCGGCTTTGCGGACCTCCGCTACTTCGTCGATCCCAGCCCCGGCCTCCCCAATCCCCCCAGCACCTGCCCCGGCCTCAGCACCGCTCCCGATATTTCGCCCGCTGGCACTCTTTTCCCCAGTGGAGCGGGCCCCGTGACCGTGGTCATCAACCCGCCCGATCTCCTTCCGCAAACCTTGGTTTATTACACCCTCGATGGCTCTGATCCCGATGAAGATTCCACCCTCTATGCAGGTTCCTTTCTCGTCACGGAATCAACCATCGTTCGGGTCGTCGCCCTCCAGTCAGGCTGTATTCCCTCGCCCATCACCGCCCGCAGCTACCTCTTCACTGACTCCATCCTCGGCACCTCCCCAATCGGTCAAGAACCCACCGATGCTCAGAAACGCCCACTGGGCTGGCCCAGCGAAGCCGTCGGTGCGCAGGCAGGGGAACGCCTCGTCATCGGCGATCTCGACTTCGCCATCGATCCACTCGTCGTCGCCGATCATCGCGCCACCCTTGAGCAAGAACTCCTCGGCCACCCGCTTGTCTCGATCACCGGGCCGCTTGCTCAGATCTTCGGCCTCGATTCCGGGATGTATGCCAACTCCACCAACACCGGCAGCCAGCCCGATCCCCAAGCCAACGACTGGTGGCGCCTCATCTCCTTTGAGTATCATGATCCGGCTGACCAAAATAACTACCGTCAGGAAAATGCCGAAGTGACGATCACGGGGGGCACCAGCCGGGCCTTCACCGCCACTTCCAAGCACAACCTTCGTTTTAGGTTTCGCTCGCGCTTTAGCCGGACGGGTGAGAGCGGCCTAGATTTTGAAGAATCACCATTTTTTGCGGCAGATACGACCTTTTTCAAAAACCTCCTCCTTCGTAACCCCACCCATGACAGTTGGCTTCTGAAGTGGCAAACCTCCACCCCTTTCGGAGCATCCTATATCCGTGGAGGCTGGCTCCAAAGCCTCCATGCTGAAATGGGACTCGCCAACAATGGCCTCCCTCATCTTGAGCCTCATCGCCGTTGGGTCCACGTTTTCCTGAACGGTCTCTACTGGGGTGCCCACGAATTGACGGAGCGGGTCGATGGCGATTTCGCCAAGAGTTACCTGAATTTGGATGATGACTACGATGTCTTCAAATTTTCGGGAAACACCGACGACGATATCGACCAAGATGGCGACGGCATTCCCGACATGTCCCACGAAGAGCGTGTCAACCTCACCGATGGCGACTACAAGGCATGGAGTGTCCTCCGCAACCATTGCCTCGCCGCCGCCAGTGATCCCGCCGACTCAGCCGCCTGGCTGGCCGTCCTCGACTTTCTAGACCTCGACAACTACCTCGACTACCTCTTGGTGCAGATGTACTCCAATGTCCGCGATTGGCCGGGTAAAAATTACCGGATCGTCCGCCGCCGGGGACAGGACGAACATCTCATCGGAAATCCCGCCATCAACCCCGGCGGCAAATTCCAATTCGTGGCCTGGGACGCCGAGCAGTCACTCGGAACTCCGGTTCAAGACCAAGTCTACGCGTCCACCGGAGTCGCGGAATTCCACAGCATTCTCTTGGCTCATCCCACCTACCGCCAAGCCTTTCGCGACCGCCTTGATCTTCACTTCAATGATGCAGGAGGCATCCTGACGCCTGTCGTCGGTGGTGGTCTCAATCCCGGCTATCAACTTTTCCAAACCGAAATGGACCGCTTCGGCGGGATTCGTGACACCAACGGAGCCATTCTCACTCCGGGCCTCCTCACCGCTGAGAGTGCCCGCTGGGGAGATGGCAATCCCGACCTTCCCTTTTCTCTCGGATACGAGGACCATCCCGGCCCCGGAATCGGCTGGAAAGGAGTCACTGACAAAATTCGTGATCAACATGACACGGCCCGACGGCAAAATTTCCTCGATGCCGTCGATATCATCTTCACCCCGCCTCCTGTAAACCCTGAATGAAAATGCCACTCAACCGCCCCCTCTTTCTAAGTCTCTCACAAAAATTACTGATGAAAATCCTCGTAACGATCTTCGCCCTCGCCAGCTCAGTCTTATTCAGTCCCGCCGCCACCTTCCGCATGTGGGACCCTCAACCCTACCTCAGCCAACTCGATAGCCCCTTCTATGACGGGATTCAGGGAGGGATCATTTACCTCGAAGATTTTGAGGATGGTAATCTCAACACTCCTTTTGTGAGGGATCCGCTTACCCCTCCCCAGGCGGGAACTACTTTTCGCACGCAAATTCCAGATATTGCAGAAAGCCGGATTGGAAGCGTAGATGGAGACGATGGGGTTCTCGATTTTGAGGGAGGAAAGGGCGATTCTTGGATTACCTACCAAACTGGCGGAGCTGGGCGTCGATCATTTTTTGAATTTGAATTCCTCCCCAATGACGAGGGCCAGTATCCCCTTTTTGTGGGAATTGTTGTCACAGAAGTTGCTGATGTTTCTGAAAATGTAGAATTCATTTTCCGAGACCCTTCAGGCCGGGACTTGAATAATGACTCCGAATACGACCCTCGTCCTTGGTTCGACCCTGGGGAACTTTTGCGAGGTGACGTTGAAACCCACCGCTTCATCGGAATTCACTCAAGCGATGGCATTCAGAGCCTCAGTATCGAAAATGCCTTCCAAGTCGATCACCTCCAATACGGTTATGCCATCCCGGAAGCAGGAACGACGGTCCTTTCCATGATCGCCGCAACTGCCGGGCTTTTTAGGCGAAGGCGTTCTCCCTGAAATGTCCCTCATTCCCCTCTTCCAGCCACTTCTCCTTCAACTCCGGAACCATCTTGGCTCCCAAGGTATCGGATCCCGTGATGACGATTGTCTCCCGCCCCTCAGCGCTCGATAAAAAAAGATTCAAGAGGAGAAACGATTTCAGGAACATCTCCTTTCGATAATTCCGGGGCCACCTTCCATCGAGAGGATCTCTGTGAATGAAACGTCACCATCCTACAAAAACTTTGTGAAGCCCGCCACCGCTTCACCATCCAGTCGCTTCACCATCGCCAGACTGAGCGCCACCATGGCGTGGTAGTCGTCGGCACAGATGATGGCATTGTGGGTGTGAATGTATCGAGCCGGTGTTCCGAGGACGATCGAAGGGATGCCCTCATTCGCCAGATGAAATGATCCGGCATCCGTCCCGCCGCTCGTGCGAACGGTGACTTGATGGGGAATCCCTTCCGCCTCGGCCGTCTCAATCGCAAATTGAGCCAGTCGTGGATTCATAATCGCACTGGGGTCCTGAAGTCGAATCTGCACCCCCCCGCCGATCGATCCCTGCGATTCATAAAGGGGCATGCCCGGGGTATCATCGGCAGGCGGACCTTCGAGAACGATGGCGACATCAGGCCGGGTCGCCTTCGCAAGAGTCTGCGCGCCACGAAGACCCACTTCCTCTTGGACACTGCCTGCCACGATGAGCTGGCAGTGATCAGCCCCGGACTCCTGCCCGACTTGGATTGCTCCGGCCATCCCCACCCGGTTATCGAAGGCCTTGGTCATATACCAATCGGCCTGCCGCATCGGAGTCCAAGGACTCCACGGGCAGATCGGATCACCGAGACGAATCCCCCAATCCTCCGCCTCCGCTTTCGAGCGGGCGGTGATATCGAGAAACATATTGGGAACCTGAATGACGTTGTTCCGCTCCGCTTCGGAAAGAAAATGCGGCGGCTTGGAGCAAATGGTGCCCATCATCTTTTCTCCAGCCGAGGTCTTGACCTCCACCCGCTGGGAAAGAAGGGAGTGTCCCCACCAGCCCCCGACGGGGACCATTTTCAAAAAACCGTTGGGTAGAATCGCTTGGACCCGGAATCCCACCTCGTCCATGTGGCCCGCCACCATCACCCTGGGTCCTTCCGAACCCTTGCTACAGAAGACCGAACCGGAGCGGTCCGAGCCCAGCTGCCCGTGATCGCGGAGTTCATTGAGGAAGATTTCGCGCACTTCGTCTTCGTAACCGGGGACGCTGTGGGCTTGAGTGAGGGATTCGAGGAGGGCGAGGCCTTTGGCTTTCATGGAGAAACTCCTAACAACCCACACTTGAAACTTGAATCCGAAAACTCTACCAAACCCACCTTTATGACAAAGGTCTCAGACGTCAACGTTCTCAAAAACACCCCCCTGCCCTCTCCCGTCGTTCTCATGTCGGAAGTCGAGCGCAGCGCGGAACAGGCAGAATTCGTAATCAAATCACGTCAGGATATCTGCGAATCACTCTTTGTCCCCGACTCCCGATTCCTCCTCATCGTGGGTCCCTGCTCCATTCATGACACCAAAGCCTGCCATGAATACGCCGAAAAGCTCGCCGGATTGGCCGAAGAAGTGAAGGACAAGATCCTCATCGTGATGCGGGTCTATTTTGAAAAGCCCCGCACCACCGTCGGCTGGAAGGGTCTCATCATGGACCCCGCTCTCGATGGCACCGATGACATCACCGCCGGTCTCAAGGTCGCCCGCGAGTTTCTCACCGGGATCCTTTCCCTGGGTCTCCCGACCGCCACCGAACTCCTCGACCCCATCACCCCGCAATATATCGCCGATCTCATTTCGTGGTCAGCCATCGGAGCCCGCACCAGTGAAAGCCAAACCCACCGCCAGATGGCCTCCGGCCTTTCCATGCCCTTGGGATTTAAAAATACCACCTCGGGTGATGTCGTCGCCGCCATCAACGCCATTCAAGCGGCCTCGCGTCCCCAGACCTTCCTCGGAGTCTCCGACCAAGGCATCGCCTCCGCCGTCTCCACAGCCGGCAATCCCCATTGCCACCTCATCCTCCGGGGCGGAGATCAGGGACCCAATTTCGACCCGAATGCCATCAAGACCAGCCGCGACGCCCTCCTCAAGCACGGACAAAAGCCCACCATCGTGGTCGATGCCTCCCACGCCAACTGCGGAAAGAAGCAGGAACAAATGCCCGCCGTCTTCGAAGAAATCATCCGTCAGCGCGCTGCGGGCGACACTACCATCACCGGTGCCATGCTCGAGAGCCACCTCGTCGCCGGGAACCAAAAATTCCCGCAACCGCTTGACCAACTCACCTACGGCCAATCCATCACCGACCAATGCATTGATTGGAAAACAACCGTGCAGATCGTTAGAGAAGCTGCTAATCAGCTCTAGTTAACCTTATTAAAAAGCATATGAATACCTCTCCCAACTCATCTTGGTTCTATTCAAAAAAACAGGAACGCAAAGGCCCCGTCACCTTCTCTGAACTGCAAACCCTCCTGGCCGAAGGACTTCCTCAATCATCACTCGTTTGGACCGAGGGAATGGAAAAATGGGTTTTGGCTTCCGAAATCCCCAAGCTTTCGCCTGGCAGCTCCGGCAGCCCCTATGCCCCACCCACAAGCGACGTTCTCCCTCCAGCCACGAGAGAAGCCTTCGAACTGGGCGATCCTCCGGCCACCCCCATCCCTCTGGATATCAACTACTGCATTTCCCAAGCCTGGAAATACACCAAGGCAAACCTCGGCAGCTTGATCGTTTTCGGATTGGTCTATTTCGCGATCGCCTTCATTTCTTCGGCCATCCTCGGGGGGATCGCAGCAGCAGTTGAGGGCCCCCCTCCCAAAGCCATCTCGAATCCCAATGGCTCCATCGGAGTCATCCAAGGAGGTGGCCCCCTGACCTCCATCACGAATATTATCTCCAATATTATCTCGATTTATTTGGGACTGGGAGCGATCCGCTACGGCCACCGCCTTCTGAAAGGCGAAACTCCGGAAATTGGCGACCTGTTCTCGCAAGGGGGAAAACTCCTTACAACTCTGGGCGCCACACTCCTCTTTGCGATTGCCGTCGCCATCGGACTTTTTCTCCTTGTGGTCCCCGGAGTGATTCTGGCAATCCGACTGGGCTTTTACCAACAGGCCATTGTTGAAAAGAATCTCGGGGTCATCGACTCGCTGAAATACAGCATGGAGATTACCAAGACCAACGGATTGTCTATTTTCGGCCTCTACATTCTTGGATTCCTGATCGCTCTCGCTGGACTGCTTGCCCTCATTGTTGGCCTGATCTGGGCTCTCCCAACAGTCTGGCTTTCCCAGATCATCGCTTTCCGCTACCTCCACGGAGGCAACAATTCCATCAAGGAGCTGTAAGAGTTCCCTGAACCTGCCTCTCGCCACGCCCGTCTTTGGGAATCTTGAATCCCATCAAAAAAGAGGACATGATTCCCGAGTCCATCCTCGTCGATTCAAACGTCTTCATGGACTACATGAAGCGAGGACGTGATCCCATCAGAGAACTCCTCACGCAGGCCGCGCAATTTGACTCCACCGACCTTGTCACCTGCGGAGTCGTCAAAGCCGAGGCTTTACGGGGAATCAAATCTCTCAAAGTACGGACCCAGTTTGAGGGATTTTTCAGCGGGATGCGTTTTGCCCACACCCACGCCACCACCTGGGATGACGTTTGGAAACTCGCCTGGAAACTGGACCGCAAGGGACAATCCCTCCCCCTCACCGACCTCGTCATCGCAGCTTGCGCCCTCAAGGAAGAGTCCTGGATTCTCACCTCCGACCGCCACTTTGACGACATCGAAGGGGTCAAGATGATCCGCCCTGAATTTTAGGCCGGATTCCAGAAAAGCACTTGGCTCAAAAACCAAGCTTGCCAATCCGGCCAAGTCGAGGCATGGCACGCCCTCGCCTCTCCCGAGTCCTAAACCCAAGATCATGTCCCAGTTCCGAAATCTCGCCATCATCGCCCACGTTGACCATGGCAAAACCACCCTCGTTGACCAGCTTCTGCAAGCCGGTGGCGTCTATCGCGAAAACCAAGCCGTGACCGAGCGGGCCATGGATTCCATGGATCTCGAAAAAGAAAAAGGGATCACGATCAAATCTAAAAACACCGCCGTTCACTGGGGCGAGCACATCATCAACATCGTGGACACCCCCGGACACGCCGACTTCGGCGGAGAAGTGGAGCGCGTCATGAAAATGGTCGATGGCGTCATCCTCGTCGTCGATGCCTTCGGCGGCCCCCAGGCCCAGACCCGTTTCGTGCTTCGCAAGGCCCTCCAGGAAGGCCTCAAGCCCATCATCGTGGTGAACAAGATCGACCGCCCCAACTCCGACCCTCTCGGCGTGCACGATAAAGTTCTCGAACTCTTCCTCGAACTCGATGCCACCGATGACCAGTTCAACGCCCCCACTCTCTACGGTTCCGCCAAAAACGGCTTCTTCTCGACCGATCACACCGCCACCAGCGGCGACTGTATCCCGCTTCTCGAAGCCATCGTCGAAAACATTCCCGCTCCCAAAATCGATCCCGACGCCTCCTTCAAGATGCTCGTCTCAAACATCGACTGGGACGACTACGTCGGTCGCATCACCATCGGCAAGGTTCTCTCCGGTTCCGTGAAGCGCGGTGACAGTATTTTCCGCTTCCTGAAAGACGGCAGCAGGGTCCGTGCAAAGGTGGCCAAAGTGTTCGAATACAACAACCTCGGTATTCAGGAGACAGACGATGGCGTCGCGGGAAACATCATCGGGATCGCTGGTTTCGATGACGCTGACATTGGCGAAACCCTCGCTTCCGACGAGAACGCCACTCCCCTCCCCCCCGTCAACATCGACCCTCCGGCGGTCCAGATGCAGTTCTCGATCAACGATGGTCCCTTCGCTGGAAGAGATGGCAAACATGTCCAATCCCGCGTCATTCACGATCGTCTTTTCCGTGAACAAAAAATCAACGTCTCCATCCACGTCGAAGACACCGAACTCGCCGGCGTATTCAACGTCTCCGCCCGTGGTGCCATGCAAATCGCCGTTCTCGTCGAGACGATGCGCCGGGAAGGATTCGAGATCCTCGTCTCCCGCCCCACCGTGATCGTGAAACGCGACGAAAACGACAAGCGCCTTGAGCCTTGGGAAATCCTCTACGTCGAACTTCCCTCCGAGTATTCCAACTCCATCCTTAAAATCCTGAACGACCGCAAAGGCATCCTTCAGGACATGAACACGAACGAGATCTCCGACCGCACCCTCATCACCGCCAGCATCCCGACCCGTGGGATCATCGGTCTTGAGTTCGAGCTCGTGAACATCACCTCCGGTCACGGCATCATGTCCCACCTCTTCGATGAGTATAAGCCATGGGCCGGCAACATCCAGACCCGCCAGGCCGGCACTCTCGTCTCCATGGACACCGGCCAGGCAACCGCTTACTCGCTCCTCGCCCTCGAAGGCCGCGGCACCCTCTTCGTCAACCCGACCGAGGAAGTTTACACCGGCATGATCGTCGGCGAAAACTCCCGCGCCGACGACCTCCCCGTCAACCCGGTGAAAGCGAAGAAGCTCGACAACATCCGCTCCGCCACCAAGGAAAATACCGCCAAACTCGCACCTGCGCTCAAGTTCTCACTCGAGCGCGCCATCGAATACATCGACCCCGATGAGCTTGTCGAAGTAACCCCGAACTTCCTCCGCCTCCGTAAGCGCATCCTTGATCCCAACGTGCGTAAGCGCATGACCAAGGCCGCCAAAATGGAAGGCTAGATCTTCTGAGCAATTACTTTCAAACGAGTTCCCTGCATCCCTTGCAGCGGAACTCGTTTTTTGCTTCATGACTCCCCAACCTCCGCGCCTGGGATCACCGGCCGTCCGCAAACAAGCGGGACGCTTGTTCTACCGTAGCACATGCGGGACGCTTGTGTTCCCCGCCCTCAACCTCCGCGCCTGGGAACACCGGTCGTCCGCAAGCAAGCGGGACGCTTGTTCTACCGTAGCACACGCGTCCCGCTTGTGTTCCCCGCCCCCAACCTCTGCGCCTGGGATCACCGGCCGTCCGCAAACAAGCGGGACCGCTTGTTCTACCGTAGCACACGCGTCCCGCTTGTGTTCCCCGCCCTCAACCTCCGCGCCCGGGATCACCGGTCGTCCGCAAACAAGCGGGACCGCTTGTTCTACCGTAGCACATGCGTCCCGCTTGTGTTCCCCGCCCTCAACCTCCGCGCCTGGGAACACCGGTCGTCCGCAAACAAGCGGGACCGCTTGTTCTACCGTAGCACATGCGTCCCGCTTGTGTTCCCCGCCCCCAACCTCTGCGCCCGGGATCACCGGTCGTCCGCAAACAAGCGGGACGCTTGTTCTACCGTAGCACACGCGTCCCGCTTGCGTTCCCCGCCCCCAACCTCCGCGCCCGGGATCACCGGTCGTCCGCAAACAAGCGGGACGCTTGTTCTACCGTAGCACACGCGTCCCGCTTGCGTTCCCCGCGATGAGGAGGTCGTCGCGGGTGATGGTTTTTCGAACTTGGTGAGGCGGGCTGTCTAGAGGGAGGGTCTCCACCACAGGCTGTTTCAGGAGAGGGGTGTCGATAAATCAAGGGCTGCAGCATGCCGAGGGGGCGAAAGTAGCCGATTCCGGCGGCGAATAGCGAAAGTCGGGATAGCCTGCCGACAGGCAGACCCGAAGGGGCCGAGCGAGAGGAGAGAACATAGTATTTGCTAGTCTTTCGAGCGCTTCGGCAAATGGCGTTGCACTTTGACGTCGTTCGCCTGATCGGGCCCCAGGGTGCTTCTCCCTTTAACAATCAAGCTCTCGAGCAAAGCGGCCATCTCTTGGACGCGTTCGGGTTCCTGCGCGGCATGATTCGTGGTTTCCCCAGGATCACTGGACAGATTGTAAAGCTGAACGGGCTGCGACGGATCGCCGCCCTTGCCCCAACCGCCCGAACCGGAAACCGGAAGGTATTTCCACTGACCAAGCCGCACTGCCGGGATGCCGCTGATCGAGGCGCTCACCGCGTGCCCGCGAACGGGCTCGTCCACGCCTCTGAGCAGAGGCATCAAGCTGAAACTGTCCTCACCGGCATCCACGGGCAGCTCTACCGCGAAAATATCGGCCAAGGTGGCCATCAGGTCGGCCTGGTGCACGAGCTGATCGCACTGGCTTCCCGCTTTCACCACGCCCGGCCAGCGCACAATGAAGGGCACTCGATGTCCCCCTTCCCAAGCGTCCGACTTGTAGCCGCGCAGCGGGCCACTGGGAAAGTGACCTTTCTCTTCCAGTTCTTTCACCCCGATGTAGTGGGCGGTCCCGTTATCGCTCGTAAAGATGACAAGGGTCTCACCTGCCTGACCACTCTTTTCCAAGGCCTCCAGCACTTGTCCCACAATCGCATCGGTTTCCATGACAAAATCGGCGTAAAGACCGAGGCCACTTTTACCCTTCCACGCTTCGTTAACAGATAAAGGCGTGTGGGGTGAGGTGAGGGCGAGATAGAGCAGGAAGGGTTCAGGTTTCCGGGCAGATTCCATGATGAATTCTGCGGCGCGATGACCGATCGCAGGCAAGATGGGCTCGAGTGTCCAATCTTTGAGCGCAGGTCCTTGATTGCTGGCCTGATTCTCCTTGAGCAACTCTGCCGACAGAAACTCGCTGGGAAGACCAACGGTCCGGTCTTGCTCGATAAAACAGAACGGCGGCCAGTTGGGCACATCGGTGCCGAAGTAAACATCGAATCCCCGCGTGATGGGACCACCTCCTATCGGTTGGGAAAAAACCTCCTTCCACACTGCGCGCCGGGCATCGGTGGCCACCGCCTGACCTTTCGGCCGCTGCTGGAAGATGCTCGCGCGATCTTTCGGAATGGGCCAGTCCCAACCAAGATGCCATTTTCCGATACATGCCGTGCGATAGCCCTGCTGCTTCGCCAGTGTCCCGATCGTCATCCGATCCGATGCAATCAACGGTTCGCCCCACAGACGAACGATTCCCCGCTGCAATTTCGACCGCCAATGGTAGCGCCCCGTGAGAATGGTGTAGCGCGACGGGGAACACACCCCGGATGATGAGTGGCCGTCGGTGAATCGCATCCCTTGGGAAGCCAGCCGGTCGATGTGTGGCGTGGGGATTTTTCCTCGCTCCGGATTGTAGCAATGGACGTCTCCATAACCGAGATCATCAGCATAAATCACAAGCAAGTTGGGCATTTCTTTTGGAGATTCCCGGGCGATTGCGGCAGGCGTCAGGGAAAAGAGGATCGCCAGGACAGGAGCCGCCCCGGCGATGAGCTGCAAATATCGGTTCTTCATGAAGCTTGGAATAAGTTGATTGAAGATGCGAAAAGCCAAGGTCTCTCAGCAAGGAAAAGCTCTGACTCTCAGCAAGGAAAAGCTCTGACTCTCAGCAAGGAAAAGCTCTGATTGTGCAGCGGGCTGCTCAATCGGAACTTGAACGTTCTCGTCGGCGGAGGGGTTATTCCGTCGTGACTGATCAGTCCCCGGGACCGGCATCCTTGATCACCTCCTTCATCTCCTCAATAATCTTCAGGGCATCTTCCTGAAATTTCCCCTGATCATTCATCAGCGTGGTCATTTTATCCGCAAATTGGTGCCCCATCGGCTCCTCCTCGAAGTGAATCCAGAACTCCGTGAGCTTCTCCATGTTACTTCGAGAGTAAAACTCCATCTCTTGAAGTTGTGACATGACAGGCCGCAGTTTCTCGATTGGGGTCTTTTCGGGTGGAACTTCTTTTTCTTTTGATTCAGATGACATCGTATTTTCCAATTAATTTATCTTCATTCGTCAGCGGAGATTTTCAAAGAATTCCGCTGCCTCCCTCCAATATACGGACGACTGGAAAAAGCGCACCCCTTATCTGGCGCATCTCCTCCCTGCTCAATTGAGCCATTCAGCAGGGACCGTCGCATTAGCCCCCTCCGACCCACCCCGGACCCGCGTCACAAAATTCTCGAACGGATCGCCTTGCATCCTTCCCTTTCTTGCTTACTCTCGGCGCGTTGCCGGGATGGTGGAATTGGTAGACACGCCAGATTTAGGATCTGGTGCCCTTTGGGTGTGCAGGTTCGACCCCTGTTCCCGGTACTTTTCCACCCCACAATCTGAATACGATGGAAGACCTCAAAGAAAAACTTGCCGCTCTTGGAATTGAAGAAGACAAGATCGACGACGTCATCGAAACCGTGATGGAATTCTTCAAGGGCAAGCTCCCCGATGGGATGGACGGCATGCTTGAGAAACTCGGTGGCGAAGGCGGCATGGACGAACTCCTGAAGAAGGCCAGGGGTTTCTTCGGCGGCTAACTTCCCCACGCTGATGATTTTCGCAGGACCTGCCTGAAAAGGTGGGTTTTTTTCTGCCCCAAAAACCTACCGGGTTCGCTTTTATTTTCCTCAAGGCCACCCTCCCGGGACAGGACAAACCGGTCAACTCCCTCGTCCTCACTCTCGAGGACTTGGACTCCGCCGGAGTTGCCCCAAACTTTTCCGTTGGACGGACCGTTGCAGATTTTAGATCGGTTCTTCTTCCACAAATCGATTCAGACGATTTCGGGACAGGGAGACATGCTGCGGCTGTATCACTGAGGCCCCGGTGGTAAATCGTTGATACCGACAGACGAACAAATGAGGGATGGATGGAGTGCGGAGCCCCTTTGCAAAATTCCGAGTCTTCCGTTCACAGGTCACAGGTCGGAGGACCAAGACGTTGCGGTGAAGCTGATCGGTGGGGGCCACGGGTCCGGCGATTTCATGCAAGCCAACTCCTCAACCAAGCATTCCAAATCCGACCTTCGACGTTAAAAAAAATCGGCCGCTCCCCTGTAAGCCGGATTCTGTGCCATCCACCCTGTGTGGACTTCGGCAGTCATTTATCTTTGCGACTATTACCCGGGGATCAAACGGACGAGCAGCCCTTCCCCTGTTGTGTCTTGCACTGTGAGAGGTTTACCCAGCCACTTCGGTTACCCTCAGCGCGGTGGGCTCTTACCCCACCATTTCACCCTTACCTCCCGAAGAAGGCGGTATATTTTCTGCGGCACTAATCTGTCCGGCAGTCCTCACGAACCACCGTCCCCTGCTTTCACAAGGCACACTGCTCTGTAGTGTCCGGACTTTCCTCCAGCTTCCTTGCGAAAACCAGCGACTGCCCGGGGAGCGGACCGCGACGCTAGGGAGAGTCGCCAATCTTGGCGAGCCTGAAAAGGCCCCGAAACAAAATTGCCCGGAAAACCTGACAAAGCAGTTTGACGGAGCTCGTATCAGCATTTCAGTTCTCTTCTTGTCAAAGGACTTCTGCTAATCAACGAAATGAAACGATTTTCACTCATCCCACTCCTCGTCGTCGGCCTCCACGCTGCCGAGCCTTATCATCTGCTCCTCAACGATGCCTCCGATTGGAAACAGGCCGGGCCCGGCTCCTTTGAACTCAAGGATTCCATCGCGACCGCAAAAGGAGGCATGGGCCTCTGGTGGTATGGCAAAAAGGAATTTTCCAATGCCTGCTTCGAAGTCCAATTCATGCCCACCGACGCCGACGACAACGCGGGTATCTTCGTCCGTTTCCCGGATCCCGGCGACGATCCCTGGGTCGCAGTCAAGCAAGGATACGAAATCCAGATTCACGGCACCGAGCCCGATAAGCTCAATATTGGCGCCATTTACGACATCCAGCCCGCCATCGGGTCCGGGGTGCAGATTGGCAAGTGGAACAACTACAAGATCATCACCGCCGGTGACCAAATTGCCGTTTTCATCAACAAGCGCCTCGTCAACGTCTTCGAGGCCTTTGCCGGCCGCGGCGATACCAAGGGCTACATCGGCCTTCAGAATCACGATGACAACTCACCCGTCCAATTCCGGGGCATGAAGGTTCAGGAACTCGACTCCGACACCCTCGTCGAAGCCTTCGAAGAACTCGATATTTCCCGCTCCACCCTCACCAAGTATTTCGCCAAGGCCAACCCCGCCGCCGCCGCCCAGCCGGTCAAGCGCGCCAAGGGTAACGACTGGTACGGCCTTGCCGACCACGGCCCAGCCTTCTTCCAAACCTTCGGGGATTGGTTCAAGGGCGAGGAGCGCAACGAATCCGCGATCAAGGGCGTTGTGCTCTCCTACTCCGCGATTCCCGACAAAGTCGCCCTTTTCAACACCGAGACCCTCGGCCTCATCTCGGCCACCGATCAAGGCACCCACCTCCTCAACACCCCTTGGGCCGGGGGCCACGGACAGGTCAACAAGTTCCTCAACAAGGACTCCTTCCTCTTCACCGCTGCCGAGGGACCCGTCTGGGCGGACGCCTCCGGATCCTTTGAAGACAAGCGCTCCATCAAGGGACACGGCAACTTCTCCCACCTGAAGTTCAACGGCTACTTCCGCAACGGTAGCCAGGTTATTCTCGACTACGACGTCCACGGCACCCAAATCCTCGACTCACTCAGCGAGCTGAAGAATAGCCTCGTCCGTCACCTCGAAGTCGGCCCGCGTGAAAAGGCCCTCGTCGTTCGCCTTGCCGATACCTCCAGCGAGAAGGACTTTCAAATCAAGCTCAAGGTCACCGACGGCTCCGCCGCCCTCAAGAATGAAAACGGAACCCACATCCTGACGGTCAAGCCATCCTCCCAAACCTCCTTGATCACCCTCCTCTACGCTGACAACGGCAAGGAAGAAGCCCCGGCGCCTGTCGCCCTCGCACCCCTCACCAAAGGGGGCAAGGGGATCTCGCCCGAGTCCTTCGAAGTGGAACCCACAATCGACACCTCCAAAGCCGCCTGGCACGTCGATAACGTCCCCGTCCCTCCCACCCTCGGCAGCTCACCCTACGAGAGCAAGGTCCGCATGAGTGATATCGACTTTTTCTCCGATGGCGACCGCGCCCTCCTCCCCACCTGGGATGGCGACATCTGGATGATCTCCGGCCTCAAAGACTTCAAGAAACTCACCTGGAAGCGTTACGCCACCGGGTTCTTCGAACCCCTCGGCCTCCGCATCGTGGACGACGTTCCCTACATCGCGGGACGCGACGGCCTCTGGAAGACCTACGATCTCAACAACGACGGCGAAGCCGACAAGTTCGAGGTCTTCAACAACGACGTCATTATCACGAACAACTTCCACGAATTCCAATTCGGCCTTGAGACGGACAAAGAAGGCAACTTCTACTTCGCCAAAGCCTCACCCGTTCGTCCCGGCGGCCGGGGCTTCGACAAGATCCTCGACCACAACGGTGCCTTCATGAAAGTGAGCGCCGACGGCTCACGCCTCTACGTCATCGGCACCGGACTCCGCGCTCCCGGCGGCATCGGCATCGGACCCAACGGCGAAATCACCTCCGGCGAAAACGAAGGAACCTGGCAGCCTTGCTGCAAGATCAACTACTTCGAACCCCGGCGCGGCACCCCGTTCTTTGGCACTGAAGACGCCCGTAACGGCAACGAGACACCGTTCACCGAGCCCCTCTGCTATCTTCCAATGTCGGTCGATAACTCCGGTGGTGGCCAAATCTGGACTCCCAAGGGCAACAAAATGGGCTTCGCAGAAGGGGAACTCATCCACCTCTCCTACGGCCAGTCCTCCATTTACCACGTCCTGCGCCAGAAGGTCTCCGATGGCTTCTACCAAGGCGGTGTTGCCAAGCTTCCGGTTAAGCTCGCCTCCTCCGCACAGCGGGCCGCCTTCCACCCGGACGGCTCGATGTATGTCGTCGGCTTCCGTGGCTGGCAGACCAACGCTCCCAACGAAGTCGGCCTCCAGCGCCTGCGTCGGAACGACGCCGTCACCAGCCCCATTCCCAACGGGATGGAAGTCACCACGGACGGCGTCAAACTGACCTTCGCTGTCGAACTCGATGACGAACTCGCCTCCGATCCCACCTCCTTCACCGCTGAGCGTTGGAAGTATGTCCGCAGCAAGCAATATGGTTCCGGCCAGTTCTCGGTCGATAATCCCGATGAAGCGGCCGAGAAAAACGCCATCGAAAAAGAGTCCAAGAGCCACCGTGAGCGTGACAAGGTCAAGGTCCTCAGCGCGAAACTCCTCGACGACAAGAAATCCGTCCTCGTGGTCCTCGAAGGGCACAAACCCACTCAGCAGCTCAAGCTCGACTACGATCTCGAGTCCGCTGAGGGCGACGAACTCATCGGCGTCATCCACAGCACCATTCACCAGGTTCCCGCGAAATAACGTCGCCCAAAACCGAGAGAAACCTCAATCACGGGGGATCAAAGCGCGAAGAATCCTTCGCTCATTTTGATCCCCCGTTTTATGATACGGGCACAATTACCAAGACAACTTCGCTTGCCGCCCCGTCAAAATCCAACTACTTATCCCGCAATGAGATCGACGCTTTTCCTGATTCTTCTCTCCGTCATCACCTCCGCACAGGCGACCCTGACGGCAACCTTCACCTCATCCGGTAAGACCGTCGAAACCCAGGCCACCCTTCCCGCCCTTCAGGTCACCGCCGGTGAACCCCCGGCCCCCGGCCTTGCCCCCGGAGCCTTCACCGCCACCTACAAAGGAACCCTCAACATCCCCAAGCGCTATCGCCTCACTTTCTCTGTCGAAGCCGAAGGCAAAGTCGCCCTCAAAATCGATAACGAGGAGGTTCTCTTCACCGATGGCGTCGCCGAACGTCTCCGGGTCAACCCCGGCGAAGTCCCCCTCGAAATTTCCTACACCTCTCCCGCCTCAGGTGTCGGCTCCTTCCGCCTCTACTGGGAGGAACGCAGTGAATTCCCGCGCGTCGCCGTCCCGGCCGAAGCCTTCACCATGGCCACCGACGCTCCCATCGATGCCGCCCACCTCTTCGCCAGCCACAACTGCATCCAATGCCACGCCGCCGGTGACCTCGGCAAGAACGCCATGCCCGAGCTGAAATATGCCGGCCCCAATCTCTCCACCATCGGCGACCGCACCCACGAAGCCTGGCTCACCCGCTGGATTTCCCAGCCCGAAAAACTCAAGCCCACCACCACCATGCCTGGCATGGTCGATCACACCAAACCCGAAGGCGCCCAGGCCGCCGCCGACCTCGGAGCCTACCTCGCCACCATCGGAACCGGCCAGGAAACCGGAACCGCTCCCGACATCTCCCTTGCCCAAAACGGCGGAGCGGTCTTCCACAACCTCGGCTGCGTCGCCTGCCACACCAAGCCCGACGCCCTCGAACCCGACTACGACAACAGCCGCATTCCCCTCAATAACATCGCCGCCAAATTCAAGGGTCGAGCCCTCGTCGCCTTCCTCAAAAACCCCCAGGAACATCACGTCGCGATCAAGATGCCCAACTTCGCTTTCAGCGATGAAGAAGCCCATTCCCTCGCCGCCTACCTCACCAAAACCTCCACCGGTCGCCACACCCCCGACCCCTCGGAATTTCCTCCCGGCGACGTCGCCCGCGGCAAAGCCCTCGCCACCTCACTCAACTGTGCCGCCTGCCACGAAGGGCTGGAACCCTCCGCCTCCACCGCGCCAAAGCTCTCCGATCTCAAAAACTGGACCGATCAAGGCTGCCTCGGCCCCGACGAAAAACGCGGCAAATCCCCTCGCCTTCAGCTCACCGCCGATGAGAAAAAAGCCCTCACCCCCGACGTTCTTCCACAACTCGAACACGACACCGTCGAAGCCTACACCACCCGCCAAATCGAAGCCCTCAACTGCACTTCCTGCCACGTCTACAACGGCGCAGCCAGCCTCCTTTCCATGACGCACGCCGAGTCCAAGGACCTCATCGCCCACATCACCGCACACGACGAACGTCTCATCCAGTCCAAGCCACCCCTCACCCACATGGGTGCCATGCTGCACACCACCTTCACCGAAAAAATGCTCCTCGGTAAAGTCCAACCCCGCCCGCGCCCCTGGCTCGACATGCGCATGCCCGCCTTCCCTCTCCACGCCCAACAGATGGCCCTCGGACTGGCCCAGCACCACGGACTCACCACCTCCAGCCCCGATCAAACCCCACCCGCTGCCGACCAGGTCGAAATCGGCAAAACCCTCGTCACCAACTACGCCTGCAACGGCTGCCACGGCATCAACGACTTGAAGCCTGCCGCCTTCGAAGTCCAAGGGATCAATTTCGGCATGGTCCACGACCGCCTCCGCCCCGGCTACTTCCACGAATGGATGGACAACCCGCTCCGCCTCGTCCCCGAGTCCAAAATGCCGCAATACCCCGCCTTCCCCGGCATTCTCGACGACAACAAGCACAAGCAGTTCGAAGCCATCCGCCTCTACCTTCAATCGTTGCACAAAAAATAATGTCCACCCTCAACGGCAAAACCATTCTCATCACTGGTGCCTCCTCGGGCATCGGCAAAGCCATCGCCGAACTCGCTCTTCAAAACGGAGCCCACGTCATCGGACTCTGCCGCTCGGTCGAAAACCTCCCCGACGGCGTCGTTCCTCTCGCCTGCGACCTCTCCAAACCCGCCGAAATCGCGAGCGCCTTCGCCTCGCTCGATCATCTCGACATCCTCGTCAACAACGCCGGCCTCGCCTACCTCTCGCCCATCTCCACCGGCGACCCCGCCCAATGGGAAAAAATGTGGCAACTCAACGTCCACGCCCTCTCCCTCTGTTCCCAAAAAGCCCTCAAACTTTTCCCGGAAAACGGTGGCCACATCCTCAACATCTCCTCCCTCTCCGGCCACCGCGTCCCGCCCACCGGAGGCTTCTACGCCGCCACCAAGTTCGCCGTCCGCGCCATCACCGAAGCCCTCCGCAGCGAACTCTCCCTCGCCCAATCTCCCGTCCGCGTCTCCTCCCTCTCCCCCGGTTACGTCGATACCCCGCTCCTCAACGACTACTTCGAAGGCCGCGAAGACCAACTCGCCGAAACCCGCGCCAAGGTCAAGATGCTCACCCCGGAGCACATTGCCGCCACCGCCCTCCACATCCTCACCACCCCCGCCGGAGTCGAAATTAACGACATCCTCCTCCGCTCCTCGGATCAGGCTGTCTGAATGAAAATCACCCCAACCAAACCCCGGCAGCGAAAGCTTCCAGCTTGCGTCCCCTCAACCAAGCCCCTCAACCACAGGCTTCCTTTGCCCTTCCATCAGCACTAATCTCCCCCATCAAAGGTCCTCTGGTCATCTCATTTCTCAGCCTCCTCTTCGTCGTCAAAAATGGTTCTGGTTCCCCTTCCGATCCCACCTCCCTCCGCCTCAAAGAACACCCACAACCAGGCAAAAAAAACCTCTGCGTCACTCCGCGTTCTCTGCGCCTCCGTGGTAAACTTCCCCCAATCAAGCTCCCAACCAACGGTCGTCCATTTCGCTCCCTCCGTGGTTCTCCCTCCCCCAAGTCCAAACCATCACTAAAAACCTTGCTTTCGTCGGCATTTCCCCTTAAGTCCGCCCTCCTTCCCAAGAACTGCATTATCAACAACGAGAAACCGGGATAGGTCCATTGCAGTAATTTCTCACCCAAAAGCGCCTTCGTGCTTTAACGGAGGACCCAAAAAATAATGATTAACGAACTCGTCAAAGAAATGGTCGAAGCTGGTGTCCACTACGGTCACCAGACCAAGAAGTGGAACCCAAAAATGAAGCCTTACCTCATGAAGGACAAAGGCGGCATCTACATCATCGACCTCGAAAAAACCGTTCAGTGCCTCGACAAAGCCTCCGACTTCCTCTCAAGCCTCGCTGGTAAGAACAAAAAAATCCTTTTCGTTGGCTGCAAGCGCCAGGCCCAGGAAGCCGTCCGCGAGGCCGCTGAAGCGACCGGTCAATACTACGTCAACTACCGTTGGCTCGGTGGCACCCTCACCAACCTCACCACCATTCGTAACTCGGTGAAGCGTCTCAAGTATCTTGAGGACATCGAGCGCGCCCCTGAATACAAGGCCATGTCCAAGAAGGAACTCTCCGCTCTCGGACGTGAAAAAGACAAACTTCACCGCAACCTCAACGGCGTTCGCGGTATGGAAAAGCAGCCGGATGCCGTCGTCATCGTCGACACCGCCCGCGAGTCCATCGCCGTCGCTGAAGCCAGACGCCTCAAAATCCCCATTATTGGAATCGTCGACACCAACGGGGACCCTTCCAAACTTGAATTCCCGGTTCCCGCAAACGACGACGCGATGCGCTCAATCCGCATCGTCCTCCAGAACCTCGTTGACGGAATCGTCATGGGGGCAAAGTCCTAAACCCGAAACAGAAACCCTAATTTCTGACACCACTCATGATTACCGCATCACTCGTAAAAGAACTCCGCGAGAGCACCGGAGTTGGCATGATGGAATGCAAAAGCGCCCTCACCGAAACCAACGGTGATATCCAGGCCGCCATCAAACTCCTCCGTGAAAAAAGCGGAGCGAAAGCTGACAAAAAAGCCTCCCGCGAAGCCAAGGAAGGCCTCATCGCCGCCCAAATCTCCGCATCAGGCAAAGCCGGCATCATCGTCGAGGTGAACTGCGAAACCGACTTCGTTGCCAAAAACGAGAACTTCCAGAACTTCGTCAACGAAGTCGCCAAGACCGTTCTCGCCAGCGAAGCCACCGACCTCGCAACGGCCCTCACCCTTCCCAAGGACGACGTCACCCTCGACCAGTTCATCAAGTCAAAGGTCCTCGAAATGGGCGAGAACGTCCAGTTCCGCCGCTTCGAGCGCCTCACCCTCGATGGCGAAGGAGCCGTCGCCTCATACATCCACCTCGGAGGCAAGACCGGTGTCCTCATCGAAGTTGCCGCAGGCAATGCCGCGTCCTCCGGGAGCGACGCCTTCGCCGACCTCGTTAAGGACCTCACTCTTCACATCGCTGCGGCCGCTCCTGCCGGACTGGCACGCGAAGACATTCCTGCCGACCTCGTCGAAGAGGAAAAGGGAATCTTCCGCAAGCAAATGGAGGGCCAGAACAAGCCCGCCGACATCATCGAGAAAATCGTTGAAGGCAAGCTCGGCAAGTTCTACTCTGACCGCTGCCTCCTCGAGCAAGGTTTCGTCAAGGATCCTGACACTAGCATCAAGGACCTCCTCGAAGCCAATGGCAAGGAACTCGGTGACACCATCACCATCAACAAGTTCGTCCGCTTCGGCCTCGGCGACTAATTGATTCTAAAACCACTTCCAGATCCGGCACCCGAAAGGGCTGCCGGATTTTTTGTAGCAAAAGCGTCCCCGCTTGCATTCCCCGCCGTAGCACAAGCGTCCTCGCTTGTGTCCCACGCCGTAGCACAAGCGTCCTCGCTTGTGTTCCCCGCCCGCAGCACAAGCGCCCTCGCTTGTGTCCCACGCCGTAGCACAAGCGTCCTCGCTTGTGTTCCCCGCCCGCAGCACAAGCGTCCCCGCTCCCATTCCCCGCTTCCGTGTTAAAAAGCCTCCCGAAGCACACCCCTCCCCTTAAATCCTCGCGGGCTCGTAGTGAGGATCATCATCCGCCACTTCCACTTCAACCAACTCGCTCGCGCTATCGATCATCTTCGCACACGACGGACTCAGATGCCTGAGTCGAATTCGCTTCCCGGCCGTCTTGTAGCGCTCGGTAATCGCATTCAGCGCCTCAAGACTCGAAAAGTCCGCCACGCGCGCATCCTTGAAATCAATGATCACCTCGTCCGGATCATTCGAGGGCACCAAACGCTCTGCAAACTCACGCACCGAGCCAAAGTAAAGGACGCCCTGAAGGTTGTAAATTCGGACGCCCTCCTGACTGTCGTCGCGACGCAGGCGCACGTGCTTCGCACTCTCCCACGCAAAGACCAGTGCCGAGAGAATCACTCCGATAAAGACCGCGAGAGCGAGGTTGTGCATGAAGACCGTAATCAAGGTCACCGCCAGGATCACAAAAATATCGTGGAAGGGCACCCGTCCCCAGGTCTTCAAGGTTGCCCACTCAAAGGTTCCAATCACCACCATGAACATCACACCCACCAGAGCCGCAATCGGGATATGGATGATGACAGGACCACCGACCATAATGAAAATTGCGAGCGTGAGGGCCGCCACGATTCCCGACCAACGCCCCCGGCCCCCCGACTTAATGTTAATCAAACTCTGGCCAATCATGGCGCAACCACCCATCCCTCCAAAAAGACCGGAAAAGAAGTTCGCCGACCCCTGGGCGATACACTCGCGATTCCCACTTCCACGCGTCTCGGTCATGTCGTCGATCAATTGAAGAGTCATGAGAGATTCGATGATTCCCACCATCGCCGCCGAAAAGGCGGTCCCCACGATCAGCATGATCGTAACCTTGTCCCAGATGATGTCACCGGGCCACACCAGCGGAGGAAAGGCCCCCTTCAATGAGCCATCGCCGCCGCCATTCTTGAGAACATCTGCAATCGTCTTCGTTTCAAAGAGACCAAAATAACTCGCTCCCCCGACCGCAACAATCGCAACCAGGATGGAAGGCACGGCCGTCGTCAGCTTGGGCAGGAACTGAATAATCGCCATCGTGATCGCGGCAAGAATCGACATTGTGATGATGGCTTCATTCCCCATCCAAATTCTCTTCAAGCTTCCGGCAATCTCGGAATCGTAGCCCGGGTTGGGCATTTTAAACGAATCGAACTGGGACATCAGAATTACAATCGCCAACCCATTCACGAAGCCCATCATCACCGGATGCGGCACCAAGCGGATAAACCGTCCTAATCTCCCAATTCCGAAAAGAATTTGGATGAGTCCCGCGATCATAATGGTCGCGAAGAGATATTGGAGCCCCAGATCTTCGACCCCCCTCTCAAGTCCAGCTGCGTTGCCCGCTTTGACCACAGCCGCTACGACCACTGCAATCGCTCCCGTCGCTCCCGAAATCATCCCAGGGCGCCCCCCAAACGAAGAGGTAATGAATCCCAAGAAAACGGCTGCCCAGAGTCCCACCAGCGGATTCACCTCGGCCACAAACGAAAAGGCAATCGCCTCCGGCACCAGGGCCAAGGCCACCGTCAGGCCCGAGAGGGTATCATCTTTCCAATTTTCATTGCGCTTGCGGATCAGATTAAAAATCATCGTTCAGTGAGTCGGGATTGAGACCGTCCAAACCTCTGTCTGACAGCCAAATAAGAACGCCCCTTACTCCTGCCCCCCCCGATAAGCAACCCCTTTCCCAAAAAGGCCGCTTGCCTAGAATTCATAGAGATTCGCGTCCATCCGCGCTTTCAAAAGCCCACAATCCAGCTCCCCGAAAAGCCTCCCCACCCTTTCGTCTCTTTCGCCATTTTCGTGGCTCCCTCCTCCCCAAGTCGCCCCGGCGATTCAAACCCGCCCCTCGCTGACTTCGGTCACCGACAAATTCATCCCCTCCTTCTCCCACCAATCCAGATTGGTGGTCGTGATCAATTTCTGCGCCTCCGCCGGCAAGCGCCCCATCAAGGCATTCCGCCGCCGCGGATCCAACTCACCAAAAACATCATCGATGAGGTAAACCGGCTCCTGCCCGCCCTTCATCCGCAGGACCTCCCCCTGCGCCAACTTCAACGAAAGCGCCAGCGTTCGCTGTTGACCCTCACTCGCAAAATCCTTCGCCGAGCGCCCCGAGATCGTGAGCTTGAGATCATCCCGATGCGGCCCCGCCAAGGTCACCCCCCTGCGTGTCTCCGAATCGGCCACCTCCGCGAAAGCCGCTTCGAGATCCCCCTTCGAACGATCAACATACGTCATCGCAAGCTCTTCCTTCGTCCCGCTAATCTCCGCCTGATTCGCCATCGCCCGCGGGGTCAGGACCTCGCACAATTCTTCGCGCAACCGGATCATCGCGCTCCCGTGCTCGATCAACATCCTGGTATAAGCCATCACCGCTCCTTCCCGCGCCGAGAGCGATTTCAAATAACGATTCCGGGCCTTCAGCGCCTTCCCATACCGGCTCCAATGATGGCGATACTCCGGGTCAATCTGTGTCGCAATGAAATCCAAATACCGACGCCGGCTCTCCCCGCCGCCACGCACCAAATCCAAATCCTCGTTCCCCATCCACACCACCAAACCGCTCTCAGACAAATAATCCCGTCGCGCCGTCACCTCACTCCCCTCCGCTCTCAAAACAAGCCCTTTCCGGCTCCCCCGCACCTGCAGATCCCGCCCCCAGGCCTCACCCGCGATCCCAAACTCGCCCGCCCCCTCGCGAATCAACTGCACCATCGAGCGCGCCCGGGGAGACTGCAACCTCAGCAACAAACACACCGCTTCCAACAACGAAGTCTTCCCCTGGGCATTCCCGCCCACAAAAATCTGGCCCGACGGATTCAACGACAAGGACGCTTGCTCAAAACATCGGAAGTTTACCAGCCGCAGGCTCTCAATCACGCCGCCAACATCCGCCGCCCGGGGGCGCTTGGCAACGCGAAACCCACTCCGAAAATTAGGGCAAGCTTTCCCAAATTTTCGCCAAGCCCGCCCCGTTCCCCCCCATCGAACACCCACCCCACCGCACCCATGAGTCTCCACGCCACCCTCTCGCCCGAAGCCCAACAGCGTCTGCAATCCCAACGCCGCACCTCCACCATCAGCAGCGTGATTATTGCCCTCCTCACCATCGTCTTCATCAGCATCATCCTCCTGATCATCGGCCTCGCCGCCGGAGTGACCCAGGTCGAGCAAATCGCCACCTACCGGGGGGAGTCCATCGTCGACAAACCCCTCATCCGCCCCACCGTCAAAACCGAAGTCTCCCGGAGGCCCGCCCGTCCCGCACGCTCAATGACGAGGGTGATCGCCGCCGACACGAGCTCCCCTGTCGCCATCCCCATTCCCGATCTCAACTCGCCCCATACCACCCTCGCCTTCGGCAGTGATGGCGACTTTGGAGGAGGACTTGCTGGCGAAGGCCCCGGCACTGGAATCCAATTCAACAATATCCCCGGCGTCATGAAAAAGCGCTGCTCCCAGGCCGATCGCCTCCAGCGACTCCAGGAAAACGGCGGCTCGCCCGAATGCGAAACCGCCGTCGTCAACGCCCTCCGTTGGCTCAAAAAAACCCAAAACCCCGATGGATCCTGGGTCACCGGCCAAAAGGTCGGCATGACCGGCCTCGCCCTCCTCGCCTACCTCGGACACTGCGAAACGGCCCAATCCGAGGAATTCGGCGAATCCGTCCTCGGTGCCATCACCTACCTCGTCGATGTCTCAATGAAGAACAACGGCAAGATGGCGACAGACTTTAAAGACGACCACTGGTGCTACGAGCACGCCATCGCAACCTACGCCCTTGGCGAAGCCCTCATCCTCACCCGGGCCTTCGACGAACACCTCTTTCAACTCGAAGAAGCGGTGCAAGCCTCGGGCCAATTCCTCATCAACAGCCAACACCGCGGCGGAGGTTGGGACTACGCCTACCGCGAAGACAGTCAACGCGGAGGCGACCTCTCCATCGTCGGCTGGCACCTCCAAGCCCTCAAAGCCTGCAAACACACCGGACTCGAATTCAAAAACCTCCGGAACTGCGCCAAAAACGCCCTCGCTTACGTCGAATCCTGCCAACTCCCCAGCGGAGCCATGGGCTACTCCGGCCCCGTCCTCAATGGCGAACGCGACGGCACCTCACTCGCCGCCGTCGGTGCCCTCTCGACCCAAATCTGGGGTGCCTCTTCCCGTGTTTCCTCAAAAGCCTGCCGCTTCATCGATCAGAAAATGACATTCACATGGAACACTGCCGACTCCGATCTCTACGGCCACTACTACGCCACCCAGGCCATGATCAACCACGGTGGCGACGCCTGGACCCGCTACAACGCCCTCTTCATCAACCAAGTCCTCCCCAATCAAGCCGCCGATGGCTCCTTCAAACCCGTCGCCAAAGGCGGAAAAGTGAACGCCCCCGGCAGCTCCTTCGCCGGTAGCAACCCCTTCGCCACCCACTACCGCACCTGCCTCGCCACCCTCATGCTCGAAGTCTACTACCGCTTCCTCCCCGCCACCGGCGGCAACTAAGGACAACACCCTTATGAGGTGGATTTCCTCAAAAATCTGAGAATTCCCAAAAAACACCCAAATTCCCCTAATTCAATGCCCCACCCACGCGTTCCTATCATGAAATCAAGCAACCTCTGCACTGGTCAAATCTTCAAACGACCGGTAATTGTTGAAAAATCATAACCTTCACCACCTCTGTCACCCCATGAGTCTTCACGCCCAACTCTCACCTGAGGCACAAGCCCGGCTTGCGGCCCAGCGTCGTACCTCCACCATTACCAGCCTGATCATCGCCCTTCTGATGGTCACCCTCCTTGGGGTCATCCTCCTCATCATCACCATGGCGCTCAATACCAAGGAGATCCCGCAAATTGTGAGTTACAGCGGCAACCCCGACGCTGATGACAATTTGAAGCAAAAGAAGGTCCAGACCCAGGTCGAGCGCAAGCCAGCCGCTCCTTCTTCCTCGATGTCCAAGGTCATCGCAGCCAACACCTCTTCTCCTACCGCCGTTCCGGTTCCCGAAGTCGATGTTCCCATGGTCAACACCGAGTTCGGTGACGGAAACGACTTTGGTGACGGATGGGGCGACGGATCCGGCACCGGCAATGGGGGCGGCTTCGGCAACATCCCGACCGCCATGAAAAAGCGCTGCTCACGCGCCGACCGAATCCAGCGTCTCCTCTCCAGCGGCGGAACCGAGCAGTGCGAAGAAGCCGTGGTGGCATCCCTTCGCTGGCTCAAGCAGACCCAAAACCCCGATGGCTCCTGGGTCTCCGGCCAAAAGGTCGGCATGACCGGCCTCGCCCTTCTTGCCTATCTGGGCCACTGCCAAACCGCCCAATCCGAGGAATTTGGCGAAAGCGTCCTGGCCGCCATCACCTACCTCGTCGATATCGCCATGAAAAACAATGGCAAGATGGCCTCCGACTTTAAAGACAACCATTGGCCCTACGAGCACTCCATCGCGGTCTACGCCCTCGCCGAAGCCTACACCCTTTGTGTGAAATCATTCGGAGAAAACATCCACCAGCTCGAAGAAGCAGTCCTCGCATCTGGACAGTTCATGATCAACAGCCAGCACATCGGAGGCGGCTGGGACTACGCCTATAGCGAGGACAGCAGCCGTGGTGGTGACGTGTCCATCGTGGGCTGGCACCTTCAGGCTCTCAAAGCCTGCGGTTACACCGGCCTTCCATTCAAGAACGTCGACAAATGCGCCAAACTCGGCTTGGAGTATATCGAGCGCATGCAAGCCCCCAGCGGAGCCATCGGGTATTCATCACCCAACGGAATCCACGGCGACGGAACCACCCTCGCGGCTGTCGGTGCCCTTTCCACCCAGATCTGGAAATCCTCCTCAACGAAGGTCGCCCGCAAAGCCTGCAAGTTCATCGACGACGAAATGAAGTTCGACTGGAACTCCGCAGATAGCGACCTCTACGGGCACTACTACGCTGTGCAGGCCATGATCAACCACGGCGGAAAATCCTGGGAAAAATATAACGAACTCTTCCGCGACCAGGTTCTCAACAATCAGAACGAGGACGGTTCCTACAAGGACCTCAACGGTGGAGCCAAAATCAATGCCGTCGGTGCCAGCTTCCAAGGCAATAGCGCCTTCGCCATTCACTATCGCACCTGCCTGGCAACCCTCATGCTCGAAGCCTACTACCGCTTCCTTCCCGCCACCGGACAGAAGCACTAGGAAATCCTTTCGCAATTTCAAGCCCCGCTTGCCTCGGCAACGCGGGGTTTTTCTTTGCCATTCCATCGCAATCGAAACTCAAAATCTTGACACCGGCCAACTACTTGGCATTTTAACCAAGTAATGAGCGCACTCCTCAACGACCGGGTTCTCGTGATCAAGGCCCTCGCCCACCCGACCCGCCTTCAGATCGCTGAAATCCTCGCCAGCGGTCCTGCCTGCGTCTCCGATCTCCAGGCTAAAGTTGGCAGCGACCTCTCCACCATTTCAAAACATCTTGCGGTCATGAGACAAGCCGGATGGCTCACTTCAAAGAAAAAGGGACTGCACATTTTCTACAGCCTCTCCTGCTCCTGTCTCGATGACTTCCTCCGCTGCGTTGACACCCTCGCCTCCAATCCAAACTCCTGCTGTTAGAACTGATGAATCTCCCCCGCTTTCTTGAACTTCTCCAAGCCCACCCAAACAAGGGCATCACCCTCGCCCTCCCCAACGGAACCACCGCTCCGGCCCATTTCCATATCACGGAAGTCGGGCACCTCACCCGCTCCTTTCTCGATTGCGGAGGAAAAAAACACCGCCTTGAAACCTGCCTCCTTCAGGTCTGGGTCGCACAGGATTACAACCATCGCATTCAAGCGGGAAAGCTCGCCAAGATCGTCGCCCTCGCCTCCGACCTTTTCGAAGACCTGGACGTCCCCGTCGAGTTCGAGCACGAGGCCCCCGTCCTCACTCAATTGCCCGTCGAGTCCTTCGAAGTAGAAAGTGACACCCTGGTCTTCCATCTCGCCCACAAGGCAACCGACTGTCTCGCCAAAGACATCTGTCTTCCCAAGCCGGATTTCTCTCTCCCCGACATTCCCACCAAGCGCCTCAAACCTTCCATCCAGGTTTTCAATCGCCTCAATCCATGACCGCCAAAATAGGAATCAACGGCTTCGACCGCATCGGTCGACTCAATCTCCAAGCCGGCTTCCATTCGCCCGGACTCGAATTCGTGCACCTCAACGAAGCCCAGGGCCCCGCCGCCACCTCGGCCCACCTTCTCGAATACACGGCATGATCACCACCCTGCACGACCTCACCAACACCCAGACCATCGTCGACGCCCCCTCCACTATGATGGTCAACGGCACCCAGCTCAAACTCCTCGTCTGGTATGACAACGAATGGGGCTACGCGAACCGCATGATCGACCTGACGCGACAAGTCGCGGGAAAATGAAGAATTGCTCCCCAAAGGAGTGTGGACATTCCTGTCCACCGCAGAGCCTAAGCCCCCCCCAACCAAGCCCCAAAAAAACTCGCGTCAATTCGTAAAGATTCGCGGTTGAAAAAGCATCAACCAAACCCCCAAGTGTCGGCGACTGTTCAAAAGTGGATTTAATTGTTCGAGCAAAAGTGGACAGCTTTTCCTGATCTTCATGGCGGGTTAAAGACTGTATTCCGCGAGGATGTCGGGCCATTGCGGTGTTTGGGGAGTGGGCGGACGGGAGATGACCCGGAAGCTTCCCGGCTGTTGGACGATGGTCACCTGCTTTGTTTCGCCAGGTGTGATCTCCCAGCGGCGACCCAGGAAGCTGATCTCTCCGGCTTTCTCGACAACCCGGGTGTGGTGGGTCACGAGATGCAGATCGAGGAGTTCCGGTGGTGGCGCCGGGCGCCAGCAGTCGCTTCCTTCCGATTCGCTTTTTTCGACCGCTTGACAAGGGGTCATGCCGGTGGTGCGTGAGATGTGGTTTTCGTGGTGCCAGTCGATCTGGGTCGACAACAGTTCGTTGGCTTGCTCTCTGCTGCGGACCGATTCCATGGCGAAGAGGGCGGGCAGGCGTTTTTGCCAGAAGCCGAACTGGCGCTCGATCTTGCCTTTGGACTGGGGGTCTTTGGCGACGAGGTGGCTGACGCCGAGGCAGCCGAGGGCGCGTTGGAAATGGGAGAGGGTATCGGTGTCGCCGGCTTTGCGGGATTCGTGGCCGAAGAGGCTGAGTCCGTCGGCCAGGAAGCTGAAGTTGGCGGGTTCGCCTGTGGCGAGGGTGAGGCGCAGGAAGGCTTCCGCTTCGTCCGGCCAGGGGGCGGTGTGATCGCCTCCTGATGGCGCGAGCGGGAGACTGCGGCCTCCGGCCAGCCAGAGGGTCCTCAGGGTGTAAAGGCGTGATCGGCCGATTCCGAGCCGGGCGCAGGCGTCGTCCGGGGAGAGGTGTCCGTCGTTGAAGGCGGCGAGGGTTGCCTCGATGACTTCGAAGGGGAGGCGGCGGAAAAGTTGACTCTTTTCATCCGGGCATTGGAAACACACCCGCGCCTCTCTAACCAGCGTGATCGGGGCTCTGCCCCAAACCCCGGAGTTTATCGAATAGAGGCGAATGGCTCCGGGGAAAGCGTCCCTTCCCCGGAGCGCGGTTCCCTTTTTCGGGAGCCTTTCGCACCTGCCGAACTACTCGGGTTGCTCTCCAGCAGAGCCCTATCCGTTGCGCAGGTGTGGCCAGCGGGAACCATCAAAAGCACGGATGCCAGAGCAATCGCTCGTCCCGCGCAGGAATCCACTTTTGCTCAGATTAATTCCGTCCACTTTTGCCCAACTCGCTACAGAGAGTTTTCATGAGACCGTGGGCGGACAGGCTAATTCCTGATGCGCGAACTGTAAAGAAAGAGACGCGCCCAGCCGTCTAGCGGCGGCGGCGCAGGGCCGCACCCAAAAGCCCCAGCACGAGCAAGAGCGCATGCGTCGGTTCCGGAACCCCGACTGCAAGGGGTGCCCCCGTGTCGTCGTAAGCCCAGGCGTGGATCACCCCCGGCGTGTTGTCGTTCTGCAAGGTCACCTCGGCCCAACCGTAGGCCAGCGTGGCATCGTCCAGAACGAGCGAAAAGCCGAGGTAGCCTTTTTCCCCCGAGGTAAAGGTCGGAAAGTGGTCCAACGATCCACCGTAGCCGCTCGCAGTCGCCAAACCAGGTCCCACAACCGTGCCTCCCACCAGATTCTGCACCGCATCGGTATTTCCCGTGCCAGTGCGCACTGGCTGCCAGGTCGGCAAGCTGGCGCTCTGGTCCGCGTCGTTGCTGATCCCTTGACCGCCCAACACGAAATTCATGTCCGCGCCGGGTATCCCTGCAAGGGCATTGCTCGAAGCTCCGGTCTCCAGATTCACCGAGACCCCTTCGAAGCTCGTCGGGATCGAAATATCCTGGTCATTAAAGAAAATCACGGCGGCCCTCGCAGGGGGGGCGGATACTGCGACCAGAGCTACTGTTGCAATGAAGGGTCTTATTTTCGTTCGCATATGAGTGGGGACGGTTGGGTTGGGACTCTCTCGGACTCCAGACGGATCACCGGGCTTAAGGGGCGGTCACGTCGATACGACCAAATCGGCCTTTGCCTCCGCTGACCGGGAGGATGAGCGGAAACTCCGTCTGCACCGCTTCGATGGCAGCGCCACTGTCACCGGTGCCGGTCGCGATCACCGCCGGGGCGACCGAACTATCTTCGAAGGTTACGAGATCACGGCTGAACTGATCGGTGATCGTCAGCGGAACCGTCGCGAAATCGGTGCGGCGGGTGTGCCGCAGGTAAATGCGACCGCTTGCAGGATCAATCCAGACCATCGGCGGTCCGAGCGTGAGGATTGTATCCGAATCCTGATCGACATCGAGAGTTCCCGCTGGCGCCGTCGGATCGAGATCCAAGGCAAAGTTCTGCAAGTTGGTGAGACCGTTGGCGCCCGTCGCTGAATCTGCTCCCGGACCGCTGTTCACGATGTCGCCATAGTAGAGGAGGCGCCAGTCTTCCTGGAGACTGTTTCCGGAGATGATGATATTCGCCGTGGCCATTGCGGTTCCCCCTGCCCCGCCCTCGATTGTATAGGTAAAGGAGTCCATCAAGGTCGCCCCCGGGGCAAGGGAGACGCCGGAGTAATCGACAGTGACGGAACGGTCTGCGTTGAGCGTCACCGACGCGCCCTGTCCTGTCGTCGGGGAGCTGACACTCGTGATTTCTTGAACAGCCGCATCGTAGTTCAATTCCATCTCTGCGGGCGTCAGAATCCGTGAGTAAGCTCTGAGGATCGCGACCTCGCCCTCCATGCCGGGGAAGTTTTCGTTGAGGGCTGATGTGCCGGAGACCCGGTTGATTGCGCCCCCGTCAGTGCCGGCCCAGTCGTTTGCGAGGCCGGCTGAGTTGATGCCGGTGTCGGCTGGGGTGCTGTTAAATGGAAGCGCCGGGGTGTTGTTGAGATAGACCGTCAGGAGATCTTCGAAAACACCTGTGGCAACACCCACTTCGGCACCTCCATTAGGCTCGATCGCCACGATGAATTGATTGAATTCACTGGTGACGACCCCGGTCGCAGTCGCTTGGATATTCGCGGTGATATCGTCGCCCCCATCGACCGAGGCAGTCACCTCGTTGGTCGCCGGATCGAACACAATTGAGAAGCCGTTGCCGTTGCCGCCAGTCTCGAAGATGGTCTTTTTGCCAGTTTGACCCGGGATTGGCTTGAACCAGATCTCAATGGTTGCATCCCCTGCGGAGATCGGGTCGAGGGTGGCTTGGTTGGCACCGGTAACCGCAGCTCCAAGCGCGCCAAAGTTGCTCTCCAGATCAGGCGCAGAAACCGAGCCCACACCCGTGCCGTTAAAACCGGAACTGCCGGTGTTCGTCCAATTCACACCGAAAATATTCTCGGGAGTGAGATCGATATAGGCATTGGAAGCGGTCGGAAGGTCTTCGTCGTTTCCGACCAGCGCATTGGCAAAGAAGACTCTCATCTCGCCCTCCTTGGCCAGCAGGACGTCGTCAAGGGCGTCGATCACGCCGGTGATCGTGACGGTGACATCCGCCTCGGCGGTCGCGCCGTTGCCGTCGGTGACACGGTAGGTAAAGGTATCGGTTCCGGTTGCACCCGGATCGAGGCTGAAGGCACCGTTCGGATTGTAGGCGAAGCCGCCAGTCGCGTTGGTCATGGTGACCAGTGCGCCGGAGGCGAGTGTCGCTTGCGAGCCGTTGGCGACGAACGTACCAGTGCCGTCGATCACCCCGGTCGCGGTGATGGGGTCACCGTCGATATCGGTATCGTTGGCCACTGCCAGAAAGTTCTGGAGAACCTGGGCGCCGGTGAGCGTGCCGGAGTAGAGGCGCACCGCAGCCATCGACCCGAGGAACGGGGCGTTGTAAATGGTTCCGGCCGCGCTGTTGGTGAACCCACCGTGGTTGGTGCCTTGAAAACGCCCGAGGCCGGCTGCGTCTCCCCCATCCCAATCACCGGAAGTACCGCTGATGGTCTCGTCGACTTTGACCCCATTGACGTAGAGTGCGATTCCGCCCCCGCCGATGTCAATCGCGGCGACATACTGGTTAAACTCGGTGGTCGGATCATTGCCAACCAGGCCGAGCGGATCTGCAACCAGGTCGTAGCTGACGTAACTACCGTTCATGGCGCCGCCATCGAGTTCGGTCGCAGCTTCGAGAACGCCGGCGTTGATGATGACGCCAAAGCCGGAACCGCCGCCGGTCTCGAACAAGGTCATGACATCGGTGTTGTTGGCTGGCTTGGCCCAGAATTCCCAGGTCGCGTCTTCAGTATCCTCACTACCGCTGAGATTGTTTTGGATTGACCCGGCAGCTGGAAGCACTGCTAAGTCGGTAGCATTGTCCCAAACATAAGCAGCAGAAATCTGCGCCCGTGCACTGCCCGGAGTCGAGTCCAGCGTAATGTCGGTGAGGAGCCAATCGGCGTTTGTTCCGCCGCTGGTGCCCAGGTTCTCCCACCGTCCGGCATCAGCGGTCTGGCTGGCGTCGTAATTGAGCAGAAGGAAGTCGTTGGTCTCAGTATACGTCCCCGGGACACTGCCAATGATCGTCACCTCGCCAAGCGAGAGGATGCTGCTCTCGCTCACCGCGACGCCGACGGTGTAAGTATCTACCATGCGGGTGACCACAAGAGTGCGGCCGGTGATCGGTCCGCCGAAGTCAACAAAGAGGGAACCACCAGTGGTGAAGCCTTCGGCGTTTTCCGGGTTCAGAGGCGCGGATGTGAAGACGGTTCCTCCAAGGTTGTCCAAGACCGTCACCGTGATATCCCGCAGGCGGGCGCCGCAGCAGTCGGTGCGGTTGAACAGAGTGACATTCTCCAACGAGGCGTCCTGGCCGAAGTCGACTTGCCAAGTGTGGTTGAACGAATTATCGTTCGAATCGGTGTGGGTGAAGGTGGTGACATTACCGTCGAAGGCGCGCTCAGCGAAACCGTTACCCGGAGGGTTGCCGACGCTCGGCGACTGGGTCACCGTCTTGCCCGGGAGGAGGCGGAGATCACTACCGGGAGGGAAGGTGAAGTCAGTTGAAACCGTGCGGAATGAGCCGTCGTTCGCGGTCAGATCGAGCGTGCTGACATAGGACGAAGCATTCTCAAGCGGACCATCGAAAAGAGTATCGCTGATGGCTTCAGGTGCGTCATTGGCCCCATCGACCGTGATCGACACCGTCGCCGTATCGGTGTTGCCGTCCAGATCCATCGCAGTGTAGTCAAAGGTGTCAACTCCGGTGGCACCGGCGGCGAGGCTCTGGGCTCCGGGGGCGGTGGTCGGATCGTAACTAAAGGTGCCATCGGCGAGAACATTGACAGCGGCACCGAAGGCGCTGGTCGAGTCAAAGGCACTCACAACGTTGTTGATCCCGTCGCTGTCGTTGGCGAGCAGATCGCTCTGCGGCGCGAGGACCGATTGGTTGGCCGTCGCATCCTCGCTCACGTTTGAAGTGGAACTGTCAGCGACGGCATTGACCGGGACGACATCGTTGTCCGTGATGCTGTTGGTGACGCTCGGGACGGGTTGCGTGGTCGGGTAGTTGAAGGGATCCGTGGTCGCCGAAATCGCGTGGGTGATGGTCGAGCTATGCGCACTCTCGATCAATGCGTCATCGGTCGCACGCACAGTGATGGTCTGCGCGGTGGCGTCGCTGAAGACAATCTCGAGGGTCGGGAAAAAATTCGTGCCATTCACGCTGACTTCGCTCTGAACATCCGGTGAGACCGTGACGGTGACCACTCCAGCAGGGGCTAGCCCGAGCGCCAATTCATAGATTCCGGTCGCGCCGCCCTCGGTGGTGGCGATAGCCGTTGGGATGACGGTGACTTCGAAGGCTGCAGGCGCGGTAAACAGCGAAGCGAGGCGGACCCCCTGGAGTGCCATCGGGTTGGCGTTGTTGGTGCCACTGGCACCCAGGGCACGGGTGACCATTTTGATTTGATCGCTCGCCGCGAGACCCGAGGCGACCAGGCCGAGGGTGTTCCCGAATTCCGGCGGGCCCACGTTGCGGGTGTAGCGCCCGCTCTGACCGCGGTTCAACCGGGTGCCGTTGATCGCCCAACCGGGATTGGACAGGCCGCGAGCGGCACCGTCATCGGCACCGTAGAACGAACCAAGGAAGAGGTAATCGCCGCCGGTGGCGACGGTAATCGCGCTGGAGTTCACGGAGTGGACGAACTCCGGGGCCACCTCGATCTGCGTGTCGAAGATGATATCGGCCGTGGTGTTGATGTCCTGGTTGGCGTTGTGGCTGAGGCGGATGAAATCCGGATCAACCACCGCAGTCCCCGCAGCGGTCGATGGCAATTTCACCACGGTGAGTCCGCAGCGTCCGGCGAGGTAGTTTGACGTGACGTCAGCCCCATCGAGTTCCCCAAGGACGCTCAGAATCTGATTGGGAGCGGTAGTCTCGATGATGGTGCCGATGGCGGCCGCACCCTCTTCCGTGCTCTGACTGCCACGAAGGTAGATATTTGTCCGGGTGCCGGAAATCGCGGCTCCATCAAGAGTGAGTTCTTGAACGAAACCGACGCGGTTATTCACTGCGGCGAGATAGGTGTTGGCGATCACCAGGTACTTCCCCGCATCGGCAAGGGTCAGGTCGCCACCTGCATAGGAGAACCCGGCATCGAGTTCGTCGGTGGAGTCATAGACCACCTTGACGGCGGTCCCGTTGATCGTAGGGCCAGTCTGATTGGCGGCGAGACTGAGCCGGGCATAGCTCATGTTGACGTCGTCGAGCTTCACCAACTGGATGGCGGTGGCGTCCGGGAATCTTCTCACACTGCCAACCGTCGTGTCGTCGGTGCGGAACGATTGCAGTTGCAGCACATCATTGGCAGTCGCCTCAATGACCGCCATGCCGGTGGTGATGGCATCGAGGTGCCCCTGCTGGCGACGGATGAAGCCCTGCGACCAGCCGATCGGCAGCTTGCTTCCGGCTAGATTCAGGCAACTCTGCACCTCAACCCGCTCTTCGGACCCAGCCTGCGGAGCACCATTGAAGCGTGAATTATAAATCGCAAGGTAGTGGCCGTCGCGGTTGAGGGTGATCTCAGCCCCACTTCGCGTGAAGCTGCCGCTGTCTTCGCGATCATTGGTATCAAAATCGTGCGTGAAATCTGCGGTACTAATGACGTCGCTACCGGTCGCCTCAGTGTAAATCGCAATCTCGCCTGACCCATCTTTAACATCACCTCGTGAGATCCTTTTGTTTTCAAGGGGTTCCAGGTGCTGAAAATTTCTTCGGGCACTACATTCTCTTCGGTTTGTTAAATTTTGAGTTTTTGGAGGCCGCCGGGATCGGGGGCGAGGCCCAGTTTTTTGTAAATGTCTCCGAGCTCT
>Ga0209390_10002020_pt1 | contig 36977 bp, 81 predicted proteins | sample BON01_FD_187212 | JGI IMG/M metagenome (GOLD analysis project Ga0209390, IMG submission 187212) | Freshwater microbial communities from Lake Bonney liftoff mats and glacier meltwater in Antarctica - BON-01 (SPAdes) (version 2) | ecosystem: Environmental > Aquatic > Freshwater > Ice > Glacier...
TGGGAGTTAACATCTTTATGTGGAATTCTATTTCGGCTAATATTTTAGCAAAACACGGAATAACTAAAGATAATCTTAGTGTTAGAGGAAGTCTCGACCTTAGTGATACTCCGATTACTGGGCTTCCAGATAATCTTAATGTTGGAGGAGGTCTTTACCTTAGTGGTACTCAGATTACTGAGCTTCCGGATAATCTTAGTGTTGAGGGAAGTCTCGACCTTAGGAATACTCAGATTACTGAGCTTCCAGATAATCTTAGTGTTGAGGGAAATCTCGACCTTATGAATACTCCGATTACTGGGCTTCCAGATAATCTTAGTGTTAGAGGAAGTCTTTACCTTATGAATACTCCTATTACTGAGCTTCCGGATAATCTTAGTGTTAGAGGAAATCTTAACCTTAGTGGTACTCCGATTACTGAGCTTCCAGATAATCTTAGTGTTGAGGGAAACCTTTACCTTATGAATACTCCGATTACTGGGCTTCCAGATAATCTTAGTGTTGGAGGAATCCTCGACCTTAGGAATACTCCTATTACTGAGCTTCCAGATAATCTTAATGTTGGAGGAAATCTCGACCTTAGTGGTACTCCGATTACTGGGCTTCCAGATAATCTTAGTGTTGGAGGAAATCTCGACCTTAGTGGTACTCCGATTACTGGGCTTCCAGATAATCTTAGTGTTGGAGGAAATCTCGACCTTAGTGGTACTCCTATTACTGAGCTTCCAGATAATCTTAGTGTTGGAGGAGAAATCTTCTCTTAGTGTTGATATCAAATTACTAAATAACATTGATCACGTTCTATAGATTACAACATTACATTTGGAAACCACGATAATATATAATCAATGCTACATAGAAAATTACATATCGAATCAATCAATAAATTCAACGATAGAATAGAGGAAGTTCACAAAAAATAACGGACATAGTAGAAGAACATGGCGATGAACATGAATTCTATTCAGATGAAATAAAAGAAGAAATGTTCAGATTGAGGCGAGAATATTTCTACTTGACGTCTAAACTGTGGATGATAGTCGACAATTTCTGCGAATATAAGATTGATCATTATCTTGGTATTTTAAAAAATGAAGATCCTAAGATATGGTACGATGAATTTAAAGATTTAAAAAGATAAACATGGATAAGATAATGAAAGCAGTCGAAGTATTTAACACGATCGACTATAAAAAACCAATACCGTTCTCTGTAATAAAAGATATTGTAGAACCAGATGACATCATAAGCGCAGGATGGGATGAAGGATTCTATACTGAAAACGACTCAATGGACGCTCACTATCAAATGAAAGTTACTCGTATGGTGTTAGAGACTGATGAACAATTAGAAAAAAGAAAAGCAAGAGCGGAACAAGATGCCAAGTGGGCAAAAGAGAGACGTCGTGAAAGTTACTTAAGACTTAAAGCTGAATTCGAAGATGACACTACCTCCTCTAATTGATATAATAAGAGGATGCTCTGAACAGACATGGCGTTTGAATAGAGCTGTGATCGAAAATAATCGACCACAGAATAAAGGTGTTAGGAATACTCCATATGATAATATTATTTTCCATCATACCTCAGGCACCGCAAGGCTTGACATTGCAATTGCTCCATCATATTCCGGAATCAGTGTAGTCGGCATGATACAAGAACAGAACTTAGAATTAATACAACGAATAGCTCAACTGGAAGAACAATTAACCAGACAAGGCGAAAGACTAGAAGAAATACTTAAACTAATTACTCCGTAGTAATGAAACCTAGAACATGGCATTATGCTTATCATCCATCACTGTACCAAGTTGCATGTCCAAATTGCGCGGATCATAATATTACTTGGTCAGAATGGCAAGAGCATTTATGGTGCTATGAATGTGAAAAAGATATTAAGATAGAAAACTCTATCCTAAATGGTCCGATTCCTACGACTGTAGCAAATGCAATGGGTATAAAATTCGACAGAGTAATAATTGCAACTGGTAAACTCGATGTATGGGACGTCGATTGTAATATGTACGCATCAGAAATTAAAAAAATAAGGAGTAAACCTCAATTAAAAGGGTTCGCATCTAAATATCCTGACATATATGATTGAACTTCCTCCGATATTAGAAGTAATTCGTGGCATCTCGCAATCCGAGTGGGATCGAAACAGAAGAGTCATAATGCTAAACATGCCTCATGATAGGGGTGCAAGGCGGGACCCGTTTGACTTCACGTTCATAATTCCACTTGACTATTCTTCTATGTACCCTATCACGTTCCATAGCAATGGACGAATATACATAGACGACGCATTTGACCAGGCATTACGGGAAAGATCAGCATTAGAAAATCTAGGAGAACTAGCACACTTAAATATTACTAATCAATTTATTAGCAATGAACCAGAATAAAGGATTACTAGAAGATCAGTTACTAGAACTAAAGGGAATCTTAGCAGACCTGGCTTGGATGGCAATTAGATATGCTCACGGTCGACACACTACTGTTCCATCTACTGTTAGAATGGCAGTTAAAAAGATAAAGGAAATATATCCTGATTTTTATTTAGGAAAAGACAATACCATTAAGCCACCTGATTTAAAACAATTAACCGTAGGAGGAAAGAGGGAAGATTATTTAGATGATTTATACGAATCCGTTTATAAATAATAAAAAAATAAGATAATGTCGTATTTAAATGCAAATATTCCCACAATTACATGTTATATAAAAAATGAATTTTTATTTAACCATAAAAAAGGACATGGAGAATTTACAGCTGCGGATGTACATAGTGTAGCATCTATTCAAAAAAGAATCCCATTATTTGAAGCATTTTTGGAAAATGGAGTAAATTGGACTAGACGCCCCATTAATGCATTTGTATGGCGTAAAGACGCTGAAAAACTCGCTCTATCAGAATATATGTATTGGGACTGTTTTTCGTCATATATCGATGTTCAAATTAGGGAAAGAATGGCGGGCCTATCAGCTGATTTAATTTCTATTACCGGAGTAAAAAGACGTGGGCAATATATATTTACATTAGACTGGTCTCATGAAAACCGAAACGTGTTAGATACTAATTTTTCTGAAACTCCTGAACATAAATGCGGACATGTTTTTAAAATGTCTAATGGAAACTATTTTATTTATCCAAATAATAGAATTATATGGATGGATAATGCCTGGACATTTAACAGAATAGAGGGAAACCCAGGATATCAAATAGACATGACAGTTTATAGCGTAGAAAATAAGGGTGGATTCGAAACAGATTATTCTTATATGACAGAATTTACAGAAGAGGATAAACCGGATGAAGAAATACAATAAATTAATTTTTCATCCCTAACCACGAACGAATTTTATTCGGGTATATCCCAATGATGGAGTGATGATATCGATTATAGGAATTCACGAGTATCTCCGCATCGAATAGCATATGTTACTCCGTAGTCCCACCACCAATTTATAGAGATGGATAGAAATAAAGGATTAAGAATAGAAGAAGACTGGTTCAAAAATAGTCTCACATCTCCTCACATGACATTTAAAGTCAGTGGTCGCTGGATAACAATTGGATATTTAAATAATGTGTTCTCTCATTCATATCGCATATCTCCTAATTTACTTAGAAGCGAGGCTCAACGACGTTTATCGAATGGGATCCAACTAGAAATTCCCTTCTAATTTCCACGGCTATTCTCACACCGAGTCTAAGCCACCGCGCGGTACCTTAGAATAAAGATAATAAGAATACAATAAACTCTTCTATTATGTTTACTCCTAATTAAATTAAAAAGAAATAAAAGAATACTCCTATACCTATTTACTCCGTAGTACAGCTCAGCCTTACTGACCTAGTCCCTGATCCTATAAACTCTTTTTATATACATTAAGAGCCAGCCGTGGCCGTGCCACACGTCCCTTACCTACGCCTCCTGTACATTTACTCCGTAGTAACCTGATCCTAGCCTACTCCTTAGGTGCCCGTCCTGCCTGTCCAAGGGCAACGTCAACATCAGTGCCGGTTGGGTGTTCACCATCCGCTTCCCGGGCAAACGTTGGCGACGACGAAGAAGTAAGTGATCATCCCAGTACCAAGCAACTATTCGGCAGTCATACCTGAGACTTTGACCGTATATAATCTAATAAATAAGTAAAAGGATTCTCCTGTCCGTGGATAGGACTCCGTAGTAACACTTAAAATAACCAGAGGTATATGACAAAGAGAGAAGCATTAGCTATTATAGGATGTAGCTATTCTACCCTACGTAGATACGCTGCTTCCGGAAAGATCCGTGTATATAAATATGAAATGTACGGTAAGAGGGGTAAGCTTAATTACTGGGACGAGGATGTATACGCTATGGTAGGTAAAAGAATGACCAAGGATCATTGGATCGTAGGTTATACTCGTGTAGGTAAAAGGTTTAAAGAAGACCTAGGTCAGATGCAGATGCAGAAAAATCTAATGCGTCATTTCTGTACCAAGCGAGGCATTTCCTTAGAGAAGATTTATGAGGATATTGGAGCCAGCACCGATCATTCGAAAGGAGGGCGCCCACATCTCCACGAATTATTAAGGGATATTATGAACGGAAAGGTTGACGCAGTCGTGGTCGATACAAAGTGTAGGATATCCCGTGTGGCATACGAATTCTTTGCCGAATTATGCAAGTACCATGGGACAGATATAGTGATCATGAATCCTGTATTAACTGATCCCTATTATCTAGAAGAACAGAGCGAGGATTTAACTCGACTAATCCAAGAAGCCGGATTGGAAAGAGCCTTGTCGAGCGAGAAAAAATAAGGAATCAGGACGCCCAGCTCGAGATTCCTCGCTCCGAGATCGAGCGAGCCTTTCTCTCTACGAGAAGAATCGCTGAATAACTCGCTCCGATCAGGACGCAAGAAAAAACCCCAGCTTTCGCCGAGGTTTCTTACCTGTCCAAATTTCAGTGGAATAATCCCGATTACGTCTTCCATCCAAGACGTTTTACATAACGATTACCTCTACAATAAACGCGATAACTGATATTATCTAGGATGGACACGTACTATAGCGTAAACGAATAGCCAGGCCATGTAACAGATTAATCCTTGTTTACCTTCGATCAGGTATACTTAATATATTATACTAATTAGATATATGATATTTCATTCCCGAATAAATAATAAAAACCGAACTATCATGGCAAATATAGATAAAGACTGGGCAGACATTCGTAGGACTCTACATGAGATAAAGAATAAGTATATAGATCATGAAGATAATAATATAGGTAACATGGGAGTGGTATGCGATTTACTTATTTTATGTACCTATAGTCCAGAAGAATTAGAGCCCGCGTATGATACATTAGCGGATCATATAGATGACATGTTAGGAGGTAAGAATTAATTATGAATAGGCTATCTAAGATAAGAATTCTAATGCTAGAGATAAGAGATAGGATTGACGTTCCAGTTACTATAAATGAGAGCGAAGCTGAGAGTTTATATATTAACCTCATTACTGAAAACTATATGACTATTAGAATGGTCCATGGACAGGAGTTTATGAATGCACTTATAGATATCTATGCAGAAGTAGAATTATATGAGACATGTGCTGACATGCATCGTGACTGTGAATATGTTAATGCATTAGAGAAATCACTATTTCCCGATGGGCCCCTTTCTCATGAGTGATTAAAGGTCCCGTCATTCTCGGCGGGCATGGAGCGAGCCTTCTAACATGTGGCGGAATTCTCTGAGAAGCTCGCCCTGGAGTAGACACACAAAAAAGCCTGACTTTCGCCAGGCTTTCTTACCTTAATCAATAAACCTTTTATAGGCTAGCATATTGAGCAAATTCAAGATCGTATCCTTCTTTTGCTCCTTTTGCAAACAGCTCCCCAGCTGAGTACTTTAGTTCGTGTTTGTTTGCCAATTCAAATCCTGAGTTATTCGAACCTAAGAAGGTCATTGAATTAACTACATCCCAGATACTCATATCGGTTTTGATGAATGACTTTTGTTTTTCATTAAGTCCAAATGGATCTGCTCCTTTGTTCTTAATACGGTTTGCAGTATTCCCATAAGCATGGAAGAAGTCTCTCGCTAAAGCAGCTTGATATTGCTTCTTCATATCTGGGTTAAATTCTTCTACTTTAGAAGTAGCTGCTTTCCAGGCTTTTTCAACTTCTAAGAAAGAAGCTTTGGTACCGACTGCTCGGTTGATTGCAGCTTCGAACGTATTAGGTACGAAGTTTGCTTTCTTCATGTCTTCGATTTTGTTCAAAAAGATTCGGATATCCTCAGTTGAGGTTCCTCCTAGTCTGAACTTGTCGTCAAATCCCATTGCTGCATTTGAGTTACCTCCAATTACTCCAGAACCTAAGCTACTACGGAGTCCATTAGCACAAATCAAACGTTGATTGTAGGATTCAACAATAGTATCTTTATTCGTTTGAATAAGAGAGAAGCCAAATTTAAAGAACTCGTCCTTACCTGCTTGTGCAAATCCAACCTCATCTTGGTTAAGGAAGTTAATACTTGCTTTGCCGGTACGTGGATCAAAATCCACGGTCTCTAATATAAGAGAAGAGTTATCATTTAAGATACGCTCAGTTACATCGAAAAGGGTTTCGTTTGTAACTCTCTTGTATCGAGCTGGAGTACAGATATCTACGATTTCTTTTGTGTTAACATTCGCAATTAACATTACGGTGCTGTCACGTTTGTTCTGAACTGTATAGTCCTTAAGACCATTGATCAGAGCTGCTGCGATTTTGGTATCTCCCTTCTCAATCATTTGTCGAGTCAATGACGTACTAATACGTAACATCGAACCTAGTTTGCTAAAGAAGCCGTTGCTTACTTTAACTGGTTGGCCGTTCACAAGGATACGTCCTTTTCTGAGAGTCTCATGATCTACTGAGATTGCGGAGATCGGAACTTGCTTTACAGCTGATTCTGCTTGTCCGACTTTTGATTTAATTTCTAGGAACTGTGCGTCCGTTACTTTTCTTTCTGCCATGATATGGGATTTGTTTTTATTAAGGTTATATTAATTATACTCTATTTGGTTTCGAAATTAAAATTAATCTTCGTATGTTTTGACAATTTCTAATTCAATTTCAGACTGAGTAGTCTCGTCGACAGCATCTTCATCAGCTGCAGCTTTTGCTCCGAATACGAATATCTCTTCGAATTTCTGAGATAAGTCTGACTGACGGATAGATTCCTTGTCTTCAATCTCAGCTAACTCGAGAGTTTCTTTGTAACGGTTAGCATCATATACAACTTCACCTTCAATTAATCTGAAGTAGAGTCTCTTACCAACCGCTGATCCTCCTCTTCTGTTCTTTGAGAACTCTACGTATCTTTGTCCAGCATCGTCGAACATGATTTCAAGCATCGCTGTTGTTGCATGCTTTAAGTAAGTTGAACCTACATACTGACCTCCTTTAGTCATGTGTTGAATAGCCCAGATAGCGGCTCCATTATTCTCAGCCGCATCAATCATAATGTTAGTAAGCCATGATTCAGCGTGAGTAGACTTCCATCCTTTAACTTCTTTCAATTTCACTACAACATCTTGGTAGGAGTCTAATAAGATAATGTCATAGTCTTTATTAAACTCGTCTTGCATTACCTGATCTAGACTTCCGTCTTTCACGTGGCTCATTAATAGTAGAGTTGGCACTTTCCCGATTGCTGGAGTTTTCTTGTAATAAAATCCGATATCGTTCTTTGTCATTTCAGAAGATACATATAATACCTTAGCATCTGGGTTTACTACTTGAATCGCAGCTAACGCATCTAATAAGATAGTAGACTTACCGACTCCTGATTCTCCAATCACAATGGTAACGGTACCACCATACTGTCCTCCACCTTCTTCATGGTCCGAGAATAACTCGTCAATTTCCTTACCGGTTTTATGTAAGCCGAAGTCTGGAAAATCCATATCCTCTACCTTGATGATTTCTGCAACTACTCGTTCCTTAGGAGTATGTGACTCCGTAGTCACTGTTCTAGTAGGGGTACTCATGTCAATATGTCCCTCTGTTATTATTTTCTTCATGGTACCGTTTAGGCAACCATATGAAATTCCAGGTACTTCTACCTCGAATCTTTTAAATAGGTCAATTACTTTCGAGTTAGGTACAACTCCGTCGAAACAGTCGTTAAACCATACTCTTATTGCTTGTTCTTTTTTAGATCCAGTTATGTCAATCATGTTTGTTTATTTTTTAAAGGTTTATAAATTAATTAAGATAAGTAAATATAAGAATTTAATGTGGGTTAAAAAATTCTATGGGTTTTTTGATAAAACTTCTAGTCGTGCAAACTCGATAGGAGTTAGAGAGTCTCGGCCCGTTCTGCCTACCTTGTCGATAAGCTCGTCTAAACTCATTGAGCAATTAGAGATATCATTCTTCTCTGGTATAATAGTAATACCATGATGTTTCTCAAATCTATCAATTAATCCTTTTACATCTGGAAAATCTCTAAGGTTCATTGCTGAACGGTCAGATGAAGGGTCCCATACTATTACAGGAGCACGGTCATCTAATTTCGTTCCAGCATCTAGGTATAAATCCTTAAAATGTTTAGGAGACTTATCGGTCATGATGAGAGTCAATATACCAAACAGCAAACTGCATCCTCCGATGTACTCTAATTCGTCTTGTAAATGTCCCAATGCTTGTCCGTCTAAAGGTATTAAATCTTCGACTCCAAATCGTAAAATAAATATCGGTGTTTTCATGTTTGTTTATTATTAAGGTTATAGTAAATATACTTATTATGTCGGGATTCTTTCAACATTTACCCAACATTTTTCAACATATATTGGGAGCCAACTTCATCGTCTCGAGGAGAGAGACCACTTTCTCCAGGGATCCGAGCGAGGCGAGCTAGGGCAGAGACCTGATCGCTGCCTATTCTCTACCAAACTAAAAAACCCCGCCGAAGCAGGGTTCTAAAAACAAACTATGATTTACTTTTTATAATTTAAAGGACAATTTTACTGGATCTTCGTTGCTATCCCCTTCCTTGTATAACCACTCTCCTTCTGCCGTGTAAAGATATCCATGCTCTTCGATATCTCCTTCAAAGAATTCTGCGACTGATGCATTTTCGGATGGTGGGCAGTTCTCTCCTCTCCATTCTTTATAAGATAAGCTAAATGTTGATCGGTCTCCTTCTTCAATTAATTGTACTACATATTTAGAAGGTATTCCATCATGGAATCTATTTAATATAGATTTACCAACTCCTTCTAAGTAACCGTCATTGTGACAGTATACTGATAATACTTTTCCTCCTTCGATTTCTACTGCTATTCTACTTCTAGTTGCCATGTTGTATATGTTTTAATGTTATAAAGTAAATATAAGTATTAAGCTTGGATTGGAAAAATATAATAGGATTTATTTTAAATCTTTTTCAGGAGAGAGTCGTAGTAGATGGTCATCCCTTCCTCTTCGCTCTGCTTAACCGTAAGCCAAGCTAATCTATTACGTAGGAATTTTCTCTTTCTGTTAGTATCCGCGGCATTGGCTCCTTTCGCGTGGTTGATTACTCCACTGATCGTATTAATACTAGAATTAATATATCTAACATTGTTGATTGTTATAAGACGTAAATCCTTAATCTCCTTGATCCAGTTGGCTTTTACTTTAATCTCTCTAGCTTTAGCATTAACAAGTTCAACTTGCTTTGCTTCGGACTTCTGATCTAGATATGTCTTAATAAATTTAATCACTTTGTCTTGATATTAATTTAACTTCTGAATATAATTCGTCCAGTATTGCGATTTGAGCATAGAGCTCGGTTTTTACATCTTCATTTAAGGAGATGGGAGACATTGAATCTAATTCTTCTTGTAAGCCTCTTGACTTCTCTGAGATTAGATTCAATGCTTGATCAATCTTCTCCATCACCTAATCTTTTGAAATCTTTTGAAATCTTTTGAATTATAACTAGACCACCCTTTTTATTATAAATGAGTCTCAACCTTCCAGTTTTATGGAAGGTTGCCATCTCACAGTCCCATGGTATAGGGGTCCCGCTAGCAAACGTATCCGGTACTTCTGGCGGAATCGGTAAGCAGTTGTAGATAAGGTCATAAGAAACCGATGGTTCCTTATTATCGTTACAGCTTAATGCTATAATCGATACTAGTAATACTAAAATTAAATGTTTCATGTTTATTGATTTTAAAGGTTTATAATGTAAATATACGTAAAATTATTAGATATAAAAAACTATTTAATACTTTTTTATGAGGGCAATGGTAACTTTCTTAGAGCCGTCTTTTTCCTCAAGCTGGAAGGCTAGCTCCCCATTCGTTCGTTCAAGTGCAGCGCGGTAACCGAGGTTCGGGTCAGTAATCTCTCCCATGCTTAGAGCCAAGTCGTAAGCTTTCCTGAAGTTACTTGCTATTGCAACAGTAGATCTTATCGCCTGACCGAACGAAAGGAGAGGGTCAGTAGCTTCTGCGATAACCAGATATGTTTCCTTTCTAGTGTCCATTAGCAGCCGTCGCATATTGAAGCGTCTCCTCCGCAGGCTCCGCAATAAGTAATATTATATTCTTCTGCCTCTTCGATTCGGTCTATGAATCTCTTTACAAAGGCACAGTCTTCAAATCTTTCGGTAGTCTCTAGATATTTCAACATTGCCTGTAATGCCTTTATTTTCTGAGCCGAAGGATGGGGGTCCTCGATTACGTGATCTGGCAAGATACGGAAAGAAGCAAGAATAAGATTAGTAAATGATTCTACATCCGAGTTCTTTAACTCTTCTAATTGCCTGATTAGATCTTCACTGTTATGATTATATTCCATCTTCAATTTGTTTTAGGTAGGAAGACTTTAACTCTTCCCAGTGTTCTTTATAAAATTCTTCTCTGTCTGTGTTGGAATTCATAATAGATATTCCGTCAACATGGTCAAAGTCAAATACGTAATGTCCGAGCTCGTGCCATAGTATAACCTTCGTAGTATACCGGCCTTTGAATACCTGTTCTTTACCGATTCCAATATCTCCTGTTGTATGGTTACATTGACCCGCCAGGTTACTTACTCCGTAGCCACTAACAATCTCTATCCTTCGGATACTCTTGTATTCACCTTCATAAGGGAGGTTGTGCTCTATCATTTCAGATTTCCACTCGTCAATTAATGTTTCCAAGTTAGGGTCTACATATACAACTCCACTATTCATGTAGTTATAATAGCTTACTCCGTAGTAACACAGTATGCCGAGGATAGATATTGCTAATAGCTTTTTCATACATATAATTCTTTAGTAAGGTCTATCAACTCCGAACCGTTCTCTTCGCCATACATATCTAGAATCATTTGTTCTAATATACTAATAGCATGGTTCATTTTACTTTTGCTCTCTTCACTATGCTCAATACTATGTACGTAGAATAATGTTAAACCATATAAACGTTTTACTCCTTCTTTAGTTATGTCAATTATAGCATCATGCTGGAAGAAGTATTTTACTCCAATTGTAATAAGAGACATCCCGTCAAAGATAATTACTTGATTTTTCATATTTATGATTTTACTGGATGACTAATTGAAGTTGCTTCTTTGCAGAGTTGATTATCTGACAAACTCTGATTTGAGTTAATCCAACATCTTCTGCAATGTCCTTAGTAGGCATAGCTTCGAGACAATCGATACCAAAGTATAACTTGATAATCCCTCTGTCTCGTTCTGTTAGACCAGATAGAAGAGTAGTAGTGCGAACTGTTAGGTCCTCAATATCATGATCTTCCTCGATTGATGCTCCCACTGAAAGTAATCCAGAATCTGCTTTGCTCTTTCCGTTCTCGTCTTGGACAAAATCGTCAATCTTTACGGCATTAAGGTTTTCAACCTCTTCACCTTTTTTCAAAGCAAGATATCTTTTATACTCTTGGTTTACAGGAATACGTACGACTCTCCCACATGTGTCGATTAATTGATTCATCATCTTTAAGACTCTTGATCCTGCATATGTAGCTAATCTAACACCTGCTTCCGGGTCGAAACGATCGACTGCCTCGATTAATCCAATGTTTCCTTGTTGGATCAGGTCGTCCACATCAATTCCGCGTCCTACGTTCTTGTTAGCTATTGTAATCACAATTTTTAAGTTGTGAGCAACTAGCTTGTTCATAGCTCGTACATCTCCAGTTTTTGCTTTTTTCGCCAATTCGATTTCTTCTGATTTAGCTAATGGGTTGAGGTCTTGGATAGATTTAAAATATCGTTCTAGGCTCTCTGATTTTTGCTTGTATCTTTTCATGTCGTTTATTAGATTTGTTTAGTAATTATTTTTAGATTTTTATTAGTCATCGTCCCCTTCATCGTCAATTGGAACGGTAGTTACCATTGATTTATTTACGCATTCCCAGCAAGTTACTTTCTCAGCATACGCTCCTACGTTTTTACCTTTTCTCCGCAAATTTTGCAGTCTAGCGATTTTGTTGTTTTTCCTTTCATTGTTGTATTGTTAAAGTTATAATGTAAATATAAGCTAGATATTTGGATTAAAAAAATTATTTCACTTTTATTTTAAAAATATATCGGAGCGAAGCTAGATCGGATCTGAGGCAAGTGACCTGTCCCGAGTACAGAAACGACAAAAGCCCTCCGTCAAGAGGGCTAATGTTGTAGGTTTAGGTAAAAAATTAATCTTCAATCGAAGTAAATTATTTTATATATTATACTACAGGATTATTAAAGGTTTTAACTATTCCATCCATTTACTAGGTTATTCCATAGTAGTTTTGTGGCCTTCCCGAATTCATATGCGATGTTGAATGGTTCTCCATTCTGTTTAGCGTATGCCCATCCTAGTAATACATAAATTACTATCATGATTAGGACAAAATACATTAAGGAAGAAAGGAATCCTCTAGCTGTATTATCTCCACGTTTTCTTCTTCTGTCTCGTGCCATGATTATAGTTTTAGAAGTTTATCTCCTAGTTCTTTAATTAAGAATTGCTCTAATAGGAACTTAGTTACCTGGTGTGCCATTGGAATAGAATCCACCTCGTATTTACGAGAATGACTACGTCCAGTTGAGCTTGGAATATAATTAGGTCCTGAATAAGTTTCAAGAGTTTCTCTAACTATTCCGTCTTTTCCTTTGGATCTTCCATATACAACTTGTATTCCGTTACGAGTAACTTCTGCTGCATGGAAAGTCCAGTCTGGATATTCTCTATTAATTATTTTAAATTCGCTTGGGTAATTCATATCGTTTATGTTTAAGATTAATTAAATATAAGTAATTACTTTGGATTAAAAAAATATAATGAGATTATTTTATAAGATATTATCGAGCCGGACTAGGTGCGCGCAGATATCGTACTCTTCGCTCCCTGTGAAATAGTTTAAACAGTTTTTAAAATGCTCTTTGTATTCTGCTCGATCTAATTCAAAGATTACTCCATTCATTGAAAAACAAGGAATTGCTTTCCATTCGGAGTTAGCGGCTAAACGGATAAGCGATTCATAGATTGCTCTATAAACCGCGTCATCGTAGTTTTCTCGTAAAATAGTGGGTGTTACATCTTCGAACGCAGGAATACTAAACTCTTCTTGTAAATCATTATCAAAATAGTTTAGTGTACCGTGCATTATTTAAGAACCTTTGCTGCGTTGTAAAGTGATACTGCTTTGTCGATATCTTGCTCAGCCATCATTAGAGCTCCAATCTCTTTAGAGAAATTCTCTTTGAAGAATTTAAGAGATTCAGGCGAAGCATTAACATTAGGAATACATTCCTGCAATATGCGCATTCTAGCTTTCATACCTAATCTTTTAAGATTCTTACGAACTCTATCAGTAGCTCCGTATCTAATCAATGAATCAATGTCTTGTCCAGTCATGTTTGTTTATTTTTTATCCGTAAATTACAACTCCTCCGTCTGCACCAAGTGTAAAACATTTGATGAAGTTATCATACAATTCCGTATAATGTATAACATCCATTTCTCCAATGTCTGTATCTTTCTTAATGTAGTTAATGAAGTCGGTTCGGTTGTCGATTAGGTCTTTTAAAATACGAGCGCTTGTAACCGAATCAATAACTCCTTCACAATCAGAGAAGTTAAGTAAATCCCATAGAGCAGCATTTGAGTATTTACCAGCATTGTCCCATACTGATTCTACTTTAATATCATGAATTGCTAAGCAGATTAGGTTTCTAAGTTTATTGTAAGTACTATAAGGACCTACACTGAAATTAAATTCGTCAGCGTCATTTGACTTAATGAATTCAACGGCTCCACTAGTTACTCCAAACTCTGCAGAGTGTTGAGGAAAATCCAGATTAACATGAAATGTATCATTCTCCTCGTCTAATAGAGAATGAAACTCATAAGCGATAGGGTCTGTTGCCTTCGTTACGATTCCACTGATTGCCGTAATATCTAATCCCATTGTATCTTTGTTTTTATTATTATACTATAAATATAAGAACTTTATCTTATACCTTAAAATATTATCACAACTGATTTCAAATTAAATTAGAGCGAGCTCTCTTGTCTCCTGTCCAGATCCCGTTTGTTCTAAACGAAAAAACCCCAGCCGAAGCTAGGGTTTTCGTGGGGATATGACGATTACTCTGCATGTGAAAGGGCATCCAGTCGTTTATGGTACGTGTGACCATCTGCTCTCAAGCGAACGTAGTCTTTACCAGTTCGGCTACATGCGTAGATCTTCACAACCTCAGCGTTAATCATTTCTCCAAGCGTTGATTTCGCTTTAGATTTGATTTTTGCTGAATCTCCTACTTTAAGGAAGTCAGAGATTACATCAATGTTTTTTGAAGGAGCTTTCGCTTTCTTCGCAACTGTAGCCTTCGCAACTGGAGCTTTCGCTTTCGTTACCGGAGCCTTTTTAGCTACTGGAGTTTTAGCTGCTAATGCTGCTTCTTTTTTCTTTGCTGCGTATCTTTTGTTAGCCGCTGCTTTTGCTAATTTTGTTTCTTCTGCTGTTTTTGCCATGATATTTGGTTTATATGATTATTGATTACTTAGTAAATATACACAACATCAATGGATAAAAAAAATAAAATGTGATAATTTATCCAACTTTATGCAGAGCCATCGACATCGAGATTCATCGAGATCTGGCTTACTCCGTAGTAACAAGCACAAAAAACCCCGCCTAAGCAGGGTCTCTTGAACTTTAAACAAACTATTTTCTATAATATAGATACGTTAGTCCCCATCCTCCAATCATACCAATCACTATTGGAAATGGAATAAGTTTATTGAGTGCGAATAACATTTCATGTAATAATATAGCAGATATACCCATGCCTATTATAATTAATCCGCTGATTATTTTCTTTTTCATAGTTACTTAACCTCCTCGATTAGAACTACGATTTCTCCTTCTCCTTCTCCTTCTTCTAATGATTCTCCAGTATGGCCGATCAAGGTAGCGAAGCGATTGTAAGCATCTTCTTCGTCCTCAGCTCTAATGATTTTAAGAGTTGGATTATCTGAATCTTCTCTTTCAACCATAACTACCGCGAATACAGATAGCGCGATTCCAGGTTTAAGATATTCTAATACCTTATCACAGAACTCCGTGTCTTCAATCTGTGCGTTCTCATACTGAGATTTCAATTGACTTAAGATAGGGTCCCCATTGTAATCTGAATCAATCACTGCGAATAGTTCGTCTGCGTTCTGATCTTGTGCAATAAAAAATAAATTCTTCATGTTGTTTGTTTTAAGTTATAGTTAAATATAAGAATTATATATGGATAATAAAAATAAAACGTCCACTTATTTTAAGATTGTGCAAGAGCCAAGTGATGCTCCTAGCGAGGCGAGAGACCTGGTTCGAGGCGACACTACATAAAAAGCCCCACATAAGTAGGGCTAATTCATTTACTCCGTAGTAAACTATGCTGCCTCGTTCAGTGCTTTAATTATAGAGGTCTTAAATTCGGTCTTACCTATTCTAGCCCATTCTGAAATGTTACTAAATATCCTAGAGCTTGACCCGTGTATTACATAGCTAGTTGGACCTCCTCCTTCGCATGTGATTGCATCAAAGTTAAATAAGTATTTGGTATCTCTTACAATTATCTCTGTATTATATCCAATTGTCCACTTTCTTCCATTGCTTTCCATTGCTTGTATTCCCTCTCTAGTAATAGCATTTCGACCGTTATGCAAGTATACAATATCGAATCCTGCGTCAATGATTGCTTTAGATATGAATGATACATACATACTATCCATCTTCTTTCCAAAGTATTTAGCTCTCTTTTCTCTAATACTATCTGGTATCAGCGTGCTATTAAATAGATCGACTATGTCTTGATGATTCGCCCCTAGTGCAAGAGCTCTATCGCCAAAGTTTCCAAATGATCCATCATATTCATTCCATCGATTAATCGTAGGCTCATCAGTTGCTCCGAGAATACGACGACCACATACGAAACGTACGGCTGCCTTGTCCTTGTCCTTTATTGACTTACATACTGAATCTCCATCATTGTCATTCAGTATTAATTCTAACATTCGATGCCAATCCTTACTTGTAATTTTCATGCTGTTTGTTTTAAGGTTATAAGTAAATATAAGAATAATATATCATTATAAAAAATATTATATCAGTTTATTTTACAATTGACATTGAGCGAGGAGGCAAGGCTCGCGATCTGGCTACTCTTGCTCGTCGGCGGATTTCTGCTTACGATTGTAAGTCTTCTTTGATGGATGTACTTTATGAACCGCGGTCCAGTCGCCATTCTTCTCAAGCTCGATTTCACGACTCGCTTTACGCTCCATCTTCATCTGCTGCTCTTTAGTAATCGTATATTTCTTTTGCTTAGCCATTAGTCAACGTAAAACATAATTGAATTTAATTCAGGAATCTCCATGTAATCTTCCTCTGTGATATACCCATCTTTAAATAGTTTATCCATTGCATCCGGGTCTGGACTATCTACGATTATCCTATCATGATATTCATCCTCTAATGTATTGGTAAACGAATTAAGAATATTACTTATCTCTTCCATTGATTCTTCTGAGTCTACTCTTATGAATCCCATAATTACTTTTATCATATCTGTTTGTTTTAAGTTATAGTTAAATATAAGAATAATATATGAATCTAAAAACTCTATTCACACTTATTTTACATTGAATGTAGAGCGAACCTCGCTTATGTGAATCCGGATTCATCGGGATTAACATTGCTCCAGAAACGAGAAACCCCCGCCGAAGCGAGGGAATCTAACCTTAACAAACGTCTTTAATTTACAAGTGGAAGTAAAACTTCTTCTGTAAATACTTTCATATCTTCGATTGAGATTTTATCTACTGAATCTTTCATTGAATGACATAGAAATAAAATACTCATATCTAATTCTCCATTCTTTTTTCTAGGAAGAGGGTTAATAACTATTGAATCAAAACCGTTAGCTCTAAATATAACAGAATCGTTAAATGGAACGTTTACTATTTCACATTCAAACATAGTTCTTACCTTCATACTCAATGGCATATCCAAGTTCGAGTTACAGATAAGGAATTCTTTGCCTCCTCGTCCAGTTAGCTCTAGGTTTAGAATCCAGTCAACTACTCCGTAGTGACCCTGTCTCATTTGATAAGATAAGAATTCAGAGCCTAATCCTCCTGGTTCCTCTCCATCTAGTATCGCTACATTAATGTGAGGAGCCTGAAGTTTTAGTGCAATAGCATTAATGATTGAACAAGAGTTATCATTAGCATTATCTGAGTTTGGGTTTACAATATCATGGTGACAAGTAATCCATTTTCCTGAATCTCCTGTTATAATGATATTATAACCGACTCCATCTATTACTGGGAATTCGTCCAGTTTAAATTTTATCTTATTGTCTAATAACAAATCTATAATCCACAATACTCGCGACGTAGGAATATCAAATCCGTTCTTAAAAACAGAACCGACGTTCCGAACCTTACATAGATTATAAATCTGATCGTACATATTATACGGCAATAAAGATTTCACTTGCTAATGATACTGATCTCCAAGCATTTTTGCCCAAATCAAAATATCTAACTGATGAACTAGATGATTCTCCTGATTCACCAGATTGGTGATGCTCTAGTGGAACAGATTCTAAGCTAGTAGTACCCACTGTTGTTCTTAGATTCCCGTTTACTTTCTTAAAAGCAAATTGTACAGTTCCCTCATTTAATTTGCTTCTTAAAGATTCCGCATCGATTGGTGTCATTTCCATAATTGTGTTTGTTTTTTTTGTTATACTATAAATATAAGAATATTATACCACTTACGAAAACTTTTATGTACTTATTTTGAAAGTTTTTTAGAGCGAACTTCTAGCGATCAGAGGAGCGAGTTTCTCTCTCCTACCTCAGGAAAAAGAAAAGGCCGGATTTCTCCGACCTTCTCCTTAACTTAAACAAACTTCTTTATGCGATTCTTAATTCCTTCTTTAATCCTTGTCTGTTCGGGCCGTCTACCCATAACATAGAAATACAGTCTTTGATCTTTGCGCACTTAAGGTAATCTTCTTCTCGTTCAAAGAAGTCTTTCATTTCATTAAGCTTCACGATTCCTTTATCATGATTATGACCCGTCGCCGTAAGCTCTAAGAAAGCTCGCAATCCATACTCGTCCAGTAGCTCGAAACCTTCTGTTATAATATCAAGTTTCATCTGTGCCATTATTTCTCTATTAGTCTTCATTGATTTCTCCGATTTTAGATAAAGCATCGAATTCTTCTTTGCCTAATCTCGATTTTAATAACTCAGTTTCCTTTTTAATTCGGTGTATATCTTTTAATATCTCCTCCATTGCTTCGTGAGTCTCAAGGAAACTACTTCCTCCAATATGCCATTCGACTATTTCATCTAATTCCAGTGGTTGATATTCCTTCCAATCATATACTGTAAATTTAATACCATTGTTCGTAATACCGGCCCAGTCGAAGTTACATTTGTCGGTTCCTGTATTATTTTCAGCGTACGGTTCTCCTAATACAGAAATGATTTCATTTACCGTAGCCGTTAAATAAACGTCGTGAAAGCTTCCTCCTACAAAATCTTTATATCCTTTAGCCATGTTGTTTGTTTTATGTTATAAGTAAATATAAGTAAAACCTTGGGATTAAAAAAATATTATTGAGAAATAATTAATTTTAAATCAGAGCGAACCTTCACGATGCTAGCGCATTTCTCGTATTCTTCTATTGATACAAAGTAATTCTCCATTACATTAAGTTCGTGGAGCATCTGTTCGTTATGAATTAAGCGAAGATCAGGTCTTTCGCAGAAGTAATCCATACACTCTATAATTTTAGATTCGTAATAGTCTTCTATTACCCATTCAAATAAATGAATAGATTCTTCGTCTCTTCCTAGATCTAGGTCGATTGAAGTTAATAATTCCGTAAACGGCCTGTTAAGTTTCATTTTAATTCGATGATCTTCCAATCGGACTCGTCTATTATTGCTTTGATCTTAACCAATGTCGACTCAGTATAGAAATAAAGAGTATAGATTCCTAATTCATAGTCACAGTGCTTTACTTTTACCGAGCTAATAGGAATCTCTCCTACGTAACCATTCTCTTCCTTCCATTGTTTGATAATTGATATTGCAGTGTCTTCCATAACTTATAGTATTATTTATTATACTTGAAATCTACTTTCAGTTTTAGAAAATAAAATGTTAATTATGCTTTACTCCGTAGTGACTCTCCCCATTTACGAAGACGAGCAGTATCACTAATAATTTCTTCAAGCTTGAGCTGAGCACCTTCGAGGTCTTGCATCCACTCTTCGTCCGGAATATACTTCTCAGTAGAACCAAAGAGAGTGTACATCGCCGTAGCTTTACCATCTCTTCCAAAACGAATAAAGACAGGACCGAAAGGAGTAGTTCCTTTCATGTGTCTGTCTTCTATTTTAGAATCCCATTTTACCATGGTTTTAATTCTTTATATTTTATAACTATCTCCGTCCTCATTATATACTATTACCATGAATAAGTCTTTCATACTTTAATTTTTAAAATTGAATAAATTCGATGGCGTTCTCGCCGATTCCTGTGCCATTCTCGGTAACCTCATAGTTCGGGTCCATCCCATTAATAGTTATGTCTTCGATCAACTCATCTAGTGTGTCGAATGATTTTTCGTAATAAGTACAATCTAATGAATACATGTTTGTTTGTTTTAAGTTATAGTTAAAGTTAAATATAAGAATTAAATACGAATCCTTAAAATTATATTATACTTATTTTCCGAATTTAATTAGAGCCAACGCCCTATGTTAGCATCGAAAGCTCACTGGCTCCAGGCAGAAACGAGAGAACGCCCAATCTAAGCTTCCAAAGCTCATTGGCTCGAGAAGTAGAGATAAAAAAAGAGGAACCTGTTTAGATTCCTCTTGTCTTTATTCCGGGTCCCTCTAAGAAACTGTAATCCGTTTGAAGTAAGATTAAATGTTAGATGAGGTTGGGTGTCCTATACTCAACCATATAACAAAGCTTCCAGAGACATGTTGAATTGTTCTTGTGGTTCGTCTGGCCATCTCCAATGAGAGTATTTCTCTAAGGTCATACCGACTACTTCCTTCTTAAAGTCTTCGAATTCCTCATTACTGAATAATTCACCAGGAGCGCAATTGTCTTCTTCAATGAAAAATAATCGGTTTACGTCCTCGTCCGTAATAACGTGGTCATTCATTGAGTGTTCTGTTATCTTTATCATGTTTGTTTGTTTTAAAGTTATAGTTAAATATAAGAATATTATATCATTATAGAAAATCCTGAGAATATAAATGTGCAATTCTATAAGGGCCAGCCGGTAGCGAGCACGTCGAGATCCCACTGGTTCCGGCGGGGCACAGTGTCACTCCGTAGTAAAACAAAACCCTAGCTTTCGCTGAGGTTCCATTTAACTTAAACAAACTAACAAACTTCTTTACTCAGTAGTTAACGATATAAGGTTACTACTGCGCCAAAATACTTATCGAATACTTGAATCGCATTCTCATAGTCTGACTCCATCATTTGATTGGTAATCCATTCTCCCATATCTTCTGCACATTCGAACTCTTCATCGTATAATTCTCGATATGCTTCAGACATTAGATTATCGAATTCCATTTCTTCTTCTACCTTATCGAATACCTGTTTAGCTAGTCTTCTAGCATATCCCATAAGCCAGAATACATTTCCTTCGGGCCCTCTTAAATCTATCTCAATCGGTCGGTGAGGCATTTCCTCTCTACTCTTAATCATATTCTGTTTGTTTTAAGTTATAGTTAAATATAAGCATAATGTATGGATATAAAAAATTATTATACTATTATTTTTCAACTTTAATAAGAGCCATCGCAGTAGGTAAGGAGGCGAGGTAACGCGGCGCTAAGGCAGGCGGAGCCAGTCATGCTGGTAAGAGAACACGGGCACTTGGCTCCTGACTAGAGAAACGCAAAAGGCCCACGTTAGTAGGCCTATTGTAAATTTAAGTTTGCTCTTATCTTATTAACGATTCGATTACAGATGTGTCGACAGTTAACCAAGTTTTAGATCGGCCTTCTGGTCTCTTGAATTCTTCTAACTCTCCCTGACAATATGCATATGCAGCAGCGTCGAAGAATCCGTTTTCTACTACACAAAGAATCGCCTTGCCTTCGTGCTGGTTGAAGAGTTCCGGCTCTTCGATACGTTCTGCGCCAGACTGTACCAAGGCAGAAGCTTTACCTCTAGCATGTAGAGGATTTCCTTTTAAATCGATGTTTACGTATTTTCCCATGATTTTATTTTACTTTTTATTTTGGTTAAATTAAATCTTCCGATTCCTACACATACGTACACTTGAATGATTTTACTTTTCATAATGTTAGTCGTTTATGATTAATAATTTATAACCTTGATCGGAAGAATATCTAGCTCCTGCTATTTCATCTCCGTTCGTATCGTACTTATCAAACTTAAGAAGAGAAGAACTATTTGTTTTTGGATTCCATAAGACATAAGACTTATCGAATTTAGTTATTCCAAGTTTTGCAGCTTCTCCAATAAAAGTATTAGTTTCAGCATTGAACTTTAATTTATTTGTAGATATACAATATCCAGCTAGTCCTTTTTCCATTGTTGTTTGTTTTAATTTATAGTTAAATATAAGAATAATTTATCAATCTAAAACACTATTTCGCATTTATTTAAAATAAAGTAGAGAGTCAGGTGTCCAAGGTAAGAGAGACGCGACACTGGCTCCAAATCTTAGAAGTCGCCTTCAGCAACTTGACAGCAGAGCAAACCTTCGCGTCTCCACATCGCGACTACCTTATCCCGGTCATCGAACACACAAAGTATCTGGTCTCTATTTGGAAATTCCGCATTGAGCCAGCCTTGTTTGAGCACATCGTCTGGTGTATAGTCCTGAACTGGGCGCATGATTAACTTATCGTATTCGACTCCCATCTGTTTTAACCAGTCTTCTGTCGCAGCGCGAGTCTCTTCTCCTCTACCGCTAAGTATCGCTACTCCGATTCCTTGAGCTTTCATTATCTGTAAAATTAGTATAACCTTCTTAACCGGTTTATCTAATTTAATATTAGCAGGGTCGAAAAAGATTCCCCAGTTTATTTTTCCATCTCCTTTCGTAGCAAGAGCTCTTCGCTCTTCGATGTCGGCAATCGTACCGTCTAAATCAAATATTACCCACATAGTTTTTATTTTATAAATCTTATTATACAAAAAAAGAAACACTCATTTCGAGTATTCCTTCTTAACTTCTTCGACAGTGTGTTGCCTTTCGGCCGTTCTTAGCCCTTACTTTACGTCTGACTTGGGCTTTGTTACCGACCTATTTACTCGAAGTACGTTTAATTGGTTGGAGAAATAGGATTCAAACCTACTAAGGCGTTAAGCCGCTCATGTTACACATAAGTCCGTCTCTTCGCGTCATTTCTGACCTACGGCGCTCTCACGGTTATCTTTAGTTGTTAGAATGATTCATCGCATCGCATGCAGCCATCGCTGTATCTATAGCTATCATACTGAAATCGAAACATTCTAATCCTATTGCTTTAAGTTCCATGTTTTATATTGTTTGTTATATAGTATAAATATAAGCATAATCTTTTAATTAAAATAATAATACTCTATTTCTTTTCCACATTTATAGAGAGCGGGTTCTTGTAACTACCTAAGGTTTTTCACTGCTTTTCCACGGGCGTCACACACCTCTGCTGCGCTTAGTTAAATATAAGAAATTTTTAAGGATATAAAAAATCCTAGGTAAAGAAAGTTTCCAATTCTTCCCCGGCCCATGTTAAGTTAGGTATGTACGAGTATGTATAACTAAGACCTCGCTCCCGGACTATAGTTAGTCAAGTTAAGCTTTTACTTCTTTATCTCTTCCGCCAGAGCGAACTTCGATTCTACCTCATGCTAGGAATTCTCTTATAACTTTACTTTATATGTTAGCAGCCCGCCACGTCTCAACCCGGCCAATACTTGCGTGGTGTCATTGCTTTACTATTTTTACTAACTCGTTCTAACAGATAGAGCGAGCTCTCTTCTCTTTTGCCAGGATTCATAGCATTCCGGTATCCGAGCGAAAAGTAGGGATTTTTGGGAAAACTCACAGATTTCTAAAGTATTGGTACCATTGACTTGTAGGGATTCCAATTCTTCCTAATGACTAGAGCGAGAAAGTAAGAGATCTTAGATTTCGCAAACCTTATCTTTTAACCTATCCGAGCGAAAAGTAGGGATTTTTGTGAAAACTCACAGATTTCTAAAGTATTGGTACCATTGACTTGTAGGGATTCCAATTCTTCCTAATGACTAGAGCGAGAACCGACTTAACTTAGCGAAGGCTAAACTTTTCAAGTTAGGTATAGTCTACCGGGCGAACTCCCGATTATCAGGTATTCCAGTAGTCGAGGCCTGCTTGTCCCCGGGCCAAGGCGGCCTAACCGGGTAGGGACCTAGGTACCCAGAGGTGGGGCTCTCAGGGGAGAACAGCCCCGAGGGGCCAATATGGGCCCTCAGGCAGGCCTCAGGGCCCCCTGGGGCCTATACTATACAGGTCATATATATGACTATATGGACAGATAGGTTGAATTTTGTGAATATAAAGGCCCAGGGCAAAAATGGGCAACTTTCGACGGGTCAAAAAATTTCTACGGGGCACTAGTCCCCAGAAAAAGCACTTCTCACCTCGGCGGAAAAAATTCCCGGAAATACAGGCTATCCTCTATTTGAATTCTCCAGATGCTACTCTGGTACATAACTCATATAGGTATATGTTTCCTGATTTCTCTCGGTTCTCCTTATTGGTTATATAATAATGGTTAAAAGCAGGACTCCAATCTAGTAATAAATGTGAGTGCGTTTCCTTTAACCTAGCTTCTAGATTAAGGCGTTCTACAAGAGTAATTATAGTTGGTCGTATCATGGTTTCCTTTTAACCGTAAACTGTCGGACGTCCATGTGGTATAAATCTACCAATGGCAGAGAATACATCTTGATATTCCTGGTTTCTTTTATATAGATCTTCTATATAATTATTCTTATTCGTTATTAAATACACAAGTAGATTATCTTTCTCTTCTTGAGTTATTCCTTCTAACGAACTAGGTAAATCATCGAATTCACCCTGCATCCATTTAAATAGATTGATCGCTTTTATTAACGTGTTATCTGGTCTGTGTAGTTCCATATCTTATTTCCTTTTTTAATTTAATAACCGAATCTGGATGCATGATGTATGCTGTAACCGAATCATGATCTAATCCTTTTGTTCTAGGTTCAGATACCCTGCGTTCGGGATTAGGTTTACCTCTTTGCTTTTTCACAGTCATGATCTTATCGCGATCCATATATTGATCTACATATACTGGTATTCCATTATATGTTCCGGCACATTCTAATCCCATGACTAATATTTAATATTAAAAATATCATCTATGTTTTTATAATATTGGTTTACGTCTTCGCCTTTTTTAAATAACAAGACTTTGATAGCATCAAGTATGATTCCTTTTTTTCTAGGATCGAAGAATTCCTCAATGTAATCTTCATCAGTTACCATGTCTCCCATTTGATTTCCAGTTACGAATACCCGGTTAGTCATTATATGCTCATCGACTTGATATATCTGATATCCACGATACCGATCTACTAATGTCGCCTTGATATTACCATGAGTAAACTTTACACTACCAAACTTTATCATATGCAATCTTCATCATCCATGTTCCTTTTACAATAATACCATGCTTTGTCGATATCTTTCGCCGCACGTTCCAATTCGGTACCTGCACAATATAATTCTGAAGAAAGATACGGACGTCTCCTTGCAAAATCATATGCTGCATCACTCAGGATCGTCTGAGATAGTTTCTCAAGTAGTTCTGATAGTTTATCATAGCGTAAATTGCTAATGTCCGTGGCCAACTCAGACATGTCCTCGTAACCCTTTATTTCTTTTGGATGTTTCATTTCACTCGGTTCTTTTGTGTGTTCTTCTCATTTCTGCCTTGATTCCTTCTCCAATAAGATCTATCATCTCTTCTGTTTTGTAACCTCGCATCCTGTCCATTTGTAATCGGTCCTCTATTGAAAACTTTATTTCAATATCATATCGCAAATCGATATCAGGACCGGAACCCGTTAATCGATTCTGTATTGATCTCACGTCTACTCCTTTAATTCTAATTGTCATCTGCAGCTTAATTGGTTAACGATCGTAGATTGCAAATGCGCAATAGGATCGATGTTAATGTTGTAAATTGCAGAATCTAAGATTTCTAGATTTGAAATAATCTCTACTCTAACACCGTCTGATTTTCTAATTCCAATGATATGTATTCTATCATCTGGCGTCTTCATTCTTTCTATTGTGAAATCGATTCCTTCGAATTCTCCAACTATACCTTCTTCTAGTCTAGCATATAGCATATCATACTTGTGATCCATTCCATATGTCTGTGGTCTCTCCATCAGAATATCCACATGAAAAGGAACATGATCGCAAATAGAATAATTGGTATTCCCAAGTAATATTCTCCGAACAGGATCTGATTGTCACTAAGACGAGTTTCGTCTATTCCGAGTTTTCTGTATAATTTTCTAAGTCGTTTCACCATAATTCTAAAAATTTTCTGCCGCTTCTGGTAAATTGCGGCCGTGTCAAAAAAAATTTCTCAAGCGAGGCTTGTGATACCACCTGAGATGTCTTGCTTCGCGTAAACGTTATGATACTTCTACTCCTTCCATCACGTCAGTTATTTCATCTACCCATATTGTACATGAACTGAATTCACATCCATGTTTAACTATGAAATTGAATTCTTCGTCGACGTCATGTTGGTATATATCAACACCATTATGACTTCCTAATTTCTGTACTAACTTAATTCTCATAATTCTTTTTTAAAAAGAGTGACTTCTATTCTCAATCGACAAGTCCCTGCTAGCATTGGTCGATCCCACTCTTAATTTAATAATCATCATCCGCCATAAACTCAAATAATTCCATCCCGATATTTCTACCCGTAAATACCCATTGTATTATTCCCGGGATAAGTAAAATAAGCCCTGTTGGAAATGCTAATATTCTAAGTAATCGTCGTCCCATCGTCGATCTAGTCTAAATATTTCATTAAACCTATCACGTACTCTTCCTATTAATTTTTCGCCACTTATCATTTCTCTGGTTTATAGCGAGCTCCCTCACGTTTGTCAATCTTATCAAATAGTCTTCCAAGCTCCTCGGTTTTCTCTTCGTTTAGAATACCGGTAGTTATCAATTTCTTAATATCCGTTGCCTTCATGTCAGGTACTCCAGCAACTCGACTAATTTTCTTATATATCTCGTTAATTTCTTCTTGTTTGCTTTTGTAGAATTGAGATTGTTTTCCTTCTTCAATTTCCATCTCTCTAACTATCTCAGTTGGATTAATTAATTCAGTCAATATTAATTCGTATTTCTCAATTACATAATGTTCTATCTTGGAATTTTTAGGAACATCGTAATATCTATTTCCATTACATCTCTGTCTAACTGCAGATATTGCATTGGGCAAAGATGCCCAATGATACTGCGTACCATTCTGAACGTAGTTTCCATCTCTTAAATCCTTAATTCTAAATTGGTCTTTAGCTTTCTTCATCGGTTGAACATGTTTTTAAGTTTCTCTTCCTCTGCTTTCTTAGCAGCTTCTTCTAATGACATATCATTATCTAGATATCGATTCCTAATGTAGGACCATAACCAGACATCGAGTCCAATCTTAATTAGGAAGAATAGAACGAAGTATGCACGTGCTGAATTGGTTGCAGTTGGCATAAAATCGATCCATGTAGAATCCCAGTCAACGATAGCGATCACAATATACCAAAGGATAAGTGTGATGATAGATAATAATGTAAATTGTTTTACTCTTTTCATAATTAAAAATTAAATTTATTTGTTATTGTTTCAGTGATCCAATCTTTTACACATGACGCAACTAATACTGCTTCGTCCATTCCAAATATAGTCTCCATGAATTTTCCAGTACCATCACAATCTTCACAATCAGGATCGATGTTACCATTGACAATACTACAACCGCATGATTCTTCCTTTGTAATCGTATTTACTTTGCTATATCCGCCAGTGTTGGAAAAATTGACATATACATAGTCACATACTCGATAATTTAAAGTAGTGCTATTTGGAAAGATATTAGATATAATATTACGATACCCTGTAATAATTACAGGGGATCCGTTTTTACCGGCTAATCGTACCACATTTCCTGATCTGAACTTTTCCATATTATTATATTACTTCGATTACTTTGATTATTTCATTTTCACGAGCATCAATTACTTCAAGCATAATAGGTTGGTTATAATCACATGGATATCCTATCCCAGTCCACTCAGTATTACCTGCTCCAACATATATAACTCCGATGCATGTTCCACATACAGACAATGGAACACGTGGATTTCTATTATTAGTATATAACTTATACACATTGAGACGTATATCAACGGTTCCACAGTTTTCAATCTCAATATGATCCAATATTCCATTTTCTACACTCCATTTAATTTTACAATCTCGGATGCTAGAATTCATACCTTTTTCCTGAGGACGAATTCTTCTTATCTCAGCATAATGTGCATCTAGCATTTCCTGTAGTACGTTTATTGAATTCTGTATTTTTTCAGCCTCCGACTCGGTCATTACCAGGAAATGTTATCTGAAATATAATCCACCACATCAACCCAGTCTAAAAATAAAAAGATGACTGCATATATAATTGAATACACTAGCATTGCCAAGTCTCTTTCCCATGATACTGGATTTCTCATAATTAAATATATTATGATTATTCCTAATACGTATACTATCCAATCTAATGAGTGAATTTCCATACCCTTAATTTACAATTAGTAAATCTATTCTACTATAAATAATAAAAAGATTAATTGTATGAACGTGTTGTCTGATTTACAAACAGAAGTTGAATTATTATTTGATGACTTAAATTGGACATTTATATTAATCTATGTATTCGTTTTATATGGAATACGTCACAAAGAGGAATTCAAATGGTTTAATGATATCATGAAAAATGAATATCTAAAATCATTTAAGGTTTGGATAGCAGGAATAATGGTTATCCTATTCTTTTGTCTATTTAAATATTTAGAGACAGGGATCGACGCGGCATATGTTTCTAGAATATTGAGATCTTGGATTTTAGTAATAGTCTTTAATTCAATATTTGATAAACGAATAAGTAAACTTGAAAATAATAATGAGTAATATGAAGACACCAGGGATAATGTCAGGTAAAGTATTCAAAGGTACTAATCCACATAGTGAAGGAGTTCAATATGGACCCAATACACATCAACAAGAGAAGCATCCAGTAGATAAACTACTGGATGCCACAATGGGAATCGGGACAATTCCATACGAACCAAATGGGTTGGTTCAGCTAGATCCGTCTAATATTGAATATCTTAAATCTTAGACTTAGTTTTTTCTTATCGATGATTTTTAATATTGGGCCAGTTATTACAAATGCAATTACTAGTCTGATAATAATCCCCATTGGATCTATTAATTCTTCGATGAATGTCGTCTCTTGAAAATGAGACTTTAATGATACGTTTAGTACACATACTAAAACGAACGCTATTAAAAATACTATTGTAGTTCTCATGCTTCTATTTTTTCTAAAATTGTTGTTCTTGCGGTCATGATCGCTTGTCCTAACCAATTAGTTCCTCTCCACTTTTCCTTGTCTAATACTGCGTCATCGTTCCAATGAAGTCCGATTCCCCAGATTTGATCATGTGGACTTGCTTCTACAAGTTCTCTGTTTCCAGTTGCAATTAATTCAGCTAGTAAGCTTTCATTTTGAGAAAACTTAGCAACGTTTGCAGTTACAACATGTCCCATACTAACGTTGCTCCAAGTAGCACCATCAAAGTTTCTAACCTGTCGACCTAATTCTTTTTGTCTCTCAGGATTACCTGTTGCCATGATCTTTTCTAATACATCGTCGTTTCCTTCAAATGTTTTAGCTTTCATTGCCATCATTTACTGCTCAGCGGTTACGTACTCTACTCCATCAACTGTGAAGTTTGATTTAAACCACTGACTGAATGATCCTCCCCAGAAATATATCGCGTCATCTGTTATTCTCATAAGTCCTCTAATTTTTTATATTCTTTGTAACTTAATGATACGTTTAAGAAATCGTTTGCTTGATGTATCATTGTTCCTGCTGGAAATGCGTAACATACATCTATCTTCATTTCTTTATCCCATGCAAAATCATCAGATATAAAATATGACAGATCTTCTAAATCGTCTCGTCTTATCCAGATATTAATTGTCATTATACTCTTTCTATTCGTGTTCTGTACAATATTGTGTAATATACTCCTCCTACTGCAGTTCCGAAATCTGTATTGGTAATATCGATATTCGGATTTGAAGCTAAGAATTGATTGATTCTAGTTTCTAATTCTTCACCGTTTTTACCACTGATTACTTTAGACTGAGTTGCGGTTACCATTGCTGATTCATTCATAGCGTCAGCGTGTTGTTCTTGATTTTCCATATTCATTTCACTTTGATTTTTTAAAAGTTCGATTATTTCAGGTGTGACTACTACTCCAGTCCCACTATGTATTGCGGCATTCTCAGCGATTGCCACATTTAATGCATCATTTAGATTATCCATTTGAATTTTATTATTTTTAAGAGGGTTCGTATCCGTTCCCAAATCTTCTGGTTTCTTAATACTCTCGATATTAGAGTTTCTAATTGCCTCTCCAATAAATCCTGGTATTAATCCTTGGTTCTTGTCTGTCATTATACTAAAATTGTTTTTGTGATATCATATGCCTTTTTTCCGTCATATTGACCGTCCCAGTTTTGTTTTAGGAATCCCATAACTTTACCCATCTGACTAGGTGAGTCTATATTCTCAACACTTACATAGAATCTTATTCTATTTTCAAGTAACTCGTCCGACATTTGAAATGGTAAATACTTATTAAGTGAGATTAATTCAGATTTAGAAAGTGAATTTGTTGCCTTAGCATTCTTAATCATACTTTTAATCTTAGCGATTATATAAGTGTCATCTGGCGTTTTACTCTCCTTCGTTACTTCAGTTTTAAGAACTCCTAGGAAATTCTTTGTGTCCATGTCCTTGGCTTTATATGCCGTCATGAAATCTGAACTAATTATATCTATTAAATATGTATTCATGATATCTTATACTTTAGTTACATTTTATAGTTTCAACATCAGTGTATATATTTTTATTCCTAGGTCCACCTGGACATAAATTAGTTGTAATAAATTCTATAGCTTCGGAAACATCTTTAAGCTGGTCTTTACTTTGTGACTAACATCTCCCCATTCACTTTCGGTATGTTTGACGTATGACTTATAATAAAATAAACCAAGCCATCTCTTATTCATGTAGATATAAAAACGAGTATTGTTTACATTTCCAAATTCATTGAAATATTCCTTCTTTTCAATTCTCCATTCAGTTACTTCCATGTCTGTATATTTTTTTCTCTTCTTTACTTAATTCTGAATATATTGGCGGAACATATTCATATTCTGATTCGCTTTCAAAGTACGATTCCGTCTTGCTACCAAGAGCATTGTCTCCATAATTAGGAGCATGCTCTATCCTTATTTCAAATGGAACATCTGGGAACTTAGCATCTATCTCGGATTTTGTCCATCCCTGTTTATGATAGTGGTGTATCTTATCTATTATCCATTGTGATGTTTCAGATGCTTCACTATTCACCTTCATCAAGTGGCTCAGGATTAGACATTACAATTTTGAATTCTCCTCTTTCTGAATCAGTTAACGTGAAAGAAATTCCAGTATACTTAGTTCCGTCTTGTTCAATGGTCAATACCTGTTTTCCGGTCGTTGTAACTTCTCCATCGATACAGAATGCCATTTTAAGAAAGTCTTTTACTCCATCTAGTTGCGCATTCATTGCGTCTGACATTATTGTTGCTTGATCTTTTTCTTCGCTCATAATTGTTTATATTTAGCAGCATCTCCTGATCTATCGTACTTTTCAAAAATACAAGTAAATGCACATGATACTGATACTGATTTATTAAAAACTCTGTGAAATTCTCCAGCCTTGATTAGGAACGTATCTCCATGTTTAGCATGATGAAACTCATCGCCTATTTGCATGAATGCTTCACCTTGTGTAAATATATAAACCTCTTCTTGGCTATCATGAGAGTGACCCTTTGTCATTTGACCTTCTTTTAATAATGTTCTAGACACAGTCATGTGCTCCAAATAAGAATTATCCGTTATGATGTAGGTGTCATCATTCTTAATTTCTTCTCCTCTTACGTTATCTAATTGTATCTTCATTGTTTTCTGAGTTTGCTTCTTTAATTTTCTTATTTGCTTTTGGTAGTATATGTAATCCTATTGCTAGTAATATTCCACCACTGATTGGCATTATTGGATTTACTGATTTTCCCGTATATACTATTATTCCAGATAATATCATAGTGCAGATACTTAATATTATCATTTGAATCGCGAACGATCTTGTTTCTTTTGCAGTTTCTATATTCATATTAATTTAGAATGGTACTTCAATTATTATTCCGTTTTTATGATCATCTACAATTTTATCCCAGAATTCATCATGTTCAGGATCATGGTCCCATTGTTTCGGTTCTACTTCTTTTTTCTTTCTTCCTCTTCTATAATAGTTTCCGTCTCGTTTACGGTCCTCATTCATATTTTCTTTATGAGTTCCCCATTTTAGTTGACATGGTCTATTATCTAAACTTCCATTTGGTCCGTGTCTAGCAACGTCGATGTCACTAGGAGTACCAACAAATGCTAATAAAATTAATCTTTGTCCATATATGTTCCTGAACTTCCCATTAATCTTTATTGCATATCGACGATAATGATGGTCCCATTTTTTATAGTAGTGGTCCCATCCCTTTAGTTCCCTAAAATCTATGCCATTCCATCTGTATATTTTACCAAGAGTTGATGCAAAATATTGAAAGTCTGCACCAACAATTGGTATTTCTTTCAGTCTTTCCATTAGTACTCGTTTACGTCTCCATGATCAGTTTCGATTAGTGCCTGATTAGATTGCTCCTTATAAGTCTTATAGAAATTCTTTCTCATTCCGATTAGTAATCGATTTGTAAATTCCCAATCTACTTTACTTGGAAGATCGGACTTCATGAATAATTCATCCATCTTCTTAAGTTTAGATTCTGCATCTTCTAATAATTCATCATAGTCTCTTTCACCACTCCTGATTTTTAGAAGTTCTTCTCGATTTGGTCTACGAACAATAATTCCTTCACCATTCAGAATCTCAAGGGACATGTCTAATAATCTATGACAATGCATTAGATTTTTTGAATCATATCCTTTGCCATGATTCTTATTAGTTTCATATCGATCAGGATTTCTATTCTCAACCCATTCCCAATATTCTTTATAGTCCTTGCAATACGCAGTATATCCATCCTTATTATAAGAGAATGTAAGTAACGGCATTTGATCCTTTGGAATAGAACTTAATCTAAGTTGATTTGACGTTTGATCCTCATTAGTCATCCCTTTGTAAATAGGTAGATCATGTTGATATAAGTAATACATATCTTGAGCATGAGGAATTACCGTTACTCCAAAACATTTACGATCAATTAGCGTGCATTCAAGTAATGTCTCATTATCTGTTAATTTAGTTACGCCCTTTCCTTTAGAATCGATAATATAACAAAACTCAAGTATTGACTTCTTGATCTTGTCAACTGGGTTTACGATCTTTTTCTTCATTCCTCTGGCTTTCTTGATTTGTTGTGAAGCGTATCCGCCAAAACTATTTCTACATAGCTTTGTTACGAAAGATTCCTTATGATGAAGCAATTGATCAAATACTGGATGTTTATAAATGATACACTCATCTGGAGTATTTAATAATTCAAGAATATTTGGATTAGCAGTAGATATTAATTCGATGAATCTTCTAATTTCATAGAACACAACATCGTTCGTATCGTCGTTTACTTGCTCGATATATTTATTACCTAGGATGTCATCATGTGGAAGCATAAAAACTCCTCTGATGTCAGTATCGCTTGTTGGTAAATCTGTACCATATGCTCGTGATCCTCCGATAGCTTCGAAAATAATTAATCCTCTATCTCTTAATTCTTGTATATTCATTCTGATCTATAGTGATTTAAATATATAGCTTGCTGTCTTATGCCATATTCTCTTGTTAATAAATTCCAATTCTTATATTCGGCGTCTTTAAGTTCTAGACATTTTCTAGGTAATCTCTCAGCGCTAAATAGGATATTTCGACCTTGTATATTACCATCTTTATCTGCGATTTCTAGAATCGCTTGTGATAGTTCGGCAAATGTCTCAGCCTGATTTATTTTTTCGTATTTTGATCCAATATTTTGCCTCATTGTATTGTAATTATACATTATTAGCATTTCATTTTTCGCCAATCCCTGAATAGATGATCGGCATTACTGAATCCGTAGTTTTGAATTTGTTCTGAGTAATCATTATACGCAAATGGACATCCTCCGGTCGTACTACATGATTCACATATGTTATTTCCTGTGTCTGAATGAGACCTTTGTATCGAATCCATTTGATTGTATTTTTTCCTCGTTTGTTTGCTTATTAAGAATCTCAGGATTATCCTTTGTCCAACTGATAAATACATATACATCGTGGAACATTTGCTCAGATGTAATCCAACTTGCAAATCCATATGTCGATAAATCAGGAATCCTCCAATACGATACTACTTTTTTACTAGAGTCAAAGAATGCTCCTACCTTCTTTTGAGCCGTGAATTCAAATGATCCATTTGAATATGTTGTCTTAATTAAAACAGGTTGTCTAATTTCTTTATTAACATTACTTGCGTAATTTAATTCTTTGTATTTGTCTTCAGCTTTTCCCTTACTTCTCCATCCGTATCTGCCAGATAAAAAATCATAATTATTTTCGACTTTTAGTATTTCATCCAATACTATTAAATCAGCTACTGTATGATAGAAGTTATTTTTAAATTGAAAAACTGTATAAATTCGATTACATATAGAAAATTCATGAGTTATTAGTGAAAACCCATTCACTGGTCTAAAGTCTGGTTTAATTGACGCTTTTTCAAGATGCTCAGTTCTTCGATCGTATACCATTATCTCGTCTAATCCATAGATCGAAACTGCCCAGTCATAATAGTCTTTATGTTTACTGATTATCTTCATGTTAATCATTATACTAAAAGTAAAATAGTAATTAAACTGATAAATAATAAATATGAAAGCACTTAATTTTAATAATTGGAATAGAATCAACGAAGCTGTTATAGGATGGGAAGATAAAGAAGGAATTCAAGAGTTCTATAATGATGCATCTGAGCTACTTAGATTATATGGAAACAGGGCAAATGTTAATCATCTTGAATTTGATGATATTAAAGCAATTGGTGATAATAATGGCGTAGAAATAGTATCATACGATGAATTTCTAGATGAGTTACCAGAAGAAGCAAAACATACTGCTCCACCAAAACAAGCTGGATTATTTGCTTTAGTTAATCCTGAAACTGGAGGACCTCGTGTTGTAATATCGCTTCCTAGAATTGATAAACGAGCATTAGATCATATTTTTCATATGTTAAAACATGAAGCAATACACATTGGTCAATATAGTAGAAGACCCGATGATGTTGAAACTCCAATGAATGATCCAAAGGACCAAGGAGCATATTTTTCAAATAAAGACGAGGTCATGGCGTTCTCACATTCAATAGCAGATATGTTACTTTCAGCAGGACAATACGATAACGTTGAAGACGCAATAGGAGACTTAGACACGGTTCGTCTTTACAATACTATCAAAAAAAGTGTAGATTCTAAAACACTAAAGAGATACCACAAATATATTTACGCATATCTACAAAAAGAAATTTAACTAAAATGAAGTTTTTATTATTAATTCATGGGTGTATATAAAGGGGCAGAACACAGATTTTTTCTCTCGTATCTTCCCTAATCAATAATGACTATTTTATTGGTCGCTACTATTTTTCCTTTTTGCATTAGGTTAACAAAATACAGACCATTTGATAAATCTTCACGATGCATCTTAAATGTTTGCCCTGAAATATTTGTTATTTGTTTTACCTCTCTTCCATAACCGTTATAGACGATCAACGTGGCATTATTTAATTTTTCAGTAGTCTGAAAAGTTGTTTCACCTGAGAATGGGTTTGGATAAATATCTAAGTTCGAAAAATTCGAATTATTAAATCTTACAGAAACTATACTTGAATAGCTCATTTTACCATCAAAATCTGTTTGTTTTAAACGATAATAGGACGTTCTGCTCAAAGGCGCATCGTCAACTAGAGCATATCTTAAAATTTGCGTACTATTTCCAGCACCATTTGTTTGACTAATTGAGGCAAAATTAATGCCATCAGACGAACGTTCAATGTTAAAATAATCGTTATTAATTTCGGACGATGTACTCCAATTAATCTGAACATTTTTATTTGTAGCTACTGCCGTGAAGCTTAGCAGCTCAATCGGCAAAGCGACAGAGGTAATACATTCAGGATTATTGTAAACTATACCTCCATAAGTATTAACTGCCCCACCAGTTGAAAGTTGTCTGCCTGCAAGAAATGTTCCTGCTCCAGAGTTACATGCTCCCCCATGGGAAAGAAACGTTCCTTTTAGAATAGAGGCAGCTCCTATCGTAACGGCTCCCGTTGCAACACCTGCACCACCAACCCAAAATACATTACAACGACGGGCTCCATTAGTTAGAATTATTTTAGATAACGCTGCTACTGAAAATGCACCTCCAAACTTAAAAACAAATATAGCGTCTGAATTTCCGCCGCCATCGAGTGTTAATGTTCCTGACAAAGATCCTGCACCAGCGATAAAATAGACACCTGGACTCACTGTTTCGCCTGTTCCAAAAGCAGCCGCATGCGTTGCAGTACTTGCCATATTATTTAGACTCTCGTATGCACTATTAACGTCTAAATTAGCTTGAGCAGTCTGGGGATTTGCTGTGTAAAAAGACCCTACAACAATGGACGACGTAAAACCACTTACAGAACCAGAATTGGTGCCTATATGACCATTAATTCCGGCCACACTTGTATTTCCCACAGCACCTAAACTAGTAAAAAGACCGAAATTCGAGAGAACTCCTAAAATATCAACAGCAGGAGCAGGACTGCAATCCGCTTCACAAAATATTGGAATGGTACTAGCGCATGAGGGTGGAATTACATTACAAGAAGTTCCGGTGGTTATAGCGCCTTCCATAGAAAGCATTCTTCCCTCTAAGGTGGCACCTACTC
>Ga0209390_10002023_pt1 | contig 36962 bp, 29 predicted proteins | sample BON01_FD_187212 | JGI IMG/M metagenome (GOLD analysis project Ga0209390, IMG submission 187212) | Freshwater microbial communities from Lake Bonney liftoff mats and glacier meltwater in Antarctica - BON-01 (SPAdes) (version 2) | ecosystem: Environmental > Aquatic > Freshwater > Ice > Glacier...
GCTCGACGAGCGGATCGTCACCGGCGATGCCCTGCACTCCAGCCGCGAGCTCGCGGGCATTATCGTGGAAAAAGGCGGCGAGTATGTGCTCCAGATCAAAGGCAACCAACCCCACCTCAGTGCGCTCGCCCAACGCGCTCGCAGCGCACCGCCCCCTTTTTTGAGCTGAACGATCCGAGCCGGGGGCGCGTGAGCACCTGGCTAGTCGCGGTGGCGGTCGCCACGCCCTCTCAAGCCGACTACCCCGGACTACGCAGCCTAGTGCTCGTTGATAAAACCACGGTGCGAAAACGCGACGGCACCGAAAGTCGCGAACAGCGCGCCTACGCCAGTAGTTTTGACCCCGACGAAAAGACTCCCGCTCAAATGCTCGCACTAATCCGCGGACATTGGGGTGGCGTCGAAATCCGCAACCACTGGCGACCCGACATGTGCTGGCGCGAAGACCAGACGCGCACCCGCAATGTCAACGCACTGGCCAACCTCGCCATTTTGCGCAGCCTGCTGCTGCGTATCTGCGCCGACCACTGGCCCGACCTACCTCTGCCTCAAGTCTTCGAATCCTGCCAACACTCCCCCAAAATCGCCCTGCGCGCCATCTCTTCTTCTTTCTAAAACAAAAGACCATGGGGACCACCGCACAACGGTGCTTGGGGCTTGTTTATCAGGAGTCAGGCTGTCGGCTTCGCGACATCCTAACTCTCAGGGTTACTCTCAGGGTTCGACTCTTTCTCCAACTCTTGAATTTCGAGATACCCGTGAAAAAGCAGGGCTCCACCGACAACAAGTGCGATCGCCAGAAAGACCCATGCGCCCACTGTATTATTCGAAACCGCGAGAATGATTTGGGGAATCCCGATCACGTAGAAAAGCCGACGAAAGACTTTCTGCGAGTAGCGTCGAAACCGAAGCAAATCAAAATCCTCGTCTTGCTCCGCTTCTTTTCGAAGAGAGGAAATGTAACGAGCGATGACTACGAATGAAAGTGACAGAATCGGCAAAAACAACCACCCAACGAGATACGCTAAGAACGGCCAGCCAAACCATACGACGGCCAAACTAACGGCTTCACCAACGACGGCTGATTTTGCGCTCTCAGGAACTTGGGTCGAATCATCCATTTTGTGTCGAACGTTTGAGATCAGAGAAGAGGGTTCAGCGGACCGGTGTTAATACGCCGAGTCGTGTGACTGGCCCGAATTCTCTGCAGCGACTTGATAGATAAAATTCTGCGAGTGAGCTGGGGGAATGTGATCATTTGCCTGGAGTTCAGTCGGTCGGTTTTTCTAACGCTCCGATTAGTTTCAGTAGAGTGGTTTTTATCGATGCTCCAACTACTTTCGATTTCCACAGTTTCCATCGATTTAGATGAGAGAAGAGGGACCAGCAAGAGAAGTCGCATACGCCAAAGACGCGTGACTGGCCCGAATTCTCTGCAGCGCAGGAGTTGGGTTTGGGGGAGGAAGGGACTTGGTTGGTGCTGACACCATCTTGAGGGCTTTTTGCAACACTGCCGAAAGCGAGGGGATCGAATTGAGGTGCGACGGCGGAGGGGCAGGGGCGGGCGTGGGCGGACGGTTTTGGGGGACGGGGTCAGGTCGGAATAAGTTAACTTCCCTGCGCTGCGTTGAACTTATTAACGACCTGCCCCCTGAGGGCGATCTAGGATGACTGGCGTAAAGACCCGACCCACGGGGGGCGTTGGGGCGCTGGTTGGTTGATACTCGATGTTACGGCGGAGGGGCAGGGGCGGGCGTGGGCGAGCCACGCCCCTACGGGGGAGGAGACGGGCTTGGGGGCCGATGTCGGGCGTAAAGATCTGACCCACGGGGGTGCGTTGGGGCGCTGGTTGGTTGATACTCGATGTTACGGCGGAGGGGCAGGGGCGGGCGTGGGCGAGCCTCGCCCCTACGGGTGGCTGGACGGGCTTGGGGGCCGATGTCGGGCGTAAAGATCTGACCCACGGGGGGGCGACGGCGGTGGTTGAAACTCGATGTTACGGCGGTGGGGCAGGGCGGGCGTGGGCGAGCCACGCCCCTACGGGGGAGGAGACGGACTTGGGCTCCCGACCCACGAGGGGGGAATCGGGGACGCCGGGTGAAGCTCGGCTACTTCGTGATTCTTCGGATCGCCTCGGCGGTGGTCTTGGGGGCGACTTGCTTAAATTGATCGAAGGGGCCGTCGGCGCTGCCTTTGGGCCAATCGGCGGGATCGGCGTATTGGCCTTCGTCGCGGTAGTGGGTTTGGAGACGGGTGATCTCGGCCTTCAAGCTGGCAAATAACTTTTTTACCGCGGGCTGGTTGGCGGTCTTAGGCGAGTAAAGGAGATTGAGTTGCTCGTCGGGGTCGTTGACGAGGTCGAAGAGTTCGTAGGCTTGTTTGTCCCAATAGTAGATTAGTTTGTGGGTGCGGGTGCGCACCCCGTAGTGGGCGGCGGTGTTGTGGTGACCGGGGCTGTGGTAGTAGCGGTAGTAGAACGTTTCGGGCCAGTCGGACGGGGCTTCACCGCGAAGGAGGGGGGCAACGCTGCGACCTTGCATCGAGGAGGGGACGGGGAGTCCGGCGAGGTCGAGGAAGGTGGGCGCGAGGTCGATGTTGGAGACGAAGTCATCGGGGGTAGCGCCGGCTTTGATGCCGGGGCCGCTGGCGAGGAGGGGCACGCGGAGGCCAGGCTCATACATGAAGCGTTTGTCATACATACCCATGTCGCCGAGATACCAGCCGTTGTCGGCGGAGTAGAGGACGATAGTGGTTTCGGCTAGCCCGGAGGATTCGAGGTAGTCGAGGACCTTGCCGACGTTGTCATCGACGCCTTGGACGCAGGCGAGGTAGTCGCGCATGTATTTCTGATACTTCCACTTCACTAGTTCTTTGCCGGTGAGGGTCTTGCCATCGACGGTGACCTCCATGGGCATGGTGCTTTGCCAAGCGCGAAGTTCGGGCCCCTCAAGGCCGGCAGGCGGGGTGAACTTCAGGTCGCGATTGCTCAAGTGACGGGCGACGGTCTGTTCGTTTTCGGGCAAGCCGGCGGGGCGGGTGGCGTAGTCGTCCCACAGGGTGTCGGGCTCGGGAATCACGCGGTCTTTGAAGAGGGCTTGGTTACGTTCGTCGGGCTCCCAGGCGCGGTGGGGCGCTTTTTGATGAAGCATGAGGAAGAACGGTTTATCGGTGGGGCGAGTAGCGATGAATTCAACGCCGAGGTCGCCGGTGATATCGGTGCAGTGACCTTCGATGGTGAATTTTTCGGTCTCGGTCAGGAAGGTGGGGTTCCAATACGCGCCTTGGCCGGGGAGGACGATCCAGCGGTCGAAGCCGGTGGGATTGCTGCCGAGATGCCATTTGCCGATCATGCCGGTGTGGTAGCCGCCGGCTTGAAGGTGCTTGGCCACCGTGTCGCGGGAACCGTCGAAACGATTGAAGACGGGCACGCCGTTGAGGTGGGAGTATTGGCCGGTCAGGAGGGTAGCGCGGCTGGGCGTGCAGATGGAGTTAGTGACGAACGAATTCGTGAACCGGGCCCCGCCTCGCGCGATGCGATCAATATTAGGGGTTTTATTGACTTTGGAGCCGTAGGAGGAAATCGCGTGCTGGGCGTGATCGTCCGAGAAGATAAAGATGATATTGGGGCGTTCGATGGCAGCGGCGAGGTGGGCGAGCGCGGCGAAGATGAACGAGCAGAGCAGGAGGGAACGAATTTTCATGGGTATGACCGGGATTCGGTGCAGCGGACTATGGGTAGCGGTGGGCGACTGACAATACGGGATGCGGGATAGAGGAGATTTTTTACGGGCAAAGGAATGGTGAATCGTTTTGTTTCAATCATTGCGCTGGAGAATGGCGCGACCCAGCTTGCGCGAATCTGGATGCTTCAGATGCCTTCCACGTCGATATGATTTCCCTACTGCAGCGCTTTAGCGTTTCGTGTTTCTCGCAAACTCGCTGGTTTTTAAACCGGTGGGGGAGTCGATTACGTCGTTCCACGACATGGTCGAAATGGTTTTATACTCCGCCGGTGGTGAAATCGCGATCCGACCTTTATCGGGAATACAATAATTGGAGCTTCGCCGATTTGCATCAACAGGAGTGCATGTTGGCTGATCGTCCGAGAATGGCGTTCTATCACGCGGCGATTGAGCGTCATATTAAGCAGGGAGATCGCGTGATTGATCTGGGCACTGGCACCGGAATTTTGGCGGCCTTTGCTTCCCGCGCGGGAGCGGCGAAAGTCTATGCGATCGATCATTCCGAGATTTTGAATCACGCGAAGGCGCTCGCGGTGGAAAATGGGATTTCGAGGGTCGATTTCGTGGCCGAGCATAGTGCGGACTTTCGTTTGGAAGAACGGGTCGATGTCATCGTGCACGAGCAGATGGGAGACTTTCTCTTCGATGAAGCGATGGTGCCCAACGTATGTGATCTGCGCGACCGGTTGTTGAAACCGGGAGGGTTGATTTTACCGAGTCGTTTCGAGTTTTTCTGTGAGCCGGTGCAACTGAACGCCCAGCGCCGCGTGCCCTTTATTTGGGAACTCAACGTGCACGGTTTTGATTACAGTAGCATGAAAAAGAGTCAGCCGGGCGAGCTGGATTACTACCGAATGGCGAGTTGTGATTTGAGCGTGGTCGACTGCTTTCTAGGCAACCCCAAGGCAGGTTTAAGTTTCGATCTGCATACGGTGAATCAGCAGAAACTCGGGAAGAAAATCCAGTTCGATCGCGAGGTGACGGTAGCGGGGCAATTGGATGGTCTCGCCGTCTACATGGAGACCCAAGTGGATGAGGATCTGCACCTTTCTTCGAGCCCGATGTATGAGGGACGCGCGCCCCACTGGGGGTTTCGGATTTTGCGACTTGAGCAGCTTCAGGTCAGCGTAGGAGATTGGCTGCAGGTGATACTGGAGGTCGAAGATTGGAGTGATCCCGACACCTGGCAGTGGTCGGCGGAGAAGAAATTGGTCGATTAAATCGGTTATGGCTCGACCAGGACGGCGCGAGAGCGACGGGGTGACGGGGGTCACGGGGTGGCGGGGGTGAGGCCTGCTCCCCTCTCCAACCCCGAGGGGGAGCGTGGTTTTTGGCCACAAAAAGGCGCAGAGATCTCAACTGGTGATGGATCGTGGCGTGCACCGATAAGCGCGGGGTTTGTGGCCGTAATTTATGGGGATGGTTCCGTGTTGGAGGGGATGTCGGGCGTAAAGCCCGACCCACCTCAGCAATCGAACCGCGTGGCGCCGGGGGCGGGTTTGGGTCAGGTATCGTTCTTAATGGCGAGGGGCTGGGTGGGCGTAGACTTCGATCCAATCGAGGCGGGAACTGGCGCGGCTCTTGCCGCCGATCATGAGGTCGGTGAAGCCGATGGAAATCACGTGGGCGAGGTCGGGGGGCGGGGCGGTATCTTTGGCGGAGGGATGCAGCTCGACGATGGTTTCAATATCGAGTCGGAGCCAGTTGATATCGGCGATATTGAATTCACGGATACGCCAGTCGGAGGAGGCGGGGTCGCTTTGATCGGAGACGAACCAATCGCCGGAAGCGGTCTGAATGATGAGGCGGAGTTCGCGGAAACCAGATTGTTTTGAACGCCAGCGCACCTTGGCTTGGCGAGTGAGATCGAAGGCCCCAGGTTGGTGTTGGAGCGAGACGGCCCAGTTGCCCATGACGCACTCGCCGGACCAGATGTAGAACGGATCGTCGAGCGGTTGGTCGTGGTTACTTTTCTTGATCGCACCTTGGCCGGGGCCATGGAGTTGCAGGGTGAGATTGGGGTGGGCGACGTGCTCCGGGGTGACGGGCAAGGCGGCGGGGAGTTCTTTCCAGTCTTCGCGAAAGAGGAGCGAAGGTCGGTCTTGAGCGGACAAACTCACTAAGGTGGCGACGAAGAGAAGACCGCGGAGCAGACGGGGGAGGGGAGGCATGTTGGATGAAACGGGTTAACGGTAGTGGGGCAGGAATTCTTTTTCGGCGGCAAACAGCTCGAGCGTCATGGCTTTGATTTCGGCGGGCGTGCAGACGGCGGCGGATAAGGGATCGAGCATGAGGGCGTAGATGGCTTTTTCGATACTGAGGTCGATGGCGGCTTGGGCCCCCAGGTCGAACATGGACATGTTACTCGCGCAGAGGGCGGCCATCTGGGATGGCAGGGCGCCGTAGCGAGTGGGGTGAACGCCGTTGCCATCGACGAGGCAGGGGACCTCGACGCAGCCGTCGGCGGGCAGATTGGTGATGAGTTGGCCGGCTCCGGCGTGGTTGTTCATGACGTTGGCGTGGATGCGGATGGGAACGTCTTTTTGGTGCGCTTCGATGATCCACGACGCGTATTCCCATGAACGTTGCCAGGTCATGGGTTTGGTGCCTTTCAGCATCGCGCGGCGATCGGAATCGGCGACGGCGCGCCAGCGGGGCCAATTGGTGGCGTAGAACCGGGAGCCGCCATCGTAGGCGAGGCGGAGAAGTTTACGACCGGCTTCACTTTTGCGATAGTAGGGGAGGTATTCGGAAAGGTGGCCAGAGCTTTCGGTGATGAACGCGCCGAAGTGAACGCACATGTCTTTGCGGATGAGGTCGGGTGATTGGGGCGCGTCGGGTTTTTCCGCATCGTGGGTGTTGTCGGTGGCGTCTTGGAGCACGCCGCCACGATCGTATTCGGCGAGGGCGGCCTTGGTTTCGCGGGCGAATTGGGGCTGGAGCTTTTGGGCGTAGAGATCGCGGCCGGCGTGTTGAAGTTTGGTGAACCAAGCGAGGTGGTTGATCCCCGCGCACTCCCAATCGAGTTCAGCGTAGTCGATGCCGGCGTAGTGGGCGAGCAGATGACTGGTGCTTTGGACACTGTGACAGAGGCCGACGACCTGCATCGATGAAGAGCGACCGGCGGCGAGACACATCATCGACATGGGATTGGTGTAATTGAGCACCAAGGCCGAAGGGCAGAGTCGCTCGCAATCTCGCAGCACAGCGAGCCAGACCGGGATAGTGCGGAGGGATTTGAATAAGCCGCCCGGGCCGATGGTGTCGCCGATGCACTGATCGATGCCGTATTTGAGCGGAATATCGTTATCATGCACGACACATTCGAGACCGCTGACTTCGATGCAGTTGACGACGTAGTCGGAGCCTGGGAGGACCTTGGTGCGGTCGGGGTTGGCGGTGAGCTTCCAGTTTTTCCGACCGAGCTGCTTGATGAGTTGAGCGATGAGGCGGCGGGTCAGCGACAGGCGCTTGGCATCGATATCAACGAGGGCGATGGTGCCGCCGGCGTCGCCGGGAATCCGCATCACATCGTTGAGGAGGCGGGGGGCGAAGAAACTCCCGGCGCCGAGAAAAGTGACCTTGATGGGACGCGGCATGGTGCCGGCTAAGCCCGAGGTGGCGGCGTCTTGGGTGTGGGCGGCGTGGCCCGCGGCGGATTTAGATGTAGGCATGGGTTAGAGGTGGTAGAAATCGACCGCGTTTTGGCCGAGGATCTGAGTTTGTTCGATCTCTGAGAGTGAGGCCGTGCAGGTTGTCACGAAGTTAAACCAACGGTCGTATTCTGATCGCACGAGGCAGACGGGCCAATCCGAACCGAACATTAAGCGCTGGGGGCCGAAGGCCTGCAGGACGACTTCGAAGTAAGGCGTGAGAAGCTCGGGGGTCCAAGTGGGCAGTCTTACTTCGCTGACGACACCGGAAAATTTGCAGCTCACTTGGGGGCGGGCGGCGAGCGCGGTCAGGTCGCGAATCCAATCGGCGGGAGGAGGCCCTGCGATGGTGGGTTTGGCGATGTGATCGAGGACGAAGCGTTGGTGGGGGTGGCGATCGACGAGTTTGACGGCAGCGGGTAACTGCGAGGCGGTGATCAGGATGTCGTAGGTGAGGTCGCGCGAGGTGAGGGCTTGGATACCGCGGGTGAAGGCGGGACTGTGAATAAATGATAGGTCGGTTTGCCCCTGAAGCACGTGACGAACGCCTTTGAATGCTTGGCGGGCGGAGAAGCGGTTGAGCACCTCCGCAATATCCGGAGAAACGAGGGGGACCCAACCGACGATGCCGTGGATAAACGCGTCGGAGTCGGCGAGATCGAGCAGCCACTCGGTTTCACGGAGGGTTTGCCGGGCCTGGACCACGACTGATCCGTCGATGCCGCAAGGGCGGGCGACGGTTCTAAGATCGGAGGCATCGAAATCGCGGCGAATGACGGCCATGGCGTCGGAGATCCAGTCGTAGTCCGCGGGATCGTAGTTCCAGAAATGTTGGTGAGAATCGATTTTCACGGTTGGGGCGGGGGAGCAGTTAAGGAGGGAAGGGGCAACACTGCGGTGAGTGGAGCACAGGATTGAAGAGGAATGCAGGAAACGGAAAATAAATTATTGGTCGGGGCCGGAGAAATTCCGGTCAAAGCGTTAAGTGAAATTCGCGAAACGTTCGCTTATCGCTTGGCACGTCGCGAGGCGGTGCACACGTTTTGACCGTCTTTCCCCCGCTTATGCATCCTGCGATTCTTTGGTTGGTCCACCTAGGACTGGAACAAGAGCTTTTCACGCTAGAACAAGCCCGTGCGGCTATTCAGGCTGCCGGTGAAAATGGCGAATTGCTCGACTTCGCGCAGCAGCTGATCGACGACGGTCATGTGGACGATGTCGAAGCATTGGAAAAGGTGGCCGGCGTGGCTTTCATGAAGGCCAAGCTCGGCCCTCCGCCGACCCATCCCTTCACCGGGCGGACCTTGGTCCAACCAGAACCGGACCTCGCGGCGGTCGCGCCGGTGGCATCAGCTCCCGCGGCGGCGGTGGCCCGCCCCGTCGAGGCTGGTGGCATCGAAGTCGCGGCAGATTTGGATTTTACTCAGGTCAGCGGGATGAGCGACGAGGTCCTGGCCCAGAGCATGCGTGGGTTCTTGGTGCACTGTGGGAATCAAAGAGTCAGTGACCTGCATCTTTCGGCGGGGGCGCGACCCTTCGTGCGGAAGGATCGACAGTTGCAGCCGTTGAGCGAGCATATCTTGACGGAAGAAGAGTCGAGGCGGCTCAACACGATCTTACTCGCACCGCACCAACTAAAAATTTTCCTCGAGCGGAAGGACTATGACTTTGCATTAGCGTTGGATGCTCAGCACCGCTACCGGGTGAATCTCATGTTTCACAAGGATGGGCCATCGGGAGCTTATCGGATAATTGCGGCGGAAGTGCCGAAGTTGGACAAATTGGGACTGCGCAATGTGGAGACGATTCGAAAATTACTGAGTTTCCATAATGGATTGTTGCTGGTGACCGGACCGGTTGGTTCCGGAAAAACCACCACGCTCGCGGCGTTGGTCGATGAACTGAATCGGGCGCGCAAAGATCATATCATCACGGTCGAAGATCCGGTTGAAGTGGTGCAGGAATCGATCGGGTGTAACGTCACGCAGCGACAAGTGGGCGAGCACACGCGGTCATTTGCAGCGGCGCTGAAAGGGGCGCTGCGCGAAGATCCGGATATCATCGTGATCGGGGAACTGCGAGATCTTGAAACAATCGAGATGGCCATTAGTGCGTCGGAAACGGGTCACTTGGTGATCGGGACGATGCACACCAGTGATGCCTCGACGACTTTGAATCGCTTACTCGATGTGTTTCCACCGGCGCAGCAGACTCAAATTCGAACGAGTGTGGCCGAGAGTCTACGCGGGGTCGTGTGTCAGCGTATCTTACCGACCCTGCAGGGCGGGCTGGTCTTGGCGTGTGAGATTCTAATCGCGAATATGGCCGTCTCGGCTCTGATCCGGGATGGCAAAACCCAAGGTCTGCGTAACGTGATGGAAACAGGCGTGCGAGAGGGAATGTGCGTGATGGAAAACTCCGTCATGGAGCTTTACCGCGACGGAAAAATTAGTGCTGAAGTCGCGCGCCAAAACGTCGTGACCAAACAAATTTTAGCCCAAATCAAGTAAACCCATGCCTGCGATTGATCGACTACTGAAACTGATGTTGGAGAAGGGAGGCTCGGACCTCCACCTAGTGGTGGGATTGCCGCCGAAGTCACGTATTTCGGGGAATGTGGTTCCGATCGAGGAGGGCATTGTGTCGGCCACGCAGATGGAGACGTACCTCAGCGAGATCTGTCCGGCCCGGCGTTGGCAGGAGTTTCTCGAAACCAAAGATCTGGATTTGGCCCATGAGATTCCGGGAGTGGCCCGATTCCGGGGAAACTACCTTTATAACCACTGGGGCCAGGCGGGGGTTTTCCGTCAGATTCCGGCGGAGATTTTGTCCTTTGATACGCTCAAATTACCGGAAGCGCTCAAGAAGCTTTGCCATTTGAATGAAGGCTTGGTGGTGGTGACCGGACCGACGGGTAGTGGTAAATCGACTACGCTGGCGGCGATGATTGATTACATTAACGACAACATGGCGAAGCACATCATCACGATCGAGGATCCGATCGAATTTGTGCACCCCAATAAGAAATGTACGATCGTGCATCGGGAGGTGGGGGAACACACGCAGTCGTTTGGTGATGCGCTGAAGGGGGCGATGCGGCATGACCCGGACATCCTGTTACTGGGCGAGATGCGGGAGCTCGAAACGATCAAACTCGCGTTGGGCTGTGCCTCGATGGGCATGCTCGTCTTCGGCACGCTGCACACTAATAATGCGCCGAAGACGGTGGATCGGATTATTAATGCCTTCCCGGGGGATGAGCAGAATCAAGTGCGGGTGATGCTCGCGGGATGTTTGTCGGGGGTGGTGGCGCAGTTGCTTTGTAAGCGATTGCCCAAGGGGCGTTGCGCGGTGCATGAGATTTTACTCAAGCACGAGGCGTTACCGAACGTGATTCGCAGCGGTCAAATTTCGAATATCCGGGCGATCATCGAGGGCGGTAAAAATGACGGCATGACCACGATGGACTGGAGTTTGATGGACCGGGTGAAAGACAAGACGATTTCCGCTAAAGAAGCCTACATGAAGTCGGCCAACAAAGCCCTCTTCTTTCCTCTGCTGAAGCCGGGCGAATTGGAAGCAGACCATTAATTTTCGATCGAACTGATTTATGGTTAAAGGGACGAGTAAACGGGGTAATAAATCAGTTTTCCGGCGAGTGCTGGGGCCGTTGGTTTTCGCGATTGGACTTGTTTTCCTGGCTGGTTGTGTCGGGCCGTCAAGGAAGGCTCCACGGGAGCCGATTTATACGAGTGCAGCGGACCGCGCGGCGGAGCAAACGGCGGTGCTCAAGCAAGTTTGCAAGCTGGTCGAAAAGCGATTCTATGCGCCGGACTACAATGGCGCGAATTGGGCAACGGCCTATGATCGTTATGCGGAACGGGCCGGAGCAGCGATCGGTACGACGGCATTTTATGAAGTGATCAATGCGATGCTGAAGGAGCTGGATGATGCTCACACCGGCGCAATGTCACCGATCGAAAGTTGGGAAGACCTGATGGCTTCGCGTGCTTTTGTCGGGATCAATTTGGAGCGGATCGACGATCAATGGGTGGTCGTGGATTTACGGCCGCGAAGTGCGGCGGAAGAAGCGGGAGTCAAGATCGGGTGGATCGCGCAGGCGCGGGACGGCGAGGTGCTCCAGGCCGAAGGGTTTTCGTTTCGCAACGAACCGGGACGGGCCTATGCGTGGACCTTCTTGGATGAGCAAGATCGGGCGATGGTCGTGACGATGACCGCGCGCACTTTAGCGACGCGAATGCCGCCGGTGGAGCGGGCGTCCCCCCAAGGATGGGTCTATCTTCGTTTCGATGAATTTGAAACAAGCTACCATACTTGGTTACGCGAGCGATTGGCAGCGAATCGGGATGCGCCGGGGGTGATTTTAGACTTAAGGCATAACAGTGGAGGGGCGGTTTGGTCGCTGGAGCGGGTCCTCAATGATTTCTTTAAAGATCGGGTGTCTTATGGGGCGTTTGTTTCGCGAAAAGGACACCGCGATAAAGAGAAATCCGCTTGGCGCGATGGTGTCGGGTTTGAGGGCGACCTCGTGGTTTTGGTGGGGGCGGCATCGGCGAGTTCGGCGGAGATTCTCGCTCATGTTTTCAAGCACTATGATCGCGGCGTTTTGATTGGGCGGCCGACGGCGGGTGCGGTGGTGGCCAGTCGTTTTTTTCGACTGAGAGATGGCGGGGAGTTGCAGATGGGAATTTACGATTTCGAGTCACTCAGTGGCGATCGACTGGAAGGAAACGGCGTAGAGCCCGACATCCTGGTCGAGCGTTCATTGACGGACTTGCGAGAGGGGATCGACTCGGATATAGACGCGGCGGTCGATTGGTTACGAGTTCACGCCAGGCCAATTGGGGCACCGAGTCTATAGAGCCTAAACTCCGCCGTAGGATTGGGTCACAGCGGCCGCTGAGTAGAGCCCCGAGTTCACGGAGTGATGATGGAGGGATCGACCGCGACTTGGTGGATTTTCCAAGTGATAAATGTCGATTCTCCCTGAATCAGATTACAGGTCTTTGGGTGAATCAGGTTTGCCTCTGTGACTCACGGCGGTTTCCAGGTCGATATTGCGGCGACAGGATCAGGTCGATCGCGGGGGGATTAGTTTGCAAATTGCGTTGATCAATTTCGGCTCGGTGAAGGGTTTGGCGAGCGAGGCATCGGGTTGGGCTTGGTCTTCGCCTTCCCAGTTTTTATTGGCATTGGGGTGACCGCTGATGGCGAGCACGGGAATTTTGGGATGGATGCGTTTGAGTACGCTCACCAGGACATCGCCGGTCATATGAGGCATGTGCACATCAGTGATTACGAGCGCAAGATCTTGGCCGATCACATTGATCGCGGCCAGTGCGTCCACGCCGTCGGCGGCGACGAGGACGTCGTAGCCTTTGGATTTCAGGATATCGCCGATCATGTCGCGGAGAGCTGGTTCGTCATCTACCACTAAAATGCGTTCACCGCGCCCGGGCCGACTAGGAGAGGGAGGCTCGGAAATTGTGGCGGCGGTCACTTGGTCAATAGTGGGGAGCCAAATTTCAAATTTGGTCCCGGATCCGACATTGCTATTGACGGTGATAAAGCCGCCATGCGAGGTGACTAAACCGCGGACCGTGGATAGCCCCAGCCCCGTGCCTTCACCTTGCGGTTTGGTGGTATAAAATGGCATCCAGATCTGTTCCAACGCTTCGGCGGGAATGCCAGTGCCATTGTCTTTGATGGTGATTTTCAACCAATCGCGCTGAGTGTAGTTGGCGACTAACTCTGGCGGAGGAGAGGAAAGTCGAGAGTTCTCCCCCACAATAGTAAGTATTCCTCCGCTGGGCATCGCGTCGCGGGCGTTGATGCACAGATTTAGGATGAGCTGATGAATCTGGGTCGGATTTGCACTGACCTGATCGAGTTCCATCGGAATGTGGTGTTTGATCTCAATATTACGCGGGAATGTTGCTTGGATGACCAAAAGAACCTCGTGCAAACTATGCCGGAGGTCGATCGGACCTCGTTCCCCTTCGTTGGAGCGCGCGAAGCCCAAAATCTGACGAACAATCCTAGCGCCACGTTCGGCCGAAACTTGAAGGATCTCGATCATGCGCAGTTGCTGAGCGTCTTTGGCGAGAGGCCGCATGATGGAGCCGGCAATGATGATGGGAGCCAGGATGTTGTTGAGATCGTGGGCGATGCCAGCGGCAAGTAGGCCGAGGTTTTCGAGACGCTGGGCATGTTGCAAGTGGGACTCGCGGGACTTGCGGTCATTGATATTGAATGCCACCCCGATAATTTGGTCGGAGGGCGATAACCTCTCATCGTGCACTTTAGATTCACGGGTCTCGATCCACAACGAAGCGGACCGGGGACCGGTGATTTCCAGTTCGATTTGGGCGTTGATATCATCACTGGCTTCATGAGCGGCTTGAAGCTCTTCCCATCGCTGTGCATTGATGGTGCTCGGCGCCAACAACTCAGGCAGAGTCAGCCCGACTAAGTCGCTGGGAGTTGCGCCAATATACTCGATTGAATTCCTAGAAATCCAAGTAAGTTCACCCGCGGGGGTCCGCAGGTAGTGCAAGGCTCCGCTGTGTTCTAGGAGCACTTCGGGGATGATTGAATTCGACATGGGCGGGCGTGAAAAAATCTTTTGGAACCCTGCCCATACTGAATACGTAAATAAATCGCAAAATGTTAAAAGTTAGAATTATCGCAATTAATTTCCATTTGATAGAGATTCGTTACCCTCTTGCCGCGGAATGTAAAATTCCCCTTAGGGGCAATCCGCTAGAGAATCTAGGGTGATCTCCTTATCTCAGTTTGAGTTCCCCTCGATTAGACAGGGACTCGTTGAGGTATTCTAATGGGGGCGGTAGGGCTGAGAAAGAAGGGGAGGTATGAATCTCCGTGCGAGGGCTTGCACCCCCCCTCAGGACTGCTTCAGCTTCTGCCTTTGACGCAATTTCTGGCCTCTTTCGCCGCACCGCATGCCTAAACGTAATACTCCCGAAGACGATCAGCCTGAATTTCCTCTCGATCCCACGCCCGGAGATCAAGAGGCGGAAACCGAGCAAGAGGTCGAGCGTGGGAGTGCGCCGGCGTCGCAATCGAGTGACGTGGAAATTGGAGCCGAATCGGTGGAGGAGATTCCGCGAAAGTCGGCCTTGGAAGGGCATTACCAGAAGTGGTTCCTCGAGTATGCGAGTTACGTGATTCTCGACCGGGCGGTGCCGCACGTGAACGATGGGCTGAAGCCGGTGCAGCGTCGGATTCTGCATACGCTGTGGGACAAAGATGACGGCCGGTTCCACAAGGTAGCCAACATCGTGGGCGCGACGATGGCGTTTCACCCTCATGGAGATGCCTCGATTGCGGCGGCGTTGGTTGCGATTGCGCAGCGGGGTTACCTCATCGAGCCTCAGGGGAATTTCGGTAACTCGTTGACTGGTGACGGAGCGGCGGCCGCGCGTTACATCGAGGCTCGACTAACTCCTTTTGCGCGGGACGTCCTGTTCAACCCGAAGACCACCACTTGGCAGCAAAGTTACGATGGTCGGGCTCAGGAACCAGTGACGTTGCCGGCGAAGTTCCCGTTGGTGTTATTGGAGGGGGCCGAGGGAATTGCGGTGGGGCTTTCGACCAAGATTTTGCCGCATAATTTCAATGATCTGTGCCGGGCTTCGATCAATCACCTGCAGGGCAAGACGTTTAGGATTCGGCCGGATTTCCCGAATGGCGGCACCGCAGATTTCGCGGACTATAAGGACGGATTGCGGGGCGGAAAAGTGAAGGTGCGGGCGACGATCGAGTCGCCGAGCAAGTATATCTTGGCGGTGACGCAGCTCGCTCATGGCACCACGACGTCGTCGTTGATCGATTCGATCTTGGCGGCCAACACCAAAGGCAAAATCAAGATCAAGCACGTCGATGACAACACGGCCGACAAGGTGGAAATTTTGGTGCACCTGCCGCAAGGGGCGGATCCGAAAAAGGTGAAGCAGCAGCTTTATGGATTCACCGATTGTCAGGTTTTGATTTCGCCGGCGGCATGTGTGATTGAAACGCATGCGGGAGAAGAACGGCCGATCTTCATTGGGGTGTCCGAGATCCTGAAGCGCTCGACTCAGCGGACGATGGATTTGTTGCAACAAGAGCTCGAAATTAAATTAGGCGAACTCGAGCAGCAGTGGCATTGGGACTCGCTGGAGCGGATATTTATCGAATACCGAATCTACCGTCGGATCGAGAGCTCGAAGACGTGGGAGAATGTGCTGACGGAGATTCGCACGGGATTGGAACCGTTCTTAGCGCAACTCCGACGCGAGGTCAGCGATGAGGATATCACGCGGTTGACCGAAATTCGGATTAAACGAATTTCGGCCTATAATCGCTTTAAAGCGGACGAAAAAATTAAGCAGATCGAAGTCGATACGGAGGGGGTGAGGCATCACCTCGCGCACTTGGTGGATTACACGATTGAGTGGTATGAAACGCTGCAATCCAAGTATGGTAAAGGCCGGAAGCGGCGCACGGCGTTTGACGAGATTGAGCAGATCAACGTGGCAAAAATTGTAGCGAATAACCAGAAACTCTACGTCGATCGAGAAGGCGGGTTTATTGGCCTGAATTGGCGCCAGCACGAATTCCTCACGGAGTGCAGCCTGTTAGATCAAGTGTTATGCATCATGACGGATGGTTCGCTCAAAGTGACCAAGGTGGCGGATAAGGTTTTCATGGGCCGCGATATTCTCCACGTGACGCTCTTCAGTAAAGAAGGGCCGCCGGAGTTCTTCACGTTGCTCTATCAGGACAAGAAGAGTGGGAAGTGTTTCGCCAAGCGATTCACGGTCGGCGGGGTGACTCGCGATAAACTCTACGACCTTACGGCGACGCCGGGATCCAAGGTGGTTTATTTCGATGTCACCAAGAACGAAGCGGCCATGCCGAGTGCGGTGCGGATCCAGCTAAGTGGCCGGTGTAGCGCACGGGTGAAGGATTTTGAGTTTGATCTCTCGCAGATGTCCGTGGGGACACGCGGCGCCAAAGGCGTGTCCGTAACGAAATATCCCGTGCGTAAAGTGACCAAGGTGCTCGGCGCCGGAGAAACTGACGCCGAGTGAGGCGGACGGGGTCCTGTTTTGAGGCTATCGGATGGGCGAAATCAAGTCGCCGAAACGGTCGTCGCGGGCGGGCAGCTGGTAAGCGGGATGGGGGGTGGCCCCCCCTCACTATTGTCGCCGCCGACGCCCAGCTGATGGGAGTCAATGTTGAGACTGACGAGGTCGCGGAAGGGCACGTCGATGCCATGGTGCCGGGCTTTCTTCTCTCCGGGGTCTAAATCGCGGTCGTAGTGGTGGCGGGCGATGAAGCCAATGCGATTGGACGTGCCTGATACTTGGATACCGAGGTCAACCTGATCGAGAATGGTGAATCAGCGCGCGTCGGTGCGTTAGCCATTTGCCTGGGGGGCGGGCGGAGACGAAACCAAGATCCTTGACGGGCTGGATTGGTAGGTCGCGACGAAAGCGGCGGACGGGCGGTATTGGTCGTTTTCGAAGGAGCCACGGCCCGACCGGAACCTTGGTGAGTGCGTGAGTACCTCGGCCGAGGTTGTTTGATCCAAGTAGGCGAGAAAGTGAGCCTTCTCGAAGTTCCGCCTCGGTTCGGCGCCAGACCAGCCGGCGCAAAACGGCGTCTGGCCGCGTGGTTTAATCCCGAGGGGCAGCAGGGGATTTTGGCCGCAAAAAAGCGCAAAGTTCTCAACTGTCCGGGGGGCTTTGCGTGCGCCTCGAGGCGCGGGGTTGGTGCGTTGGGGGATACGCCGGTGCGGCCGGAGCGAGTGGATTCTTGGAGACCGACCTCGGCGGACCGGGCACTGGGTGGTGGTGGATTGGCCACGAAGTCGGTGGCCCCGCGTTTGACCGCATCCCCCGGCGAGTTCTTTACCTGCGGAATCGGAAATCTGAATGAATGGAATAGGAGGGAGCCGTGATTGCGTGAAATCAGGTAGGTGATCGTTGGCCAGAAACAAGTGGGGATCAAAGTCGTCCAACGCCGGTTCGAAATCAGCCCGGGGCGCGATTCAGCAGGACGTCAACTACAGTCTGTCGCTTCGTCGCTCGCGCTCGGTGAGTTCAGCGTCAGTGGGATTATCCTCCGGCAGTAGAATACGAATTTTGGAGGGTACAAAAAGACGGAGCGGTGAGGACGTTGGGGCCCCGCTTGAATAAGTTGGAGAGGGGGAGCCGGGGGGCTGAATCGTTCAAGCAGGGCGGGACGACGGGAGGGCGGGGAGTTGGGGGCGAACGGGCAGGGGCTCTTGGCTGCCGGTAGCCAGTGCGTTGATCACATCGGCGACGTTCTCGAACTCTATGGTTCTGCTAAAAAAGAAGTCGGCTCCCAGTCGGATCGCGTTGGGGCGAAATTCTGAGTAACTGTAGGTTGTCAGCATCAGTACGACACATTGCGGATCCTGAGTTTTGAACTGGGTGAGCAGATCGAAGCCACTGAGGTCGGGCAGGGCAATATCGAGCACCACGACGTCGGGGGAGTTTTCCTGAAATCTTTTGGTCGCGGTGGCACCATTCTCGGCGGTGGATACGGCGATGGATTTTTGCAGTCCGTTGGTCATCGCGATCAGGCGCTCGCTGACGATCTTCGAGTCCTTGACGATTAGAACTCGGAGGGGCGCTTGCGGAGTGATCTGCCGGTGCGATAGAGGCATGGGGTAGATTTGGCGGGCGCGGGGTCCACTGGGACGGTCGATTGCTGGGGGCGAGGGGGAGGCGCTTATGCCTTAAGATAACGTTTAGGGCGACATCCGGCTAGATGGTTAAATTCTGATTCGATCGTGGGGTGTTCACCCGACATCGCTGGGCTGAATGAAACTTAAAATCGACGAGAACTGGCGTGATCGGCTCTCCGGGGAGGGACGGTGGTGGTGGGTGGTGGGGCGGGCGACGGGTGTTTAGACTTAAAAAGGGACGCAGGGTTGGTGGTCTTTGGGGTGGAGGGAACCACGCGGTAATGGGCGCAGGAGGGCGGCTATGGTGGGGGAGGGTTTTGCGACTGGTTTTGGGGGGGGGTATGCTGTTTGGTGGCGGTGGGGATGTCGGGCGTAAATGTCGGGCGTAAAGCCCGACCCACATTTGGCGCTGGTTACGTGTGTGTGTGGGGCGGTTTGCTTTTTGGCGGTGTTGGGGATGTCGGGCGTAAAGCCCGACCCGCATTTGGCGCTGGTTACGTGTGTGTGGGGACGGTTTGCTTTTTGGCGGTGGTGGGGATGTCGGGCGTAAAGCCCGACCCACGTCTGGCGCTCGAACAGCGTACCGCGGGGGGGGGCGGGCAACTTTCGGTCATCAGGAAAATTGAATCAGAACACAACCGGCCTTTGTTTGATCGCACCGGGGGCAGGGTCCCGGAGTTTTGCGCTAACGATTTGTTTCGCTGCCGCCGTAGTCCCGATTTGTCGCTCTGCTCCGGTCACTCGATGAGATGGAGCCAGTCCCAATGAAACTGTCGGGCGTAAAGCCCGACCCACGTCAGCAGTCGAACAGCCTACCGCGGTGGGGCGGGTTTAGGGGGCCTTTCGGCCAGGCATTGTTCTTAATGGCGAGGGGTAGCGTGGTTTTTGGCCGTAAAAAGGCGCAAAGAGGCAACAATCGCCAAGGTTTGAAATTTAACCGCTGGTGCTTGGTTATGGCGACTTGGCGGTAAAGTCTGATGCTCTTGGGCGGTTGGGATTAGGGTTGAGGCGGACGAGCGGTGCCGGACCAGCCGGCGGCGTAGGCGTTGAAGACTTTTTGGATTTCGTCGCGGACCCGGCGGAAGACGAGGAGTTGTTCTTCTTGGTCACCGGGGGCGTGAGCCGGGTCGTCGAAGCCCCAGTGGTGTCGGGCCATTTGGCCCGGGAGCATCGGGCAGGCTTGGTCGGCGTTGCCGCACACGGTGATCACGGTGTGCACGTCGCGGGTCAGAAATTCGCTCATGTGCTTGGAGGTGTGGGCGCTGATATCGATACCGATCTCAGCCATCGCTTTGATGGCAAGAGGGTGCACGTAGCCGGCGGGATTTGATCCGGCGCTGTTGACATCGAGACGGGACCCGGCCGCGGCGCGGAGGATGCCTTCAGCCATGTGGCTACGGCAGGAATTGCCGGTGCAGAGAATGAGGACGAGGGGGGCGGGCATATTGGAATTTGGAATGGCGATTTGCGATTTTGGATTGGGCTGACGTACTGCTGTTTTCCAACCACGTCTGAGCGCGAAGCGCATCGATGGTGCGCCGGGACCGCGTGCCTCCGGAGGGGTGATGAAACGGGTGCCCAGAATGGGCGGTTGAAGAACAATGAACACGAATGGCTCCGTCTACCGACTACACCCTAAAGTTATTTTTTTGGGCTGGGAGGGTAGGCGCGGTCACAGGGAACACGGAGAGAGCAAAGGAGGAGGGGAGACGCGCGGAACGCGCTGAGGTTGAATTAAAATGGAGAATGGAGAATGCTTGAGAGGCCAAGGTGCGAAGGGCTGACGCACGGTTATTTTTTTACAGGAGGGAACGGAGGCTGGGGATGGGCTTGGTTGGGGGGCTTAGATTTGAGAGAGCGGGGTGGTTCAGTTGGATGGCTTTGGGCTCTTTGTTTCCTCCGATAAAATGCTTGGAGGAGTGGTTTTAGGACGAGAACGAGCGTTACTTTCTTTCGTAGCCGGGGGCGAGGCGGTGGTGGAGGAGGCCGCCGAGTTGAGCGCCGATAACGGGGGAGAGAACGTAGACGGTGAACCAGCCGGTGGAGCCGTTGGCGCGGAATACTTCTGGTCCCCAGCCGGCGATGGCGGCGATGATGCGGGGACCGAGATCACGGGCGGGGTTGAAGCCGGCCATGGTGAGGGGGGAGAAGAGTGAGATGAGGACGGTGATGGTGAGTCCGATGGCCCAGGGAGCGTGGGACGTGGTGGCACCGCGGTTGGAGGGATTCGTGACACCGAGGATGACGAGCATGAGCACGGCGGTGCCGCAGATTTCCACCAACATGGCGCGCCATTCCACGATGGGCGCGGGGTGGTCGCGGAGCGGAGTTCCCCCGGGGTTGGGAAAAAACTCGGTGAGGATCATGGCCGAGGCTTCACTGCCGGGGTGTCCGCGGATGATGTCGTGAGTGGTTTCGAAGGCGGCAAGGGTGTCGCCAAAGAGGACGAGGAGCAAAATCGCCGCGAGCATGGCCCCGAGGAATTGGGCGATGATGTAGGGCAGGATTTTGTGCCGAGGGAATTTCCGCCAGGTCGCGAATCCGAGGGTGACGGCGGGGTTGAGGTGAGCCCCGCTGATGCCGCCGGTGAGCTTGATCGTGAGGGCGATGCCGATGCCCCAGACGATGGCGACCTGGAAGAGGCCGACTTGGGCGCCCGTGAGCACCGCGGCGCAAACCGATCCACAACCGAAGAGCACGAGCAGGAACGTGCCGACGAGTTCGGCGGTGCAGGCTTGGCGGAGCGTAACAGTTGAAAATTGGTCCATGATGGCTGAAGAAGAATCCGCTCGGCCGAGCGCCCGGCGGGAGTCCCCCCTAGGTTTAAGTTCGGGCTGACTGGTGCGAGCATTTTTAAGTTAGAGTTGACTGGGCAAATTTCGATCAATCGTGGGAATCACGACGGCAAGCGGGGGGCACCGCGGGGCGAACTTATCGTCCTGTGCGGTGGGGGGGGAGATTGACCGCGGGGGGAAGGGGGCGTTACTTAGACGGATGTATAGGACATGGTACTGGTTGTTATTGAGTGGATTTTTGGGGTTAATAGCGACGCTAGGAGCTTGTCGGACTTAACCCCTCGAAGCGATCTATAGGCTCAAGGATGACTTCAAAGTTCGCCGCGAAGTGATTGGATTGAGACTGAGGCACCTTCGAGGCCGTCTTATTGAGATTCGTTTCTAAGTCCGACAGGCTGCTAGGTGAACCAACGAATCTTACGCAGGCGAAAACTGCCGTGCGGGCGTATGTAGATTCCGGCGATTATGCCCAAGACATTGAAAAGGTCGCTGAAAGCGTAACGGATTGGATCAACGCACGAGTGGACCGGCGGAAACCGGATGAGAAGCTCGCGATCGTGCTCGATATTGATGAGACGGTTTTATCGAACTACCCGCAAATGGACCGGGAGGACTTCGCCTATAACCGGTTGGACTGGGTGGCGTGGGTCGATAAGGGGGTGGCTCCGGCGATCGAGCCGATGCGGGAAGTCTACCGCGAAGCGCGGCGACAGGGAGTTGCCGTAATTTTTTTGACGGGGCGCAGTGATCCGGCGGAGAAGCCGGGCACCTTGCTGAACCTCGGGCGTGAAGGCATGGATGATTTTTTGCGGATATTTTTCAAAACCGATCAGGACACCGCCCCGACGGCAGCGGAACGAAAAGTCAAACGGCGGGCGGAGATGGAGGCGCAAGGCTGGACCATTATCGCGAGTGTGGGAGATCAGTTTAGCGACTTTGCCGGAGGACACACGGAGCGGGGGTTCAAGCTCCCGAATCCGTTTTACGAAATACCGTAGCGGGCGGAGGTGGATGGGCAGGGGACAATTGGATACGGGGTCGGGCTTTAGGGGCAGGAAATCGATTGGATCGCCGAGAGGCAGGCTGTTTTTTGGCCGCAAAAAGGCGCAAAGATCTCAACTGATGTCGGGTAGTGGCGTGCGCCGCTAGGCGCGGGGGGACGGGGTGGGCTTACGGGGGTGGTTCCGTGGTGGAGGGGATGTCGGGCGTAAAGCCCGACCCACGTCAGCAGTCGAACTGCGTGCCGCCGGGGGGGGCTTTGGGTGGGGGGGGCGGGCAACTCTCGGCCATCAGGAAAATTGAATCAGAACACAACCGGCCTTTGTTTGATCGCACCGGGGGTAGCGTCCCGGAATCCTGCGCTAACGATTTGTTCCGCTGGCACCGTAGTCCCGATTTGCTGCTCCGCTCAATCGATGAGATGGAGCCCGTTTCAATGAAACTGTCGGGCGTAAAGCCCGACCCACCTTTGCAATCGAACAGCGAACCGCCGGGGGGGCAGGTTTGGGGGCGGGCATTGTTCTTAATGGCGAGGGGCTGGGGTCCGGCATCCTGCGCTCACGATTTGTTCCGCTGCCACCGTAGTTCTGATTTGTCGCTCACTCGATGAGATGGAGCCCGTTTCAATGAAACTGTCGGGCGTAAAGCCCGACCCACATCGGAGTGGGGTGGCGAGGGAGGGAGAATTGGCCCGGGCGCCGAACCTAACGAAGGCCCATCTCGAGGTCGTAGACCGCAAAGACGAGGGGGCGACCGGTCGCGGTGCTGTCCTCAAACCAAGGCGGATCGTCGCTATGGAAAGTGAGGGCAAAGCGACCGAATTCATCGGTGGTGATATCTCTGATTTCAATGGGGATGCCCTCTTGCGTCGCATGGCCGGACCAGATCACGTGATCGCCCTGAGAAATTGTCACTTCCTTGCCATGGGCGCCGATGAGAATGAAACGGACGACGGGCAGGTTGGCCGCGGATTCGGGAAAGAACTGGAAGTTTAGAGAGGCGTGACCGTCGGACCAAGCCCAGGTGCGGACACCGTTGGTTTCGACCCCATACCATTCGTCGGTAACCCAGGCCAAGTAGTCTCCATCTTGCCGAATCGAGGCTTCGATTTCATGGCCGTCTCGCTCGGCGTAGCTGAGCAAAGTGTAGCCGGAGATGACGGATAAGTTACCGAGCAGTAAGATGACGGTGCCAAAACGGGAGGCCGGAACGAGGAAGTTGAATGCGAGATGGAGTGGTAGCAATATTCTCGATACGGCGGAAGGGTAACCGGCAAAAGTAGGCCACCCTAGAAACATCAGAAGGATAAAATAAGGGACGGCGAGTTGCCACCACGGGCCTCTAATTTGGGGATTGAACGCGATCCAGACCGCTTGCACAACGAGGCCGACAATGGTGAAAAAACCAGCCCAATGCAGGAGCTCGGAGGGGGCGGTGAGCACGAGGCTGATAACTTCCGATATTTTTTGGGTGAGGCCGAAGAAAGGCCAATCGAAGTTGCCCAAACTTTGGGATTCGGGGCCGGCCATCAGGCGCACATAACCGAGCCAAAGTGCAAACGGCACCACGAGAATAACGCCGCGAACGATGCGCTGGGGCCAGGTGTAGTTGGGTAACAGAATCGCGCCGGCGAGCACGGAGGTTTCGCGAGTGAGGGTGGCTGCCGCCAGGAGTGCGGCGGCGGTGGTCGGACGGCGATGTTGGAGGGTCCACATGGCCGCGGTGATTAGGATAAGCGCGGGAAGATCGGTGAGCGCGTTGGATACGCTGGTGAGCACGCCGGCGGAAAATACGAGCCCCGCCAAAGCGATGATTTTATGGAAACTGACGGGGGGAATGACGCGAAGGAGGAGAAAGGCAAAAACGAACCAGCCGATGACATTGACCCAAGCATAGAGGTGGATGATGCGGGCGGTGTCGCCTCCGCTGACAAGCCAGGCAATCCAGTTGGTGAGCGGGCGTCGCGCGCGCAAAGGAAAGTTATCGATGGCGGTCGCAAGTTTCTCGTCGCGGAGGGCGGGGCGGAGGGCGAGTTGAGCGTAGAATTGGCCGTCATATCCCCACGGGTTTTTGTGCACATAAACTGGGTTTTGAGGGACCTCGGGGAGGGCGTTTTTCTCCCAGATCTCGGAGAGTTGGATGAACTTGGTGAAGCCGTAGACCGGATGGTGGTGCTGGGTGATGAGCAGACCTCCAGCGATAATCAATGCCGCAACAACCAGCACTCCGATAGGATGCCGCCGAGTGAAGGAACGGAGGCTGGTGAGCTGACGAGTAATGGCCTGGGCAAGGGGCATGTCTTGAGCAGCGCAACGGCGGAGCGGGCGGGCGTCGAGGTCTATTCCGCCGATGATCCAGGAGCGCAGGAGGGAACGACCGCGGTGGGGAGAATGATCTCAAAGGCGGTCCCACTGGTGGATGGGACGAGGGCAATCGTGCCATGGTGGGCTTCGATGAAGCGGCGACACCGGGAGAGGCCAAGTCCGGTGCCCTCGGTCGCCGATTTGGTGGTGACAAAGGAATCGAAAATCCGGGCGCCGAGTTCGGCGGGGATGCCCGGACCGTTGTCGCGTCGCGTTGGCGGGGCCGGGAGGAGGGTGGAAACGTAGGTGAAGGTTTCGGCCGCGGATTGGCCGAGGCTAGTTTGGCGGTCAGCGAGTTGCGCGACGAGGTTAGCCTCTCGTTGCGCCGATCGAAGGTGACTTTCGATCAGTTGAGATTCTACGATCCGAAGGATTTGGAATCCGCCAAAGGTGCCGACGATGCCGACGGCTAGCGCGATGATCGTGAAAGTCACGATGTAGCGTTTGATGGATTGAGGGGGGACGATCATTTTTGGGCGGGAGGGCGTCGAATCCTAGCAGGGGAACCCTCAACGATTGGAGGGGGGGCTGGACTATTCCCGGGCGGGGACACAAAAAAGCCCCCGACCGGTGAGGCGGGGGCGAAAGAGAGGCCGGAACTGCCGGTCAGATTTAACTCGCAGCGGCGAGGCCGGCGGTGAGGTCGGCTTCGATGTCGGCCCAGTCTTCGCAGCCGAGGGAGAGGCGCACGAAGTCGGGGGTGGTGCCGGAGGCGATTTGTTCGTCGGCGGTGAGTTGACTGTGCGTCGTGCTGGCAGGGTGAATGGCGAGTGATTTGGCGTCGCCGATGTTGGCCACGTGCGAGAACAGCGAGAGGCCTTCAATGAACTTGCCAGCCCCTTCGAAACCGGTCTTGAGGCCGAAGCCGAGGAGGCCACCAAATCCACCGCTGAGGTATTTCCGGGCGGCGGCGTGATTGGGACTGGAAGAGAGTCCGGGATAGTTGACCCAAGCGACGCGATCGTCGGCTTCGAGGAAGTCGGCCGCTTTTTGGGCGTTCTCGCAAATGCGGGCCATCCGGAGGTGGAGGGTTTCAATACCTTGGATGGTGGCCCAGGCGTTGAAAGGGGACATGCAGCCACCGGTGTCGCGCAGAAGTTGCAGGCGCATCTTCATGATGAAGGCGATATTGGCACCACCGGCAGGAGGGAAGGCTTTGAAGGTATCCCAATGGACGAGGCCGTGGTAGGAAGGGTCAGGATCGGTGAAGCCGGGGAAGCGACCGGAGCCCCAGTCGAAGTTGCCGCCGTCGATGACCATGCCGCCGATGGAGGTGCCGTGTCCGCCGATGTATTTGGTGGTGGAGTGAATGACGATGTTGGCGCCCCACTCGAAGGGACGATTGAGCATCGGGGAAAGGGCGGTGTTATCGATGATGAGAGGGACGCCGACCTCGCGGGCGATGGCGGCGACTTCTTCCATGGGGAAGATGTTGAGCGCGGGGTTGCCGATCCCCTCACCGTAGAAGGCTTTTGTGTTGGGTTTCACCGCACGGCGAAAGGCGTCGGGGTCGGTGGCATCGACGAAATCGACGGTGATGCCGAGCTTGGGCAGGGTGTAATGGAAGAGATTGTAGGTTCCCCCGTAGAGCTGCGAAACGGAGACGATATGATCGCCAGCGTTGGCGACATTCATGATCGCGTTGGTGATGGCGGCTTGGCCAGAGGCGTGGGCCAAGCCTCCGGTGCCACCTTCGAGGGCGGCGAGGCGTTGCTCCAGCACGTCGGTGGTCGGATTCATGATCCGGGTGTAGATGTTGCCGAGTTCTTTGAGGGCAAAGAGATTGGCGGCGTGTTCGGTATCGCGGAACACGTAGCTGGTCGTTTGGTAAAGTGGGACCGCGCGGGAGCCGGTGGTGGAATCCGGAGTTTGCCCGGCGTGGAGGGCTTTGGTGCCGAGGCCTTGATGAGTAGACATAGGGGAGGGAGTGTTAGGGACGATGGAGACGGGATGAAGGACGAATTTGCTCAGAGCGTAATTTCTTTGCTCGCGAGGCGATGGAGTAAGCGGGCGGCGACTTGGGCGGGGAGCCGGGATTATTTAACCACACGGAGCGGGAAAGTGCGGAGATGGTGCGCCGGAACGGTGCGCAGGGATGATGAAAGGGGGGGCCAGAATGGGCGATTGAAGCACAGATGGACACGAATGGTTTCGTCTCACGACGACGCACTGGGGGGGGGGCGCACTGAGTGCGAATTTTTGTTCTTAGAGGCCGGGAGGGCTATCCGCAGTTAGGTGATGAGGAAGTGGCGGACTAGCAGCCTGTCGGAGAGTCGGGTAGATTCGAGGAGGTCCGGGGGCAAGTTCGGCTGAGCCGGCGTTTTTTCGGCGCGGAGGAGGGAAGTGGTGATCGAGCGCTGGGATTGAGGGAGGGATTGAGGACACGGGGAGTGCGTTTAGGTTTTTCGAGGGGCGAAAATTACGGTGGCGATGCCGGCCACCACAATGAGGCTAGCGGCATAAAAAATGATGGTGGGGGCCTCGCCAAAAATCAGCCAGGCGAGGGTGCCGGCGGCCACGAACTGGGAGCAGTTGGTCAAACTCACGACCTGGCCGCGAAAATGGCGCATCGCACCATTGAGAAATGAGTGGCCGATGATGGTGGGGATCACCGCGAGCGCGATGATCAGGGTCCATTCGCGAGGGGAATCCCAGTCCATTCCGGTGAAGATAAGGGGAAGGGAAAACAAGGCACAGGTCATCGCGGCGACTCGATAGACGGGCACGACATAGAGCCATAAAGACGGGAGATGACGGTGACGTCGGCCCAGGGCTAGGTAGCCGGCGAAGAGCAACATGGAGATCAGGCAGACGATGTTGCCGACGAAGCTCCCGTTTGCGGCCAGGGCATCGTGGGTGGTGATAAGTAATACCCCGGCGATGGTAATGGTGGTGCCGATTATTTCGCGTTGATTGACTTTTTCCCGCGCGAGGAACCAGAGGAAAAATGGCATTGCGACGGGCACGAGATTCACGATGAGGGAGGCCTGGGCGGAGTCGGTCATCTTGGCACCGTAGTTCCAAGTGATGAAGTGGAGGGCGAGCACGATTCCCGGAATCCAAGTGCGGTTTTTATCGGCGGTGGTGGCAAGAGCGTCAGCAAAACGTCGGCGGTCGCGCCGCTCGAGGGGCAGGAGCAGTAACGCGGCGACCGTGAGTCGCAAGGTCGCGATCAGCACCGGATGGGCGCTGCTGGCCTTGATGAAGATCACCGAGGTCGACATCGCCAGCACAGCGAGCAGAAGTTGCAGGCTGCGCCCAAAAACGGCAGGCGAAGATGACAAGGGCGGGATCAGGATGCCGGTGAGATGAACTTAATTATCGTGGTGGCGCAACGCTTGGAGGACGTTGAGCAAGTGGTTTCCGATCGCCTCCATATTGTTCAAAATATCGATATAGAGCATCTCGGCCTTAATGAGATCACCGCTTTGGCGCATGCGTTGGATCGATTCTTTGCGGAGATTCTTCCGGAATTGATCGATGAAGTTCTCCAATTGGTAGGCGGTTTCCATATCGGAGGTTTTCACCCCTTGGCGGAGGCAGGTCGCGGTGAAATCAACGAAACGAAGGACGATATCACCAAATTGACGTACTTGAACCTGAGTTTCGACGGGGAGTTCGCGTTTTTTGCGGTGACGTCGCTCGGCCAATAGTACGAGACGGTAGCCGCGATCACACATATCTTCGAGTTCGGCGACCACGCGGAGCAGCGACGAGATCTTGGCCATGGACGAATCCGATACGCTGCCAGCGGAACACTGTAAAAGGTAGGTGGTGGTGTCAGTCGCCATCTGATCACAGTCCTTTTCGAGCTGTTTAAGGGCTTTGACGCGGTCACCCATCTTTTCGCCGGGATTTTCGTAGAGTTCGACAAATCCGCTCACGAGGTCGTGGGTGAGTTGGTTCATCTTCTGCACCTGTTCCTCGGCTTCGGCGAGGTTCAGTTCGCCGGTTTTCGGGATGATGGAGGAGCTGAATCTCACGTGATCCCCGAGATTGGTCTTTTGATCCTTGATGAAGCCGGAGACGAATTTCCCGAGATAGCCAACGAAGCCGATCACCAAGGCGGTATTGAGCAGGTTGAAACCGGTGTGGAACGCCGCGAGGTGGAAGGGAATATTGGCGGGGTCGAGGGCATCACCAGGCATCAGGTAATCGACGAGTTGAGTGAGCGGTTTAAATAGCAGGATCGCCCAGATTACCCCGATGATGTTAAAAATAAAGTGAGCGAGGGCGGCGCGCTTGGCATTGGCGTTGGCGCTGAGGGCGGCGAGGTTGGCCGTGATGGTGGTGCCGACGTTTTCCCCGAGGATAATGGCCGCAGCAGTGGGGAAATCTATCCAGCCTTGGGCTGCCATGGTGATGGTGATAGCTCCCGCCACGGAGGAGGATTGGACAATGATGGTGAGGACCGTGCCGAAGGCGAAAAAGAACAGGACCGACCAGATACCGTTGTTCGTGTAACTGCGGATGAACTCGAGTGCCTCGGGGTTACCTTTAATGTCGGGCACGGCGTCTTTGAGAAACACCAATCCGAGGAAGAGGAGACCGAAGCCGACGAGGAACTCACCGGTATCTCGTAGCATCGATTTTCTCGAGAAGAGGAAAGGCATCGCGACGCCGATGATTGGGAGGGCGATGGCGGATAGACTGAACTTGAAACCGAGAACTGAAACGATCCAGAACGTCGTGGTCGTGCCGAGGTTGGCGCCCATGATCATGCCAATGGCTTCGACGACGGTGAGTAGTCCGGCATTGACGAAACTCACCATCATGACGGTCGATGCGGAGGAAGATTGAACCAAACACGTCACCAGAAACCCGGTGGTGACGCCCATGAACCGGTTTTGGGTCATCGTCCTCATCATGGAACGGAGTTTGTCGCCGGATAGTTTCTGCAGGGCTTCCGACATGACTTTCATGCCGAAGAGGAACATGCCAAGGGAACCGAGAATTTCGAAGAATGAGCCGATCATGCTGGGGGATTTTGGTGGTCGGGCGAGAGGACAGTTTTTCCCCCTCAAGACGCGGGGCAAACCTGATCTCGGTGATTTAACACGTAAAGGTCATATTCCCGTTACCAAAAGAATGCGTTTGGGGCACAAAAAAACCGACCGGGAGAGGTCGGGTTTTTTGTCTGAAAATAAGTAAAATTCCGGGGTGGGAGCTACATGCCTTTTTTGATGAAAGCAACTTCTTCGTCTTGGGAGTTCACCTTCACCTTATGGTCCTTTTCGGTGGTGACGCCGATGTAATCGACCACGACAGACGCGAGGACGGGAAGGGCGGAGCGAATGTCGTCATCCTCGGCTTCGTTGGTGGCGTAAACGCTCCAGAGTTGGGCGGGAGGGGAATCGTCGCCACTGGCGAGATTTTCACGAGCGGAGACCCGCAGGTATTTCTCGTACACGGTGACGGGCACGGTTTGCTGATCGAAGCCGATCAGTTCCTGAGAAGGGGGATCCATCACGGTGACGCGGCGGTAGGAGACGGTGCCGTTGGATGAGCGAGTGGGAACGATAACTGACCGCAGGCCACCATCGATTCGAGCGAATACCGGCACGGAGCGAGTTTCGAACTCTACGCGAGGAGGTTCCACGTCGTAATCGACCTCGACGACCATGTCGGCGTTTTCAGGATTGGGAGCTTCGTAGAGTCCTCGGGCTGAAAGAGCCGCTTTGACATATTCGACGGCCTCTCTGGTGCGAAGGTCGGTGCGGGGGTCTCCACCGTTTTTCGCGATAATACGATAAGATTCACCCGAGGGTTTGTCGTTGTTTGAGATCGCGTTGATTTTGACGTCGTAACTCGTGGTGGCGCAGCCTCCCAACCAAAATGCAGCGAAAGCGAGAAGCAGGGTGCGGCAGATTTGGACTGGGTGTAATGCGGAGGCCATAGGAGGAAGGACGGTTGGGTCGAAGAGAGGGTGCCTATTAGAGAGCTAGAATGATGATTTTTGTTCCCAGCGCAAGAGGTGAAAATCGATTGAGTTAGCCCCCATCGGCGGTGGTGGTGCCGCGGAGTTCAGCGAGTTCGGCCTCTAGGCGGGCGATTTCGGCGAGTTCGGCCTCGATTTTCGTTTCGGTTTCGTCGAGTTGCTTCTTCCGATTCAGGGCCCATTCGCGTTCAGATTTGAGTTCTGCGAGGCGAGAGGAGGATTCATCAGCCCGACGCTGGGCGTCGTTGAGCTCGGCATCCGAGATCCGAAACCCCTGGGCGATGGCCAATTCTTCATTCAATTGGTCGCGGACCCTGGCCTCGTCTTGCTTCTGGCGGGCGACTTCCTGTTGGTAAGCCCGCTCCTGAGCGAGCTGGTCCTGCTGAGTGCGCTCTTTCATATCTTGAACGAGGCCGATCGCGGCCCCGACGGCAGCGCCGGCAGCACCGCCGATGAGAGCACCCTGGCCGGAATTGCCGGACTGGTTGCCAATGACAGCGCCACCGATGGCACCGGCGGCACCTCCGACTCCGGCACCTTTAGCGGTTTTGGAGGGAGCAACCTGACAACCGGTCACGAGGCCGAGAGAAAGAAAGGTGAGGAGGAGAGGGATTGAGGTCCTCATTTTGGGACGACGGTTGGTTTTCACGGAAGGATGATTAGGGGTGATAAAACAATAAGAGAGTCAGAGTTTGACGCAAGAGAGACTCGTAGAAGGTTCTTTGACACGCCGGACCCTCGAAATGTTCACAAAGTATTTTTGAAGATTCGACGGCACTTTTATTTCACCTCGGACTCTTATACCCCCATGACTCCTTCCCGACAGCGCGGCATCTTCACCCAAGGATTTATTGTTCAAAGCGTAGGTTTGTTAATCGCCGTAGTCGGCGTTTGGCTGCTTTACAGCGAATACATCCGCCCCCAGGCGGCTGAAGTTGAAATTAATCGACGGATAATGGAGCAGCAGGGCAGGGATGATGCGTCCGACGGACAGCGTAATTTTGTCATCATTTTAAAGGACTATGAGCAGCAGACGTGTCTGACCCTCATGGTGTGGGCCTCTATTTTGCTTTCCGTCAAATTGTGGCAGGTCTCCCGCGAGCACAATATCTTGGGCCGGGAGTTTGTGCATTTGGAAGTCGGCCAGAGAATTTTACCTGATGCGGCACTCGATCATTCGAAGGAAGTGCAATCTTCGGTGGAGAGTGACCGGCGTCTGGCGGCGAGGTTGTTGCCGGCCTTCGTGATCTCGGCGTTGCAGCGCTTTCATTCGACGCATTCGATTCAAGATTCGGCGGCGGCGGTGCAGGAACGATCTCAACTGGCGGCCGATGAGCTCGATTCGGATCTATCGTTGGTGCGCTACATTGCGTGGGCGATCCCATCCGTTGGCTTCATCGGCACGGTGCGGGGTATTGGTGATGCGTTGGCTCAGGCGGATGAGGCCTTGGAAGGCGATTTATCAGGGGTGACCAATTCGCTGGGTCTGGCCTTCAACTCCACCCTGATCGCGTTGGTGCTGAGTATTATTTTGATGTTTGTGATGCACTTGCTGCAGGCGCGCCAGGAGCACCTCATCCAAGATCTGCAGGAATACTGCCGCACAAGGATCATCGACGCAATGAAGGTCCCGGCGCGGGAAGACGCCGATGCGACCTTCATTTAGACTACCGTGGCGATTCGCTACCCTATTAAATCCCCAGCTCCCTTTTTTTTATCATGGCAACCGCATGTGGCATTGAGTTCTCCGATTTTGGTTTTAACGCGGCGGTGGCCACCGATGGTGGACCCCCGAAGGTCGTTTTGGCGGAATCGAATGGGGATTGGCCGGGGTTTGCGGCGTGGGACGGAGAGAAATTAGTCTTCGGGCGTGATGCCGAGCGTCGTTCGCGGTTACAGCCTCGGGCCGCGAGTCACACCTTCTGGGAATTGCTATCGCTCGCCCCCTCCGATTTGGAGGGGCCCGCTAAGGTCCCGGCCTACTCGGAACTCGCCTACGCGTTTCTAAAAGAGTTCTGGGCCGACTTGCAGGCGAGGGCGGGCAAACCGGATTCGGTCTCGTTCGCGATGCCGGGACAGATCCTAGGAGACGAAAATGAAGAGGGCGCCGGAGTGGGATTGATTCTGGCGATGGCGCGCGATTTGGGGATCCCCTTGACCAATCTGGGCGGGCTTTCCACCGCGACGCTCAATGATCCGGAATCGACCACGGGACTGGGTTCAGATCGGATTCTTTACCTCGATCTCCATCTGCATTCGGCGGTCATGTCGTTATTGGACAATGATGGTGCCGGAAAAATGCATCGTCGTCGTCACTTGCGGCTGCCGCGGTTGGGCTACGTGCCGTTGATCCAAGGCCTGCAGCGGGCGATGGCGAATCGGTTCCTACGTGCGACGGCGTTTGACGTGACGGCCCAGCGCGCCCTCGACCAGGAATTCTACGAACAGACTCGTGAACAGTTACTCGATGCGAGTCACGGGACGGATATCCGATATTCGATTCAGACGGCTTCTCGAATTCATCAGGCGGCGTTTCCGCGGGAGACGCTGTTGCGGGATTTGCTGCCGATTGAAAACGGGTGGGCTGATGCGGCAGTGAAATTTTTACGGGACGGCGCTTTGGCCCCCAAGGATGTGGTGGTGGCGGTGAGTTCCCGAGGACGAATTTTGCCCGGACTGCATGACGCTTTGGCGGCCCGCGGGTTTAGTAAGATTGTCAAAATAAGTGAAGGCGCCGCCGCGCGGGGAGCCGCTCGATTTGCAGCTGACCTCAAGGTCTGCGCAGACGTTTCGGAGGTGCCAGTGATCACGGAAGTGGCGGTCGCTGCGGTTAGCTTGGCGGGGACGGGGGCGGTGCAATTGCAGCATCTGGCCGCGGCGCAGGTGAAACCCGGCATGATGGCCAGTCACCTCGTCTCTGATGGCGCGGCCTATTCGCTGCATGCCTTGCCAGAGCGATTAAGCGGGGTCGGAAATGAAGCGCCGGCGATTGGTTCACTGGCGCGATTGGGAGAGATCAAAGTGCTCCTCACACGCTCGGCGGGAGAATGGCAGATTGAGGTGCCAGAGTCCGGGGTTTCTCCGGTGAGAGTGGTGCCGGGAGATCGAGTTCGATTGCGAGCCAGCGATGGGGCGGAAGTGGAACTGGCGGTGGTCGCGGAATGTCGTCCCGGGCAAGGATAAGAAAACGGGTTAAATAAGATCTGATTGATGCCAAGAAAACGCCGCAAAACTGAGATTTTCAGCATTTCGTTCCTCGACTGCATTTGTTGCGGGTTTGGCGGGGTGTTATTGCTGTTCGTGCTCGTTGCAGGAAAGCAGCAGAATGCTCAGGAAAGGAAGCTCGCGGAGATCCAAGAGGTGCTCGGTCAGTTCGAATTCGACGTAAAGAGTCGGGAGGATCGAATCGACACGACTGAAGCCCAAGCCAGGGAAGATGAAGGACGAAAAGAAGACCTCGAATCGCAGAATGTAGTGAAGAAAGTTGAGGTTTCGCAGCGGGAGCAAACGCTCGCGCGCCTGCTGCAAAGCGAGGCGGAGTTGAGGAAAGAAAATCTGGAGCTTTTGGCGCAGAAAGAAGCATTGGCCACGGCGGAAAAGCCCGACCCGGTGCCTATTCCCAATGTGAAGCGGCGGCAGTATTTGACGGGCTTTAAACTGGAGGGGCAATACGTGCTCTTTTTAGTGCGAGCATCGGGTAGTATGGTTTCGGACGACATCGATGAAGCGGTGGCGATGCAGAGCGAATCGGACGAGGTGAAGCGCCAATCGAAGAAGTGGCAGCGGGTCGTGCGCTCGGTGCAGTGGCTGATCTCTTCACTGCCGGCAGAGGCGGCGTTCCAGGTGATGCTTTTTGCGGAGGATACGGTGCCGTTGCTCGAGCGGTATGCGGTGGATTGGATTGATCGAAACGATGGCGATGCGGTCAAGGAGGTGCTCGCGGCATTGGGCGAAGTGGTGCCACAGGGTGGGGCTAATTTGGAACGGGCGTTCGGGATCATTCGTTCCATGTCGACGGTGCCGAGCTCGTTGGTTTTGTTGACGGATGGACTGCCGACGCAGAGCGACTCTTACGCCTCGGGTGAGTTTGTCACCGATGTCGATCGGGTGCGTTTCTTTAACGCGGCCGCTCAGATCGCCGCTCCGGATATTCCGATCAACACGATTCTGTTTCCTCTGGTCGGCGATCCGGCGTCTCCGTTCCTATTCTGGCAACTGGCCGACCGTACTAAGGGGGCATTGGTCAGCCCCGCGCCTTCGTGGCCCGACACCTAAAATGAGACCCCGCAATAAACGTGATTCTGCGGACTTCGGTTTGTCGTTCCTTGACTGTATTTGCTGCGGTTTTGGGGCGATTGTCTTGTTGTTTGTCATCACGATGGGCTCGGCCAATAAGATCATCGAGAGTCTGCGCGATCGTTTGGACATGGTGGCGCAACGACGTCTTTCAGAAATTGAAGAATTGGATTCGCAGGTCGTGCAAGTCGCCAAGCGTGCAATGGTGGCAGCTGATGCGGTGAATGAAGCTCAAACTCAAGCGGAGCGTTTGTCCTCGATGATGGAGACCCTCAGTCGCCGCATTGCGGAACTGGCGGCGGGACGAGAATCCCTGTTGGTGGAGTTGGACGAGAAAAAGATCGAGATCGCGGCCATGCAGAAGGAACTCGAAGTGGAGTTCGAGTTGCCCGATATTAATTTACCGGTGGGACTGCCGATCGAGAGCAATTACATCGCGTTTGTCTTCGATACCTCGGGCAGTATGCGGGATACCCGCACCGATCAGATTTACGAGGCGGTAATCGAAAAAATCCAGAATGTGTTGGATAGTTATCCGGAAATCAAAGGGGTGCAGTTCCTTGATGCAGATGGTCGTTTTATTCTGCAAGGAACACCCGGGATTTGGCTGGACGACCGTCGCGAGACGCGGATGGGTGCTTTGCGGGTTCTTTCCTCTTATCAGACGTTCAGTAACTCAAATCCGACCCCGGGAATCTTTCGGGCGATCCGGTCACTTTACCAACCAGACAATCCGGAGATGCGAATGGCGATTTTCGTTTTTGGGGATGAATTTACGGGGCAAGCCGAGCCAATTTTGGATCGGTTGGAAACGATGAACCCGCGTAAAGACAATGGGAAACGTCATGTTTCGATCAATGCGGTGGGCTTTCCGACGGTGCTGCGTTATCCGCTGATGGGCGCCCACACGGGGATGAAGTTCGCCAACTTGATGAGGGAGGTCGCGTTCCGTCATGACGGCGCGTTTATCGCGGTCACCAGTGAAAACGGGCGATAGAGTTTGGGGGGCGTTTCTGACGAAGCTGAGCCCGGTTCCGAATTGAGGCCAGCGAACAACGGTGACGGAGCGGCAGGATTGGTTGTGGCACCACGTCGATGAGTGGAGTGTCAGCGGCGGGATGAAACTCCTCTTCTTACTAGGAATGAACCGGAATGGGATGATTCAGGGATGCATCACGTTTGCGGTATTGATGACTACAGCGGGGGGTATTCAGCTATCCCTCCTCGGTGATCCTAGGGTGATCAAGGGGGTCTTTCTTGATAGAGACACAGGCATTGGAGTCAGTGGCGTAAAAATCGAACTGTTTTATCTGAAGCCTAATATACTCGCGCCGAGATCTTGGACAAATGTTGCAGAGGCGACGTCCGATGAACAAAGCGAGTATACTTTTGAAACCCAAAGGCGCAGCCCCTACCAGATAAGATGGAAGGACACGGCAGGGGAAGAATTTCGACTTCAAATTATTAATAATCAGGGACTTGATGAGTCTATGCGACTTAAAATCGAGCATTCCAGCGAGTGAGACTCGTTCCTGATTTGGCTTGGAGGGATACAGGTGGCTCAACGCACGCCACGTATTTCAACTAGGAAGTAGGCGATGACAGCGGTAAGTATCCGTTCTCGCACGCAGGGTAGAAGCGGAGCCTCACTGATGAACCTAAAAACGGCAGTTGGAAGTTAGCCCGAGGCGGCGGAGCGTCGGGAAAGACAGGGAGAAGAGGGGAGAGGCGGCGGTGCGCAGGCCCGATCAAGCCGGGGCGGGCAACGCCGGCGGGGCCGGCCCCATGACGCCGAAGTTTTGCGCCAAAATCCGCGCCACGATCCGTTGCCAGCGAGCGAGGACGTCCAAGTGCTGCGCACTTGTCAGCAGATCCTGCAACCAACCGACCAAGGCGATGATCCGAGGTTTCAGCTCGGGCGCATCGGCGTGGAGCAAGCGCACCGCCAGGCGTTTTTGCCCGGCATGGTCGCTTTGTTTGGCGACTCCGCCGAGCAGCCGCGGGCGACTGGTGATCGCCTCGTGATGCTGCCCCGGGGTGACCAGCCGATTATACAGCGTCCACCAGTTATAGACCAAGGCGATCAACCGCGCGGCCTGTTGACCGGTGGCCAGTCGCTGGGTGGTGAACCCGCCCCAGCCCCACTGATTTTTGAGTTCGTCGAACGGATTTTGCGCGTCACCGCGAGCCCGATACATCGGCGCGAGGGTCTCCACGCCATACGTCAGATTGGTCACCAACACCTGATACTCGTAGTCGATGACTTCGCAGGTGGCGATCTCCAGCCCCGCGTAAGTCCACAGATCGCTCGCCTGCTTGGCCGTTTGGCGTCGTGCGCGCGGACTGCGCGACTGCGTCAGGCGCCGCCGCAAAATCACCACCCGCCGGGCGAGGCTCCACCCCTGCAAACGCAAACTCCCCTCCGTGCCGACCC
>Ga0209390_10002024_pt1 | contig 36960 bp, 38 predicted proteins | sample BON01_FD_187212 | JGI IMG/M metagenome (GOLD analysis project Ga0209390, IMG submission 187212) | Freshwater microbial communities from Lake Bonney liftoff mats and glacier meltwater in Antarctica - BON-01 (SPAdes) (version 2) | ecosystem: Environmental > Aquatic > Freshwater > Ice > Glacier...
GTTCTCTTCCATGCCTAAACTAAAACCATTTTCCATTTAGCAGTCAACTCCCTTTCCTGAAAAAAGTTGCATTTAATCGGGAAAACCTGCTTTTTGACGTGTAAATGCCAAATGTCGCTTACACTCGTTCCGAGGTTATCAAAAACTTTCCCAAGTGGGAACAGACACGGGATTGTCTGGAGGGTGAGCTTGCGATCAAGGCAGCGGGCGTTAAATACCTCCCGGAACCGCAACTTTCCGGCGAAGATAAAAAAGAACGCTACAAGTCTTACAAAAAGCGGGCGGTGTTTTACAACGTAACCGGGCGGACTGCCCAAGGGCTAGTCGGGCAGGTCTTTTCAAAGGACCCTACAATCGAACTTCCCCCCGGCACAGAGTTTTTTGAAGGGGACGTTGACGGCGCGGGGAATACCTTGGAGCAGCAATCAAAGGGGCTTGTCTCAGACATCCTCTCCACCGGCCGGGCCGGGCTCTTGGCGGATTTTCCGACTTTGGCCCCCGGACAGGTCGCCACCAAAGCGGATATAGAGGCGGGCCGGATTCGCCCCCGGATTATCCCTTACACAGCGGAACAGATCATAAACTGGCGTGAATCTAATGTGGGCGGGGAAACCCTCTTGACTCTTTTGGTCCTCTCGGAAAATGCCGTGGTCATGGATGACGGGTTTGAGTTTGGCACGGAACCCCGATGGCGCGTGATGCGTTTGGAGAATCCAGAAGACCGGGCCATATCATTTGTCCAAGCGGAATCTTGGCGCAAAAAGGACAGACCTGAAAACAAAGACGATATTTACGAAATCGCGGAAGGGCCATTCACAATCTTGGATCACCGGGGCCAACCATTGAAGAAAATCCCGTTTACTTTTGTTGGCTCAACCAACAATGACGCGGACGTTGACGAGGCTCCGCTTTACGACATTTCGACGCTCAATTTAGCACACTACCGCAACTCGGCGGATGTCGAAGAAAGCTCTTTCCTGGTCGGTCAACCTACTTTGGTTTTGGCCGGTCTGACGCAAGATTGGGTTGACAAGAACATGGCCGGCGGAATCGCGTTTGGCTCCCGGTCGGCAATTATGCTGAACGCCGGGGCGGATGCTTCATTGCTCCAATCCGAGTCGAACAATTTACCCAAAGAATTGATGCTCCAAAAGGAGGACCAAATGAAGGCACTAGGCGCCAAACTGATTGAGCCAAAAAAGGTCCAGTCCACGGCAACAGAAGCGGCTATTGCGGAAACATCCGAGGCGTCCGTCCTTTCATCGTTGGCCAAGAATGTTTCTCAAGCGTATGAAAAAGCGTTGGCATTTGCGGGGAATTTCCTTGGCGAATACGACCCCGAAAAATTTATTTACGAACTGAATACCGATTTCAGCATTGCCAAAATGAACGCCCAAGAGCGTCAACAACTGATCGCAGAATGGCAAAGCGAACTCATCACTTGGAGCGAAGCACGGGAAGGGTTACGCAAAGCCGGGGTTGCTTACGAGAAAGACGAAGACGCCCGGAGGCTGATTGACTCAGAAGCAGCGGCGCGGGGTGGATTCAAAGAGGACCCTCAAGGCGTTTAAGGAAATGAAGAATTTCCCCGACCGGCTTTTGCATGAGGACTTGACCCATGAGACGGGCAAGTTGCGGCTGCTCATTCTGGCCACGTTCCGTTACTTTGTGGGCGGTGAAGGTTCCGGCATTGTCCTGACAGTCCCGGCGGGTTTCGTGACTGACCTTGCGAGCGTCCCCCGGCTTCTTTGGTGGGTGTTGCCACCGTTCGGACGTTACACGCGGGCGGCAGTTGTCCACGATTTTCTTTATTCCGGCCAAGGTCTTTCCCGGGCAATTGCGGACGCAATCTTTCTTGAAGCGATGACGGATTTGGGCGTCAAGCGGTGGAAGCGTTGGGTGATGTATTTCGGCGTCCGCATTGGCGGTTGGTGGTCATTTAAGAAAGCGACCCGAACCGTCCGGGGTTAGCTTGAAAAAATCTAAAAATAGTTTTTGCTCCCGCTATGTCTTCCCCACTTTTAGACCTAGCAGTTCGGCGGCAAGTTTTGCTTGAGCGTCTCAAGTCTGGGCAAGTCCGGTCGTTTGAAAAAGCATTTCGCGAAATTGAACGGATCGTAAAGCTCGCATTTGGTGCGACCGGCGACGATCTGAACAACCAAGGGCGGAGATATTTAGCCGGGTTCCTCCGGGACCTCAAACGGGATTTGGCGAAACCCTTGGCAACCGAAATCAAACTCTACACTCTTGAACTCGAAAAGACAGCGGGTTTGTACGCCTCGGCGGAAGCCTTTGACTTGAAGAAAACCGTTGCAGGTGTTGGGACGCTGAAAGTCCCCGACGCGGCCAAAGCTTTCAAGCGGGCGTTAGATCTCCCGATGTCCCATTCGGGCGAACTGTTGACCGACTTTATCAAGAGCTTTTCAGGCCGCGAAACTGCCCGCGTGGTTGACCGGGTGCGTCAGGGAGTGGCGCAAGGGCGAACCAATCAAGAACTTGTCAGGTCAGTGGTTGGGACAAAAGGGCGCAACTTCCGAGACGGCATTTTGGCCACCTCCAGGCGCAACGCGCAATCCATGATCCGGACGGCAACCCAACACGTTGCAAGCTCCGCCCGGCTTGACGTTTGGGAGGCAAATCCAGACGTGGTCAAAAAATACCAATGGATCTCGACGTTAGATCGGCGCACATCTTCAGTTTGTTTCACAGGTTTAACCACCCCTCGTCCCATCGGGCAAATTTTGAACATGTTCCGTCGCACCTATCAAGGGCAAGTTTTCATCATCGCAACAGCCGCAGGCGAGCAATTCCGAGCCACGCCAAACCACCCGATATTGACGGCGGATGGTTGGAGAGCGGCCAAGGAAATCACACCAAGCGATAAGGTCTTGGACTTCACTTTTAGCGAGTTTGTCCCGGAAGGCGACTGCATAGAAATGCAACCCAGCTTTTCCGCAATCGCGGATGCGCTTTTCCATCCATCCGTTAGCGATATTGTTTCTGTAAGTCCCACGCCCGCAGATTTCCACGGCGACGGACAGAGTGGGCAAAACAAGGTCAATACTGCCAAACCCAAGCCTGAACTGGGGCGTGGTTTCAACCCCTTCCCGATTGAGGATACCAGACACAAAACGCTCATTTGGTTGCATGATGCCGGATTTTTCACGGCTCACAGCGGCTTTGGTTCGTTGGACATCACTGGGCTTCCACCCATCCAACCCCCTAAGATCGTGCCCATGTCGCTTCAGAGCGGCGAACAAACCAGAACGACTGACCCCCAAGCGGGACAGGATTTCCGAGGGTCTGGCCCCACTTTGGAAGAGCCCAACAGCTTTGAGAGTTCGGGGGTGTTCTTGGCCCCTCGGGACGTGCTCCAAGACGCTAAGGCGCTTCAGAAAGGTGGTGACTGTGGTTGTGGTTGCGCCGAATTGCCTCCCAATTTGGTTGGCCGGGGTGCCATCGCGCCAAAGTTTCAAAATGTCATTAGTGTGGGGAGTGAGTTTGTTTCTTGCCATGTTTATAACTTTGAGACTAGTTCAGGATACTACATGGTGGGTCGTGCGCTTGTCAAGAACTGTCAGAGTTTGGACCAAAGAGACTTTGAGGTCGGGAAGGGACCAACCCCGCCAATCCATGTTCGGTGCCGGAGCACAACAATCGCGGTTATCTCTGAAGAATTCGATTTCCTGAAAGGGGGCCGGACACGCTCGGCAGAGTTCGGCCCGGTCAAAGGTGACAAATCATATTTCGATTGGCTAAAGCGCCAAAATAAAAGCGTCCAATCAGAAGCACTTGGCCCGACCCGAGCCAAGCTATTTTCTGAGGGGGGACTTTCAGCGGAGAAATTTTCGGCTCTTCAGTTGGACAAAAATTTTGCACCTCTCACCTTGGACGAAATGCAAGCCCTTGAACCTTTGGCATTCAAGAAAGCGGGTCTATCGGGTTAATTTCCCGGGCTTTCTCAACGAGGTTTGCCAGCATCCCGGCCCCTATTTCGCCCGCGTCAGGGTTGAGTTTCGCGACCATCTGTGCCAACTCTTCCAAGGCTTGGAGTTTGTCATGCCTTTGCTCCTGGGGTGACTTCTCGCCCTCCTTGACTTTGACAGGCATAATCACGCCATGCCCAACGGCGACAGCTGTCTTCAGACCGTGAGGGGCCACTCGCAGCCCCGAAGAACCTTTCAGGGTCTCAATTTTCACCACCGCCGTGCCCAAACTTTTTGCAAGTTTGGCGAGCAATTCAGCGTTGATGCAAATCGAGGCTGCGACTTCTGAGTCCTCTGCGGGAATCACCATGCGCCAATTTGGGAATTGGGTGTCAGCGCGGGGGAAGGTTCTGCCGTCTGAAAGTGTCACTTTGGCACTGTCAGAGCAATCCAGTGTGAGGTTGTCCTCGCGCTTGGCCAACTTACGGGCTTCTTTCAGGGCAGCAATGGGGATTAGCCCGGCGGTGTCCTCTTTTCCCAGATCCACCGGGGTGACCGAAATAACATGTCCACTAGTGGACACCACATTCCCAACCCCCTTTGTGATATCGAGGTATGGAGCCTCAAGGGATGGTCGGTTTTGTTTTACCGAGCAGGCAAGTTCGGTGATGTGGTCTTTGGGTAGTTTCATGGCCCGCACTTAAAAACGGTTTACATTTAGCTGTCAAACCTTTCTTGCAATAGATACAAAAAAAGTTTTTCGTGCTGGTCTTAATACCGGACGGTGTCCGCAACTATAAAAACTCATGAAATATATTATTGATTCAGATTCTCACGCCAAACTCTCCGATGAGGCCAAGGGGGAATACACGGAAAAGGACGACAAATTTGTCCTGACCCTCGAAGGCCACGAGGAGACTTTTGTCCCAAAAGTGAAACGGGACATCGAAATCGAACACCGTAAAACGGCGGAAAAAAATCTTTCCGACGCCCAAGCCCGGGAAACCAAATTGATTGCGGACCTCGAAAAAGCCGGGGGTTCCAAAACCGAAATCGAAGCAATCCGCAAACAGCACGTTGTCGAAGTGGACAGAATCAAAGCGGAGTATGCCGAAAAGGAGAAAGTGACAAAAGCGGAAGTTCACAAGTCAATGATCCGTGAAGAATCCAACAAGTTTTCCGGCGAAAAATTCACGGTTCCATCTGCAATTTCCCGCCTCTACCAAGACCGCCTGACTGTTGAAGAGGTTGACGGCGTCCCGGTGATCCGGGTTTTGGAGGCTGACGGCAAACCCTCGGTGAAGTCTCTGGGGGATTTACAAAAAGAATTCCTTGAAAATAAGGAATTCGCGATCATTGTAAAAGCCACAGAAGCCAATGGCGGCGGTGCTAACAGAGGCAAACGGGACGGCGGTGCTGGTTCCAAAAGAACAATCTCCAAGGATGAGCTTGCAGGAATGTCCCAAGAGGAACGCACACAGGCGTTCGTGAAGGATGGCGCAAGAATGTCCGAGGAATAAACTCAAAACCTCAATTAGGATTTAGAAAACATCATGGCAAATTCTGTCACCCTCACAAACCTCGCCCCCGAAATCTACAAGGCAATGGACACGGTTTCCCGTGAAATTGTCGGTGCAATTCCGGGCGCAATGCTCAACACCGCCGATTCAAACGGTGTAAACGCCGCCTCTTTTGGCGACAAAGTGAAGTCCATGCGGACGCCCAAGACCACCCCGACCAGTTCGTTCACCCCGGCCATGACGCCGTCTGATGCGACGGATAAAAACGCCACGTTTGACGAGTTCGCGTTGGACCAAATCGCGAAAGACGATTTGCCCCTTTTGGGTGAGACGGTTCGCCGTCTCAACCAAGCGGGCGGACAAGCTGAAACATTCCGGACGGACACTTTTGCGCAAATCATGCGCGGTGTGGTCAACCAGATGGAGGGCTACCTTGCGGGTGTCCTCTACAAGGGTGCTTCCCGCGCTGTCGGAACCGCCGGGACCGCTCCTTTTGCGTCCAACCTGACCGTTCTGACCGCCGCCAAGAAAGCCCTTTTGGACAACGGCGCGCCCCAAGATAATCAGTATTCCTTTGTGATGGATACGACTGCCGGAATGAATTTCCGCAACTTGACCAATCTCCAAAAGGTCAACGAGGCCGGGACGGCGGATCTGCTCCGCAACGGATCGCTGATGAACACATTGGGGTTCTTCCTGCGTGAATCTGCGGGCATTGCATCCCACACCAAGGGCACGGGCACGCTCTACGATGCTAATGGTGCCGTTGCAGTTGGTGATACCACTATCACCCTTGACGGCGGAACCGTAGGGGCTACCGGCATCACAGCCGGTGATGTGGTCACGTTTGCCGGTGATGACAACAATTACGTTGTCGGAACTGGTCTGGCTGCTGGTGGTGGTGACATTGTTCTCAATCGCCCCGGCGCTCAGGAAATCGTTGCTGACACCACGGAATTGACCATTGGTGATAGCTTCGCGGCCAACGTCGCGTTCCACCGTTCGGCCGTTGAGTTCGCCGCCCGTTCCGCCGATATGGGCCAGGACGCAGCGGTTGAAGTGTTGGATGTCATTGACCCGGTCTCGGGAATCCCCTTCCAATTCCGCCGTTACGCGGGCGAGGGCATGAGCAAAATCATGGTCGTGATTTACTACGGGGCCAAGGTTTGGAAAAGTGAAAACGTGGTTTTGGCCATGGGATAAACCAAAGGGTTACCGCTCAAAAGTCTTGCACCCTGACCGTTTATTCGGTCAGGGTTTTTTGTTCCCGAGTTACAACCCACAAATACCATGAAAATCAAAGTTACTGAAGCCGGATTTGTTGCCGGTGCTTACCACGAAAAAGACGAAGTTTTGGAAGTGTCACAACGTCAGGCCGATACCGCCATTCGCCGGGGCCGCGCTGAAATCACAATGGTGAAACCAGAGCCAACCAAGGAAAATTTGAAAGCTACGCTTGACGCGGCTGGAATCAGCTACCGGGACAACGCATCACTTGAATCTCTGCAAAAGCTCGTTGGCGAAGCCGAAGCAGACCCAACCCTTTAACCCTTTAACCCATGGCCCTCACCCTTGAAGATGGAACAGGTATTGCGGCGGCGGATTCATTTGTAAGCGTTGCCGAAGCCAACGCGTTTGCAACGGCGCGGGGTCGGACCCTCCCGGGAACGGTCGGGGCGGTGGAAATCCTCTTACGTAAAGCAGCGGATTTTCTGCTCGGCATGGAAGACCGCTTCAAAGGGTCAAGATCATACTCCGCGCAACGTCTCCCATTTCCGCGGTATGGTGTCACCACTTCCGGGGGATACCCGCTCAATTCAAATGCAGTTCCGGATTGCCTGAAACAGGGACAAATCCAACTTGCCATCGATTCGCAAACAACCGCCCTGCGCTCCGTGGGAACCGGTCGGGAAGTGATTGAGGAAAATGTTGGTGCGCTGGGTAAAAAATATAATCCAACCGGCGGCAACTCGATCAACCCCGTGTTCAACGCGGCGCTTGACCTTCTGAGCCCAGTTTTAAAAGCTTCCCGTGGTTCAGTTTTTCGTGGCTGAACTTTTGGTTGAAAATGGGGAGCCCCGCTCCTTTATTGGGGCGGGGCTTTTTATTGGTCACAAGCCGCGCCGCGCAAACTCTAGCCGAATTTGGTCGTCGGAAAACTCGCTAAGTGGATTTTCTTTGGGGGTGGCAGGCCTCACGGTTTGGAAGTGCTGATAAGCCTCTACTTTGGATACATCTTCGAGCGATCCATCGGACTGCACAATTGCATATTCCGGTGCTGAGTTACGCATGTTGCGATTGTCACGCTGGCCTTTCATAACTACGTCGCCGGGGTCTACTTCGATGGTTAGCAGGCCAGAGGTGCCGTTGCGCGAATCCCCAACCCAGTTGCCCCAAGTGGGCTCGCCTTTGTTGTCCTCAAAGATGATAGATGCAATATAGGGTTTCCCGTAGCGGCGTTCATTATATGCGGATGTTTCAATTTCGATTTTCATTTTAGTTTTTGTTTTAGGTTTGTTTCTTAGGCTTTGCGCCTCCGATATGCATACCAAAACCGTTTTTCGTTTTGTTGTCAACCCATGATTGCACTTTTCTGAAAATAGTTTTTTCTTCCCCCTTATGGCTTTTGATTATTCCGCCGCCCAGCAAACCGCTTTAGACTTAATCACAGAGTTTGGTCAAGTGGTCCCCATGGTTAGGCGGGCTGGTGGGGCGTTCGACCCAGCAACCGGGGCAATCTCAACCGAGACAGAGACAACCCAAAACGTCACCTTGGTTTCCCTCCCGGCTTCCGGGCAGTCTGTCACAGCGTTTGATGATAGGTTGCGCGAGGATTTAATCAAAGGCCGGTTACGATTTTTCATCGTGTCCGCAATTTTGGCGGACGGTTCGGCAATCACTTTCGAACCCAAGGCCGGGGATTTAGTCTCTTTTGAAAGCAAGGAATGGGAGATTGCCGGGGCAACGCCACTCAACCCAGCAGGGGTCGCCGTTGTCTTTAATATCGCGGCACGGGAAGGCGGGCGGGTATGAGGTTTGAAGCTGGCATTACAAAGTGGGTAGGCAAAACCCTGAGGGGGACAGAAGAGATCCGTAAAAACATAATCCTTGAATTGTTTTCGTCCGTGATTCTCGACACGCCGGTTCTTGAAGGTCGGTTGCGGGGCAACTGGCAGATTTCGAGCGGCTCTGCTAAATCCGGAACCATTGAAGTTACAGACCCTACCGGGGCAACCACGGTCAAGAAAGTTGAGGCTTTCACAAAAGGGTTAAGCCCGGAAAAGTCAGCAGTTTTTTTGACAAACAATTTGCCCTACGCCCACCGCATAGAATATGACGGATGGAGTCATACCAAGGCCCCGGCGGGCATGGTTCGCAAAAACTTTATCCGTGTATCTCAAAACCTAAAAAACAAGTATGGCTGAAGCAGATACACAAGGCGCAATCTCGGCGGCGGTCTATGATTTCCTGACCGCTGGTTCCCCGTCTGTTGCGGCGGCGGATATTGCTTGGGAAAATATCCATTTTGACCCCGCTGGGAAAGCTGTTTGGGCAAGGGTGAGTTTTGTCCCGAACCAGCCGGGGGTTATCACCTTGGGGTCCCGGGGGTTAGACCGAGGAAACGGATTTTTCCAGATCGATTTGAACATTCCCACCGGGACCGGTGACGCCGTGTTGCGGGCTTGGTATGATGCGGCCCGGGCTTACTTTATCGCAGGCCGGGTGTTCACCCAATCCGCGCAATCTGTTGTCATTTTATCGTGCGGCGAAACGCCCGGACGGGTGGTTGACAATTGGTATCGTAAGTCTATCACAGTGTTTTATCGCTCCGACTTTCAGAGAAACTTAATCCCTTAAAAACATCATGGCAGACTCAGCACGGCACAATTTACTTATCATTGAGGAGTCCACACGTGGGATCACCCCGGCAGCTTCGCCCGCGTTGCTTGATCTCCGCCACACCTCTTGCAGCCTCAAGGTCGCCAAGGGGTCAAACAAGTCCGCCGAACTCCACCAAGACGGGGAAATCCGAGACCTCAGACACGGGACCAAACAGGTTAACGGGGAAGTGGGGGTTGAATTTTCTTATGGCTCTTTCGACGACATCTTAGAAGCGGCTTTCGGTGGCACTTGGGCGCCAAAAGCGACCATTACCGCAGCCACCCTTGCCGCCGTAGCCGTTGACAACACCTTCGCCGATTCAGGCAGCGGGTTTGTCACAGCGGGTTTTGAAGTGGGCGACCGCGTGACCGTAACTGGATTCACCGGGGACCTTGCCAACAACCTTGTTGCCGGTGTTTTGACCGCCGTGGCCGCCGGAACCCTCACGATTGGCGGGACTGACGGGGATGTAATTGTTGATGACGCCGCCGGTGAAAGTGTCACAATTGTGACGACCAAAACCGTCCTAAAAGTGGGCACGGCCCGCCGGTTCTTCACCATGATTCGCCATTTCTCGGATTTGGATTCAGGCGACAAACCCTACCACTTTTTCACTGGTTGCGAGTTTACCGGATTCAATATTTCGATCCCCGCTGAGGGCATGGTCACAGGTGCCTTTCCGGCCCTTGGCATCAACCAAACCCTAGCAGAAGATTTGACAGACCTGACCACCCCAACTATTGGGGAGCCAACCACGACCAAGCCTTTTGACTCCTTCACTGGGACGTTGACCGAGGGCGGCGGGGCGTTGGCCATCGTCACAGAAATCTCCCTCACCTTGGCTAAGTCACAAGCCCCCCGGTTTGTGGTTGGCTCCGCAACGGCGGACCTTAAACCCACCGTTGGCCAAGCTGACGTGACCGGCACACTGACCGCCTACTTTGAGAATTCGACGTTGCTGGAAAAGTTTCTCAACGAAACAGATTCTTCAATCGCGGTAACCATTACCGACCTTGCGGGCAATAGCTACATTCTGACCCTCCCCTTGGTCAAATACACTGACGCCCCCACGGACGTTTCCGGTGAAGGTTCGGTGACGGTCGCCCTACCATTTCAGGCCTTGCGCGATGCAACGGAAGGAACCACGCTTAAACTGACAAAAGTTCCCGCTTAAATTTCGCCGGCATTGATTAACACGGGAAACCCCGCCTCCTTTATTGGGGCGGGGTTTTTTGTTGCCATTGCGGCCGGAAAACAGTTTCCCTTTCAGCCATGACCAAACCAAAAGCCAAGGGCAAGACACACACAATTGAAGATTTTTTCACACTCCCCCAAAGTGAGGCCGGGGTTGTTGTCCCCCTCATTTTGCCGGATGGGGGTAAGACAGAGCATTGGTTTAAGGTCCTGGGGGTTGACTCCGAGACTTTCCGCAAGGGAACCGTCAGGATCCACCAAAAGTTTTTGAAGCAAGTGGGGAAGGAGTTGCCGCTTGAAGAACGGATGGTTGAGAAGCGGGAAAAAGACCTTTTGTTTATCTCTCTTTTGATTTCAGAATGGTCTTTTGACATGCCCTGTAATGAGGAAAACAAAGTCCGCATTTTACGCAACGCCCCGGCATTGACTGAAACGGTGGACGCGTTCTCGAACAACAGGTCGAATTTTTTCAAGAAGCCGTCGCCCAGCTCGTAAAGTTCGGGCGGCGGCAAGCATGGCTGTCAACTAAAGTTAATGGGGGCAATAGCTCAAACCGGGCGTCTCTGTCACAGGTGGAGAAAACAAAAAAGCTTCCCCCCGGCACACTCTTGGAGATTCCCGAGTTGGACCCCCACATTGAATATCTTTGGGGGTATTTCTTGGAGGTTTATTCCGGTGCGGAATTAACTTTCCAAGAGGTCGCCGCATGGTCTAGCCTCACGGGCAAGACGCTCAACCCTGACGAAGTAAAAACGCTTCGTCTTTTGGCTGTTGAAATTTTAGACGAGAAGAATAAAAACTCACGGAATGACTGATGTTTCAAAACTAGTTCTAAAGGTTGATTCCCGCCAAGTTCGCCGGGCGCGGGGAGACTTGGGCGGGTTGAGTAAGACCGGCACGGTCGCTCAAAAATCAATTGGTGGGGTTACTAAGTCCGCGATCAAAGCAGGGGTGGCGATGCTTGGTTTTGCTACAGCGGCGGCGGCGGCATTCAAGGGGGTTTCAGCTTTTATCAAAGTCAACGCGGGCTTTGAACAGTCGCTTGCAAATGTAAAAGCAGTCACCCGGGCAACGGGTGAGGAAATGCAAGACCTCGAAAACACGGCCCGAAAGCTTGGCGCGTCAACGATTTTTTCAGCTAGTCAAGCGGCTGATGGAATGAAATTTCTAGGTATGGCTGGTTTCAGTACCAACCAAATCATTCAAGCGATGCCGGGACTGTTGGACCTTGCAGCGGCTTCGGGAATGGGGTTGGCGGAAACGGCGGACATTGCTTCAAACATTCTGACCGGCTTTAATATGCGGGCCAGCGAATCCGGGCGGGTTGCCGATGTGCTGGCGGCGGCGGCTTCCTCATCCAATACAAGCGTTCAGCAGTTGGGCGAGGCAATGAAATTTGCCGCCCCGGTTGCGGCTTCTTTGGGATTGGACATTGAGGACGCAGCGGCGGCAATCGGTGTCTTGTCCAACGCGGGTATTCAGGGGAGCATGGCGGGAACTGCTTTGCGCTTGATGCTGGCAAAACTGGTTGACCCTTCAGACAAAGCAAAAGCGGCTTTGAAAAAATACCGGATTGAAATTGAAGAGGTAAATCCAGCCACCAACAAATTCACCGACATTCTTGGGACCTTGGCGGAAGCCGGGGTAGGCGTTGCGGATATGTTCAAAATCTTCGAGATTCGAGGTGCGGCGTCTGGTCTTGCCCTGGCAGGTAACGCGGACATGGTGGAAAAACTTGGCAATGCATTCAGGGACGCCAAAGGGCGGGCGGCTGAAATGGCCGCAGTGATGAATGACACCTTGATTGGGGATGTTAAAATTTTTGGAAGTGCTGCCCAAGAACTTGCCCTTTCGCTAAATGACGAAACCGGGGTGACCGAATCGCTCCGTGAGGCCACCCAAGCGGCGACGGAATTTGTTAAGTCTATAGATGCGGAAGTAATATCCGCCCAACTTGACGCAATCCTTTTTAAGTTTTCCGCTCTCACCACCGGCTTTGATAATGCGCTCGCAAACATAGAGCACTCTTGGGAGCTGACGATGGGCTTTATGACCACCACCGGCGAAGTGGGGGCTAATAGTATTACCAACGCATTTTTGGACATGCCCGAAAATATCCGTGCACTAGTTCAACTGACCGGGGCTGAAATTGGTTTTTTGGTCGAATTTGGCAGGGCGGCGGGCAAGGGAATTGTCACTGTAATTTCCGCCGAACTTTTGAGGCTCGTTGCAAAGGCTAAAGTTTTTGGTGAGAAAATCGGGGACTTCCTCAACCCATTTAGCACGGGTAATTTTGACTTAAACGCTGAACTCGCTGCTGTCGATGCGTTTTACACGGAAATCCAAGTCACGGCTTTTGACCTATCAGCGGCGCAAATCGCGGCGGCTGGAGAAGCCCGAATTTCCGTAATAACTGACATCCTTGACGAGCGTGACGTTGCGCTTGCATCTTATGCGGAACGGATAGCGGCGGCAAAAGCTTTGCGGGCCGCAAACAGGGCAGCGCGTGACTTACCCCCAGAAGATGGTGGAGAGGAGGACGGCCCGACTGGAAAGCCAAAGACTACTGGCCTTGGTGGTATCCCCGAAACTGATACCGCCTTGGAACGTATCCGACTAGGTCTGAGAACAGAAGAGGAAGCCGTCCAAGAATCCTATGACAATCGGAAGGCAATCATTGAAGCCTCAACTACTGACACCGGGGACTTGATGGCGCGTCTGAACGCCGAGCGGGATGACCAAGAGAAGGCAGCGAACATAGCGAAATGGGAAGGGGCCCTGTCCGAGTTTGGTGATTTTCAAAACAACATGTTGATAATTTCCAAGACTGGAAACACAGCACTTGGCAAGGTTTTTAAGGCGGCGGCAATAGCACGGGCAGTCATAACTATGCACGAAGGTGCGACAAAATCTTATACAGCAATGGCCGACATCCCCGTTGTTGGGCCAGCTTTGGCATTTGCAGCCAAGGCGTCGGCAATCGTGGCAGGTCTTGCCAGCATCCAAGCGATCTCGGCGCAACCAATTGGTGGATTTGCGCAAGGTGGCATCATCCCGGGGAGCAGCCCAACCGGGGACAACTTGACCGCAAACGTCAATTCCGGGGAAATGATTTTGAACATGTCCCAGCAGAGACAACTTTTTGAGCAATCAAACGGACGGGGAAACGACGGTGGTGGTTCGGTTGTCAAAATTTTCAACCTGCCCGGCCAAGAAGCGGAAACGCGGAAAGATGACTCTGGAAACATTGAGGTCTTTATCAAGCGGGCTGTCCAAGCGGTGGCAAGTGGTCTGGCAAGTGGGGATGGCCCCGTTGACCGTGCTCTGTCACCGGCTCTTGCACGGCGGGGGGTATTGCGATAATGCCTATTGTCTGGCCAGAAACATCTTTTGGGAAACCTGACGCTGGGTTAAACGCATCCCCAGACCCTTCAAGCGTTCCGGTGAAAATGGATTCCGGGGAATACCGGCAACGCCATGATCGGCGGGGGCGCCGGGAAGTCTTTCAAATTGTGGTTCGTTTGCAGTCTGCCCGCATGGCCATGTTTTCCGCGTGGTTCAAACACAAAATCGGACATGGCAAGGAATTTTTTGAAATGGATTTGCCGGATGGGCAAGGCGGGTTCACAACTCGGACAGTCCGGCTCACGAAATCCGCTTATAAAGCGGTGATTGTGCAGCTCCCTTTGTTGTGGTCAGTGTCTTTTGAAGTTGAATCCTTTTCATAATGGCATCCCAAACTTGGCCCGCAACCCTTCCTTCCCCTTCCCCAGCCTATGGCTTTGATGTAACCGGGCGGGCGATCTACGGGACGGGCAACCGTGTCCTCAATAAAAGCCGAACCCGCGACGGTGATATTGTTTATTTGTTCGGCGTAAACTGGGAAATGCTGGATGCTGAATTCGCCATTTTTAAAACGTTCTTCCAAGCCACGCTCGCTGACGGGGCATTGCCTTTTAATGTGGACTTGGCACTTGGGGACACGTCTTCCGAGACAGTCGAGGTATTTTTTATGTCTGGGTCTTACTCCGTCGGAACCAGCGCGGGTTTGCGCCAAGATGTTTCTGCCCAGCTTGTTTGCCACTCACCCGCATTCCTGACCGAGGCCAGCCTCGACACCCTCTTGGCTTTAGATGGGGATTTGGGATTTGTGGATTTCGTTGACGATTTGAACGAACTTGTTGAAGTAACTTTACCAGCCAATTTGTAAAAATGAGCATCCAAACAGACATTGCGTCCCTCGCGGAAAACACTCTTGCGATCAACCAAGTTGTCGAGGGTGACAACACCACCACCGTCACAACGCCGGAGGGGAACAGCATTAAGAGCGTCGCCAAGACCATCTTGGAAGGTTCTGACGCCATGGCGGCGGCGGTTGTCACCATGGAGAATGATGGGGCTGGGGCGGTTGCCTTGGCCGAAGCTGAAAAAGATGCGGCCATTGTTGCAAAAGATGCGGCGGAAACCGCCCAAGCAGGCGCGGAAGCTGCACAAGCGGCGGTGTCAATTCTTAGTTATCCGAGCGTGACTGCTCTTACCGGCGGGGGTGCCACCGCACTTGATGGACAGTCAACCTTTGCTTTAGGCTCTCCCGTAATTGTCACCAGCACCATTGTGGTTCTCACCTATGGCCGGGTCGGTCAATGGTGGAAACTTATCGCCGGGACCGACGCCGAAAGCACCGGCACCGGAGTTGTCCGGCCCGATGATTATGACGCCTCAACCAATGCCCGTATCTGGGTCCAACTCTAAAAATCTTATGAAGCGTTTCCTAGCCCTTTTCCTCCTTTCTGCCCCCTTCCTACTTGGGCAGAATATCAATGTCCAAGCAGATGCGTCCACCGGCCTCCTTTGGCGGCCCGCCGCGATATTCTCGGGCAACGATATTCCCACGGAGACAACGATTGACGGGTGGTTTGCCGATCCCTCAACCAACGCCTCCTTTGTCGCCTCCGCTTGGCGCACCGATCTTGGGCTCGTGATCGGCACCGACGTGCAGGCCTACGCCGCAGTCCTCGCCGGGACGACAGCGAGTTACACCTCGGCGGAAGAAACTAAACTCTCCGGGATCGAAACCGCCGCCGACGTTACTGACACGGCCAACGTCACAGCAGCAGGAGCATTAATGGACAGCGAAGTGGATGCGGATTTGAAAACCCTTTCGCTCCCCGCGACCACGACTATCTCCGCATTCGGCGCGACGATTATTGATGATGCAGCAGCCACCAACGTCCGGGCTACTCTCGGCGTTGACGCCGCAGGAACAGACAACTCGACAGATGTTACCTTGGCGGGAACAGGCACTTATTTATCGCTTGCGGGACAAGCTCTTACAGTCGATCCGATCACCGAATCAGACATCTCTGACCTCACACACACCACGCAGGCAACCCGCGCCAGCCTCGGCCTCGACACGACAGACACAGTTGGTTTCAGCAACTTATCAGGCACTAACACGGGCGATCAAAATGCCGCCGGTGTATCGGTAGCAGCAACGCCCTCAGATTACACGGCAGCCAGTGCTAATGTTGAATCGCACCTCGCCGGGATTGATACAGCGCTAGGCTCTATCACATCGGGCGTGCCGGATGGAGACAAGGGCGATATTACCGTTTCATCTTCAGGCACTGTTTGGACTTTGGACGATTCCTTTCAGCCACTTGATTCTGCCCTTACAAACACCACAGCGAGCTACACCACCGCCGAGGAGACCAAACTATCAGGGATCGAAACCGCCGCCGACGTTACTGACACGGCTAACGTCACAGCAGCGGGCGCTTTAATGGATTCCGAAGTGGATGCGGATATAAAGACACTTACAATTGCAGCCAGCTCCTCCATATCCGGCACAAACACGGGCGATCAGACTACAGTTACAGGCAACGCTGGGACGGCGACGACTCTCCAAACGGCACGCACAATCGGAGGGTCTTCTTTTGATGGCAGTGCAAATGTAACCAGCTTCCCAGCTCCTGGAGCAATCGGTGGAACAACTCCAAGCACGGGTGACTTTACTACGCTGAGTGCAACTGGTGACACTACTATTAGCGGTAACGTGGGTATCGGCCGCGATCCTATCGTTGATCAAACAGTGGTGATACAGGCAACATCGGGGGATAATGCGCTCAATGTTACCAATTCGACTGCCACTGTTAATTGGCTAAAGATCGATGGGACCGGTAAGGTGGTTATGAATGGGGATGATGTTAGTATCGGCAATGATCTCTTCGTCACTGGCGCACTATCCAAAGGCTCGGGATCATTTAGGATCGCACATCCATTAGAGGCCAAAAAGGCCACTCACAAATTGGTCCACAGTTTTATCGAGGGGCCTCGGGCCGACCTGATCTATCGGGGCAAAGTTAGTTTGGTTAATGGCACGGCGTCGGTAAACATTGATGAGGCCGCCACAATGACCGAGGGCACGTTCCAGGTGTTGTGCCGCGATGTGCAGTCCTTTACAAGTAATGAGAGCGACTTTGGCGCGGTGCGCGGGTCTGTAAGCGGGAATATCCTTACGGTCACCGCTGAGGACAACCAAAGCACCGCCGTTATCTCTTGGATGGTTATTGGCGAGCGCCAAGATCCGCATATCAAGGCAACGGGATGGACGGATGAAGACGGTCACGTGATCGTCGAACCCCTTAACGATGCCCTAGACGCCAGAGTCAAAACCCTCAAAATCCTCGAAGCCAAATAATTCCCATGAAAAAAATAATGTTACTTGCGGCCATGTTTGCCGTCTTTTTTACTGGTTGCCAATCGGTAAACCCAACGGCGAAAGCCGTTTTCCGTCTCGGTCTTCGCGCCGCTGTTTACGCGGTGGTTTCCAACAACCCTCAGATGAAACCCTATGTCTCAACCCTTGGGGCGGTGTTCGCGGCCCCGGAAGAGGCCACAAGCCCCGCGCGGGTAGAGGCTAGAGTCCTAGCTGCGCTAGATAATGTTGGGGGACTAGACGCCACACAGCGGGCAATGATTGCTCCTTTGGTGACTGAGGCTCTGACCTTTTACGCGGAAGTTTATGAAGCCAACCTGAACAACCTTGCTGATTCCGACTACCGGGCAATTTTGGTCCAGATTGGCGAGACTATGGAAGCGGCGGTTGCCTTCAGTGTTGACGGGCCAGCGGACGTTTTTGTTTTGCAAACTCCCGCTGGTATTGTGCAAATTGAATAGATGGAAAAGCTTACTAACCTTGGGCTTAGAGCAGCAGTCAAAATGGTTGCACCCAATGCTAAAGTTTACGCTCCTGACCGGGACTATTCTTTGCCGACCCTGCATTGGCTCCTAAAGGTTTTTTTCCCGTGGTTCCAAGCGGAGATGTTTCGCATTGTGGCTAATAAATGGGACAAGCGTTTTGATTGTGACAACTTCGCTCAATTCTTTTCAGCTTGGGCAGCGGTGTCCCATTGGTCGGCGGATAAACAACCCGGGCACCCCGAAGGCTTGGCGGTTGGGGAATGTTGGTATAAGTTAGATTCAGGCGGGGGTCACGCGATCAATGTCATCGTGACTGAGGAGGACGGGGAGCAAGTGGTTGTCCCCATTGAGCCCCAGAATGGGAAACGGCTTGAACTTTCTCAAACGGAACTCCATTCCATATGGCTGGTGAAATTCTAACATGAAACGCTTTTTACAAATCCTCGTTGTGTGTATTGCAATATCGTTAACTGGTTGCGCTACTACCAACACACCCCCACCGCCCGAATATGTCCAATGAACACAGCAACCAATAATGATAGGGTGTCGTGGACGGCGGTTGGTGTCATCATTGCGGTTTTGGCCCTCTGCGTTACAATCGGCGGTTTCGGGTTAACCGTGATAAGTGGTATCCGTAGTTCAGAGTTTTCGCTGTCGAAAAAGATCACAGATGGGGACGCGGTATTGACCGAAAAAATCAATGTGATCCAAAACCAATTGGGAATTGTGATGTCTTCACAAATTCGAGACTTGCCGCAAAGAATTGCATTACTTGAGCAAGCCTCCGATCAAAAATATAAGCAGTCCGATGCCGATTCGCGGCAAATGGTGGAGTCCGCCGAGTTCAAGGCAATTTGGAAAGAGATTGAGCGTTTGAGGGCAATGGAGGAATTGGGACACGCTGAAATAAAAGCTTGGCTTCAAAGGGTGCGGGATGATTTCGCAATACGCGTCAAGGAGGCGGGCTAATTTATGTCTGTCACTTCCCCATATTCTGAGGCCTATAAAGAGGCTCTTGCGAGCGTCACAAAAAACAACCCAATTGTCGAAACGCTGGCCATTACCCATGCGGACGAATCACCGATTTACATTGTCAACGGCTTTGATGATTTTACAGCATTTCTTGAAGACGGCGTAACAGAGGTGACTTTCTTAGCTGGTCATTTCAGTTTGCGCTTCCCCTCCAAGGATTCCGGCGGTGTCCCGCAGCTATCAATTGCAATCAGCAATGCCGACAACTTGGTTGGTGAGTATATTGAGCGGGTCAAGTATTCGCAAAAAGCGATCTCATTGGTGTTCCGCCCTTACCTTTCGGATGACACCACCGAGCCTCAAATGGATCCACCTTTGACCCTGCAAATGCGGGACGTTGAGTTGTCATTATTCCAAGCGACTGGCCGGGCAGTTTTTGCCCGCGACTTACGAAACACAATGGTCCCGAAAGAAAAATACACGCGGACGCGGTTCTCTTCCTTGGGCGAATGAAACCGGGTGAATGGGTGGTTGACGTGTTGGGTAAACCTTGGGTTCCGGGTGGGCGCGGCCCGGATGAATTTGATTGCTACGGGCTTTTATGGTGGGTTCAAAAGAAATATTTTGGGCAAACCCTTCCAGACTTCGCCGGGGTAAACCCAGTTTCAATGGGCGGATTGAAGGATGAGTTTGAGGCGGGCTTGGGTGAGTGGGAGCCAATCCCCGAACCAATTGAGGGTTGCGGGGTGGCCTTGTCCCGCAAATGGCGGTTCGTCCACCATTGCGGGGTTTACACAACCGCCAATCGTGGGTTGGTAGTAGATGCACCGGATGGCGGGAGAGTAAATGCCCAAACACTTCAAAGCTTGCGGGTGATGGGTTGGAAACGCATAGAATACTTTGTTCACAAGCCAAAACCATGATTTCAATTGTCTATTCTCTTAACCCATTTGACCCGGAAGCGCGGGAGCATTCCGAGATGGAAGCTGGGAAATCCATTTTAGATTGGGTGGGGTCACGGTTCCCGGAAGATTTAAACTTCCCTTTGCCCACGGTGGCGCTTGTGAACGGGGAACCATGGTTGCGGGAAAGTTGGGTCAAGCCTTTACCCGACAACGCCAAAGTCGAATTCATCTCCCAATCAGGTTGGGCCATTGCCATACGGATTGTGGTAGCGTTAGTTGTGGGGGCGGTTGCCACGGTTTTGCTCACGCCCTCAATCCCCGAAGCACCGCAAACCCCCGGAACCATTGGCGACCCAGACCCGGTCTACTCAATCACCGGCCAAAGAAATAAAATCCGGCTCAACTCTGTGATCGAAGACCCCTATGGGCTAAATCGCCTTTGGCCCTCCAAAGCGGCTCGCGAATACACTAAATTTATAGATAATGAACAAGAGATTTATATCCTGCTTTGTCTTGGCCAAGGGTATTATGATTTAGCCAGCGCGGTTGTCCAAATTGAAGATACTTTGATTTCGAGTTTTGAGGATATAGAATACGAATTTTATGAGCCGGGCGAAGATGTCACCCTATTCCCGGACAATGTCGTCACATCCGGGGAAGTTTCAAACACCACACTTTTCGGAACAAATGAGCCAGAATTTGGTGACTGGATTGGGCCATTTGCGGCCAATGGTTCCGGGACGGACGCGGTCAAAATTGAAGTGGATTTGGTCTTTCCAAGCGGGCTCTATACCACAGATGACGACGGCGGGCTATCCACCATCAATGTCACAGTGTCGGTTGAGTATCGGGAAATCACTGACGCTGGGGTGCCCGCTGGCGCGGGGGCTTGGTCAACGCTTTCCTCCTTTTCCAAGACCCTGAAAACAAACACCCCGCAGCGGTTTACGGTCTCGGCTACAGTTTCGGCGGCACGGTATGAGGTAAGGGCCAAGAGGACAAACACAGCCAACATTGGGGACGATGCCCACCGCTATGTCGAGACGGTCAAATGGGTAGGCTTGCGGGCGTTCCTGCCGTCAACCCGTGACTATGGAGACATCACATTGCTTGCAGTCAAAGCGCGGGCGTCAAACAATCTCAATGGCAATAGTTCAAACCGGATCAATGTCATTGCGAAACGTAATTTGCCAGTGTGGAACGGCTCCGCTTGGTCAACCGCTCCCTTCACGCCAACGCGGTCTGTTGTTTGGGCTTTTTGTAATGCGTTCAGGGCCGAATACAACGGGGACTTGGCTGACTCATTCTTACCCCTCGCAGACCTGTTGAGCCTAAACACCGAACTCGAAAATGCAGGGCTCTATTTTGACCATGTTTTTGATTCCACATTGTCTCTTTGGGACATGGCAACAGTGATTGCTAAAGCTGGCCTTTGTATCCCGCTCCCCGTTGGGGCGCAGGTCACTTTGGTCAAGGATGAGGAGCAAACCACACCCGTTGCGATTTTCACCAAGGAAAACATGGTTGAGGGGTCCTTTTCGATCTCATATCGGCTTTACACCGAAGACGAATTTGACGGGGTTGAAGTCGAGTATATTGACCCAACCACCTACAACAAGGAAGTGGTTGTCTACCCAGATAACACACCCACCAATCCCAAGCAAATCAAAGCGATTGGCGTGCACGACCGGACACGGTCTTGGCGGATTGGGGGGAGAGAATTTGAGATGACCCAACGCCGCCGGGCGGTGGTTTCATTCCGAACTGGCAAAGAGGGGGACATTCCCAATTTTAACTCCTTGATTTTGGTCAACCATGACATTTTACCCTCCGGTCAGTCCGGCCGGGTCATGTCCATTTCGGGGACCACCATCACCACCAACACAATTTTTGATTTTTCCGCTGGGGGTGGTCACTCAATTGCTTTCAGGAGTGCCACGGGTGACGAAGTGGGACCTTTTGTAGTCACGGCGGGCACAGAGTCCAATCAAGTTGAGTTACCCGGGTTATTGACCGCACCACAAGCCGCCGCCAAACTCCTCGCCCGTTTGCCGAGTGGTGACACCCAAGAAAAAACCATTTTTGCCTTTGGCCCAACCGCAACCTATACCCGCCGGTGCAAGGTGTCTCGGATTGCCCCAAGCAATGGCGAAGAATTTGAGGTTGAGGCCATTGAAGAGGACGCAACAATCTATTCCCACGACGCGGAAGCCCCCTCAGCGGCGGGGGTAAATTCACTTCCGGGCAAAGCCCCTGATTTGCCAATTGTCACAGGGTTGGACATGCGGGATATCCCCGCCCGGACAACGCTGACCCAAGCCTTCTGGAACGCTGCCCTCGGGGCTAAGTATTATGTTGTCCAAGGGTCATCGGACAATATACAGTGGGCATTGCTCGGGACAACAACAGACACCTATTTCAATTTTACTAGCATCCCCGGAACATATTACATCCGAGTTGCTGGGGTCAACGTGGGCCAGGGACCTTGGATTTATGATTCGGCAACCGTGGGAGACACCGCGGGAATTGATACTTCGGGAGCTTTGATTAACTCCACCGGCAATTTTACCGATTACCGATTTAAGCGTGCCGCCACTATACCCACAACCCCAACCGGGAACACTCCAGCCGGTTGGACCGATGCGCCACCCGCCGCCGATGGCAACCCGTTGTGGGTGATTAAAGGACTCAAATCAAGCGCGGGTGTGCTCCAAGGTGTTTGGTCAACCCCCATCCAACTCGATGGCACCGATGGCAACTACCTTGACTATATTTTCAGACGATCGGCCACTATACCTACCACCCCAACGGGAAACGGCTTGCCCTCCGGTTGGATCGGCGCACCCCCCGCCGCCGATGGCAACCCGCTCTGGTTCAGCACGGGGACAAAGACTACCGCCGACGTTTTGGTCGGTGCATGGTCAACCCCCGTCCAGCTTGACGGGATTGATGGGGTAGACGGGGACTCAGCTGACGTGGAGTACTCGGTTGATGGCTCCACACTCTGGCACGCCACCTTCGCGGGGGGATCCGACATTTATATGCGCGTGCGTATCGGCACCGGCACATGGAGCGACGCAATTCGCATTGTTGGCGAGGCGGGCGCAACGGGCGCAGCGGGTGACTCAATCACCGTGGAGTACTCGGTTGATGGCTCCACGAGCTGGCATACAACCTTTACAAGTGGGGATCTCTACATGCGTCAAAAGGTTGGGGCAGGCGCGTGGAGTGCAGCGATCCGTATTGTCGGGGAGACGGGCGCAACCGGCCCAGCTCTCACCTACTCCCTTACGATCAATTGGCACCCTAGTGGTCTGGGCACGGGCACCGGTGCCGGTAGCGGCCTCAACCCCGGGTCTTGGCGTGACATCGAAGCCCCGGCGACCGTGAGCGTCGATAATTTCTTGCAATGGTCGGGTGATACCCCGCAACTCGAAGATGTAGCCACCGCCCGAGTAAACCGCGTGCTTATGGGTGGCAACCTCACCCTCACCGCCGATTACTAAAATGGAATATATTAACCTCGCCACGGGTCGCATAATTGATGCGGACGCCGATTCTAAAACAATTCCAAAGGTGGGCGAAGCTCTCTTTGATCCTGCTACCCAAGAATACAATGCCACGCGCCAAGAGGTGCGTAAGAAGTCGCCCAATCTTGACCACACCCTCCCTTACAAGCTGGCACGGCTGGAAGCTAAGGTGGCTGTGCAAGCCGCCGAAATTGCCGTCCTCAGAGCAGAATTCGCAAAGCTGAAACCCAAGGGTATCAGCTAGCCTGATACAGTTCTTGGAGGTTTTTCAAAGTAGTCAAAAAATCGCTTTGCCCTTCGCCCTTTCCGTGGAGTGTTTCGGCAACCGCGTCATCAATTGTCCCTGAAACAATTAGCCGGAAAATCTTGGTTTCTTCGGTCTGGCCGGTTCGCGCAAGTCGGGCGTTCATCTGATCGTAAAGTTCCCGTGACCACGACAGGGTAAACCACACGATCCTTGACCCACCATCTTGGAGATTAAGCCCGTGACCGATGCTCTTAGGGTGCGCGACAAGGTATTTTATTTCCCCTCGATTCCAACGCGCAAGGCTTTCTTCCGTCCACTCTTCAGCTTCCGGGATGGTTTCTAGGATTCGCCGGACTTCGTGTTTGTATTGAGTCGCAACGATTAGAGGTTTGCCCCCCTGGTCCCTGAAAAGCTTCTTCAGGGCGTCAAGTTTGGCGGTGTGTATTGTCTCAACCTTCCGGGCAACTGGCCTTCCATTTTCACCGAGAGGCGGTGTATCATATACCGCTCCGCCTGTGATTTGGAGTAGTTTCCCAGCCAATACAGCGGCATTGATTGCGGCAACCTCAAAGTCATCCCCAATCTCCAGCAGCAATTCATTTTCAAGCTTCTTGTAAGCTTTCTTCGCGTCAGCCGGTAGTGTGACAGGTATGTCCTCAACCGTGACGGGCGGGATCTTTAGCCAATCTTCCGAACGCAAGGTCAGCACAATGTCGGAGATTTTTCTCTCAATCACTTTCTCTTTCCCCTCACGGATTTTGAATTTCGGGTATTGAGAAAACACATTCACTGGCTCAAAAAATGCCTGTTTGAAATGCAGGTAGGATTTGCCCAACCGCTGGCCATTATCTAACAACCGGATTTGTGCGAAAATATCAAGCAAGCCGTTCGGGGTGGGGGTCCCGGTCAAGCCCCAAACCCGTTTAAACTTTGTCTCACCCTTCCCGAACGCACATTTCCTGAACGTGTTTATCCGTTTTGAGGAATGGCTTTTTGCATTCGAGAGCTCATCGAAAATCACGGTATCGACCGGCAACTCCTCAGCCTTTTTGCCCTGGATTAAATCCGCGCAAACCTTGGGTATGGACTCATAGTTTACGGTAAAAATCTCACCCTCACCTTTAGCCCAAGCTTCCCGGCCCTCCTTGGTCCGCAGAGAGTAAACACGCCACTGGTGAAACTGTATCCACTTTTTCACTTCATGCGGCCAAGTCAGGACGGAAACGCGGAGCGGCGCCACAATCAAGGCCCCCTTGCATTCCCCGTCACTAAAAAGATATTCCAGCGCAGACAAGACGGCGGCGGATTTACCCAGACCCATTCCGGCAAACAGCGCGGCAATGTTCCGCTCTTTCAAAAAGGGGATGGCAAGTTTCTGGTGAGCCAGCGGTTCAAAACGCTTCACTGTAGACAGTGGATTTCGATTAACTTTTTCCCGCCTTCAATTCCAGCAGACCAATCAGCATGGCAACCGTTGGCCCGCAAGATTTTGATCTCCCGTTCCTGAAGGGCCGTTGGCACGCCACCGGGGGCTTTCAATTCGAGAAACAGTGTTCCACCCCTTGGCCCTATGACTAGGCGGTCGGGGACACCCCGGCGGGCGGGTGAGGAAAACTTGTAATATAAGCAGCCCCGTGACTTCGCCCAAATGCCAAGTTTCTTTTCAATCTCTGCTTCAGCGGCCATTGTTCAGATGTTAGAGAGGTTGGGGCGAATGGTCCTGATTGCCCTGCGTATTTCGTCACGTTCGCGTTTTTGAATTTGCACAATCAGCTTTTCAAGAATGGGGCGGCGGGTGGATTCACTTTCGAGTTCCATCATCACAAGCCGCTTCAAGTCATTTTCGCTCGGCTTGCTTTCATGCAACAGTTTCACGAGCTTGTTCCAGCCATCCAGGTAACCGGCGGCGGTTAAGCGCTCAATGTCAGTTTTGGTCAGGGAAACGGGTTTGCGGAAGATATTCATTTGGTTAGGTAAAACGGTTTATGTTTATGTTGCAATAACTATTTGAGGTAGTAGGGGACAACCGCCCCCTCTGCTTCGATTGGCAGACCGTCGGCCCAAGCGGGCAAGTCGCAAAGGCATTTGCAGAACAGTTCGATTGACAGGTCAGGGTTGTATGTCGCAAGGGCTTGATCGTGGACAACCATGCAGACTTCAAAACCCGCTTTTTCGGCGATCAATAACCCATTGGTCAAAATGTCTCCGGCGGTCGCTTGGCAGGCATTTTCGAGAAATTTTCCGCCATAGGAAGACACCCAACCCCACTTGTTTGACTGGCCCGGCAACTTACCCCAAAACTGGACCTCCTCGCCATGGGAAACACTCAATCCAGGGTCAGGCTTCCCGGCGCGGAGTATCCGCCCGGACTCATCCCGCGCAAATTGCTCGGCCTTTCTTTGGTCATAAAATTTGTGCATCTTCCGCCCAACGAAAACTGAGAAGACAGGTTTCAAAAATGCTCGGGGATAAATCAATTTGTGGCCGGATGGCAACAGCATGGCCAGGGCGGAAAACCCTCCTTTTTTTGTCATGCCGAAGCGTATCCGGTTTGTCGTTACACCTGAAAAAGTTTTGCCGGGGTTCTTGATTGCATCTTTCGCCGCCCGGTCAATGGACTTCCAAGCTGACACGATGATGGGGTTGGACTTGCGCCAAATGGCAACGGCTTTTTCAGCCAACTCTTGGGAAATGTTTTGCCCGTAGCCTTCACAGGTTGCTTTGAATTTGTCGGCACCCATATTATATCCGCAACCGAGTTCGGATGTTTTGCCGACGAACCTTTCAATCGACCTTGACCCAATTTCTGAAACCAGTTTTTGGAAAATCCGGGATGCCATATTTTCGTAAATCGGCTCTTTGCGGCGGAAGGCTTCCAGCTTGTCCTCTTGACCGCACAACCATGGATTGATGCGGGCTTCGATGGCTGAATAGTCCGCGTCGAATGCTGGCCCCATAACAAAATGCCGGATGCAACTAGCAACGGTTTCAAGGGTCGGCCCAAACAACGCTTCAAGCGTTTCCGAGTCGGTTCCTCGGGACAAAAGTTTGAACGCAAGTCCTGTTTGCGGGACGGTGGGACGGCGGAAGTTTTGGGGCTGGATGATTCGCCCGGCGGTTCGGTGGGTGCGTTCGGCCCCCGACCACATAAAAGCCCCCCTGACGCGGGAGTCGGGACAGGCGGCCCCCAGCATGGTTGGGATCTTTTTCAACGCGGCAAAGCCAACTTGGTTTTTGATTACGAGGGCTTTGAATGCTTCCGCCGTCATACCATAGGCTTCCGGGCCATTGTCCAAAACGTCTTGCACGGTGGCGGCGGTCATATCCTTGCCGGGGTATCCTCTTTCATTCAGCCAACCCAAAACCTTTTCCCTTTGTGATGGGTTCAGCCCGGTCATGGCCCGGAACTCCTCCACCTTTTGGGCCTCAAATTCCTCAACCAAAATTTGCGTTTTTTCCATGGCAGGGATGTTCACCAAAACGCCCCGGTTATTCATTCGCATATCAAATTGGAAACTTTCAAGGTCAACCCCCTTTAGTTCAAAGGCGGCAAGTTCCCGGTGGACAAGTTTTTCAACTACTACGTCCTTTTTGCAGTATTCACCGAACGCTCTGAACGCTCTGAACGCTTCCGGGTCTTCGTGGGGCTCAACAAATTCTCCCTTGCGCTTTCCCGACTTGGCCGGGATTGAGAACTTTTGGATCAGTGCCTTGCCCGTCTTGTCCTTGGTGGTAGTCAGTCCGAGAAACTCACCCACCCCGTCAAGGCTTGAAGGAATAGCGGCGCGTCTTGCCATTGCAGCGGTGCAACGCCATTGCTCAAGTTTGGGGTTGGGCGCACCCAGCATGTCAAAAAACTGGCCTGTAATGGCCGCTTCAAAGGCGGCGTTGTGCGCGTAGATTGACCACCCATTCCCAAATGCGTTGCCAATCAGGGGCAACGCTTCCGGGTCGCTTTCGACAACCCCGGGGATTTCAAACTTGGGATTGACCCAAAGGAAGACCGGCGCGTCAGGTTTGTCCTCAGAAACGGCGGCAAAGAAAACTTCAGTGGTGGGGTCAACCGCGTAGCGATGCCCGCCAAACTTGCGAATGTCCGCCCGTGACCGGGTTTCATAATCTAAGTGAATAGCTTTCAAAATGGGTCTTCGTTTCGGTCATATTCAACCGGTTTGGTCTGGAGGGCTTCGACTTGTTCAAGTATCTTGGCGGCTTCCTTTTTGTAAATGTAAAAACGGTTTTCATCCCCATTATATGCTTTAGCCAAAGCGCGGGCAATGGGTTCTGCTGGGTCACCCATTTTGGCCCCCAGCTACACCCTTGAAAATGTCCTCAGCAGTAAAAGCCTTGTTCAGGGCGCTGAAAATGTCCCTGTCCTCAGCTTGCTCGAATAGGAGGACCAACAATTCCTCCACATTTCCCCACCGGTCAAAAATTTCAAAAATTTCGTCAGGGCTAAAGTTATCTAGGGTTTGCCCGCGGGGCATGTAGGGCAGGTGTCGGCCAAGGTCCAAAACCTCCATCAGCCTTTCGGGTTTGATGTGTTCTTTAACTCGTCGGGCTTCGATTGGGTCTCTGTCTAAAAATTCTGCAATAGATTCGTGGTTCATAAAATGGGTCTCGGTTTGAGGGTTCGGGCTTTTGTTGCCCGTTTTTGGGTCCAAGTTTTTCACAACTTGGACCCATGTTAAACGGCTTGGGTGTTAGGCAAGCGGGTCTTCACTTCCGCCTTCGTCGGCTTCATTCTCAAAAGCTTCGGTCGCGTTCGTGATGGATTCCCCGAACGGCTCCCCGTCCTTGAGGAACTGGACCGCAAGAATGTTGGCGTTTACACGCTTCCCAAACTTGTTGTCCTGCACCCAGAGCGAAATCATGGCGTTGACGTAGCAACCCGCATATGGTTTCCCGTCAGCTTCCACGAGGGGAATTGATGGGTCACGGTCAACCACTTGCGGGCGTCTCTCAGATGAGGCGGAGACGAACATCACGTCCTCCCCATATCCGTCTTTGTCTCCTTTTTCGGAACCGTCGCGGAGGCAAACGCCCTTGAGCGTTGGGACGGTCTTTCCGAAGAATGACTTGGCCGCTTCGTCGATCTTAGCTTGGAGGGCTTTGATGATTGGGGCATGGGTATCCTTGCCCAAAATCAATTGGCAGTTATACTTGGCTTTCTGGCCCTCTTCAAACGCCTTCGCGGTGAAAATGGCAGGGTAAGACAAGCGGACATTGCGGAGCTTGATTTGGCTAGTTTCTGATTTATCGGACATATTGTTTTAATCGTTTTATTGTTTATGTTCTATGATGGGGCAGATTGCCCCAAAGTTTTAGCCCCGCAGCAATTGCCGGGGCAATGAGGCTAAGGACACCAACCAAAAGGAGGCGCGGCTTGTGAGGGTGGCAATCATTTTAGGCCAAAGGGTTCCCAACAGATTCATCTTCAAAGGTGTCGGTCGCTTTAACGGTGATGCTTGGGCGTTCGTCTGTTTCGAGGGTGAGGACATGCTTGCCGGTGGGACGGGTGATGAGTTCGAGGAGTCGGTTTCTGAACCGGGTTGAAAAATCTGCTTTGTGCGGGTTAAGTTGCTTTTCCATTTGGGCAACAGAGAGCAATTTCTTCGTGTAACGATCTTTAGCGGGGACAAATTTTGCAACCAACTTGTCGGCGGCGGTGGCGTCACTCCAAGCCCGGTTACCCTCCTTACCCAAAACCACTTTCAACCCGGCAATCCCAACCCCCGACTCAATGCGGTCTTGTGAGTCTGTTTCAAGGCTGTTCAGCCAAGCGATGATTTCCTTTTTGCGGGTGATGAGTTGGACCAATTGCGAATCTTCGAGGCACTCAAAAGCATTATCCGCAACGTCCTCATCGGTGAAGGTCCCCAGCACGTCAAAGGGGATTGGCTCGGCCATATACTCGGCACGGTTGCCACAAATCCCCTTGGCCAAGCAGAACTGGCACGTCTTATCCCCGGGGGCGAATTCAACCGGGTATTTTTCAGGCTCCACCATGTGCCCGGCGATTGTTTGCGCGGTGGCCGCGATGGGGTCTGTAAAGTCGTAGAGTTCTTTGACGGTCAGAGCCCAAATCTTGGTGGTGAGTTCGCCCCGGTCGCCAATTCGCGGTTGGTGGATTGTCAGGACTACCAGCATTTCTTCGGGGAAATCGTGAATGCCTGAACCGCGCAAATCCTCAATCACAGAGCGGGCATAAATTGCCAACTGTTTGTTTTGTTTGGCTTCGACAATTACGCCCCGGCCGTATTTCAAATCAAGGACTTGGAGGCGCTTTTCAGAAACCAAGACCCGGTCAAGGGTTCCCATATCTTCCGGCAGGTAAAAAATCGGTGCTTTGTATTCAGTCCCCACGAAAAAATCTTCGGGGGTCTTCAAGCGTTGGGCAAGTTCGACATAGCCGCCGACACATTCCCGCATTTCAGCGGCAAGGTCTTCGGTGAGGTCAAATTTGGTGCCATCCGTCTCATGGGTACCGGCTTGGATGTCCGAAATCTTGGCTTTGCCATCTAAAATTTTAGCGGCCCAATCGTGGGCAACGGCCCCCTCATTGGCCCAAAAAGAGGAACTTTTTTTGATCTTACCTTGGGCGGTCAGAGAATCAATCAGCGGGACGGATGCGGAGCATTCGGACCAACGGGACGCCCCCGAGGGGGCAAGTTTTGAGTGTGCGGACATGGTTTTGGAAAATGGGTTGTGGGTGGAAAATTGTCCCGGTTACAGATTCCGGGGGACTAATCAAACCGGGGAACTCCCGTTTGTCCTGATTTATTGTTTGCGCGGTTGGCGCATTCAAAGTTTTAGTCGGCAATTTCGGAAAGCTTGCTCCCCAAAATGTTTTCAAGTTCGGGCAGAATCACGTCAATTTCGTGATCCATTAAAGCGGAGATATTCGCGGCCCCATATTTTTTCAAGACTGCGAGGAACTCAGTTTTCTTGCCGCCTGAAACGAGGGCTGTTCCCAGCTTCCGCAGGTCTGCTCTTGTGGCCGTGTTGGTGGGCTCCTCAGCCTTGGCCTTGGCCGGTTCTGGTTCCTCGGCCTTGGCCTTGGCCGGTTCTGGTTCCTCGGCCTTGGCTTTGCGTTCGCGCTTTTTGGCGGGTTCGTTGACAGGCTCCCCGATGGCGACTGTCGGCTCAGCGGTTCTGGTTTCGTGTTTTTCCGCAATGACCGTCAGCGCAGCGGCGATGGCGGCAAGATGGGAAAGCAATGTTTCCATATATTTTGTCATTTTGTTTTGTGGTTTGGATTAATGGGAGACTGGTTAATTAGAATTAAAACAAAAAACCTTTTTCGTTCAGGGTCAACTTTTATTTGCAAAAAAGTTTATTCGGTCGGTGAGTGCAATCATTTGTCCCCCTCATTTTCGAACATCTTGTCAGCTTCGCTTGCCGCGTAACTGGCGAGGAGTTTGGCGGCGATCTTTGCGAGGTCTAACCCGTCGAGGCCGCTCTCGACGTGTGCCCATAGCACATGGCGTTGCCCGTCAATGCTGACCCGATCCGCCCGGTTGTAACCAAGGGAGCGGAGCACAGCGGTCAGTTGTTGGGGGGTGCTTTTGGTGAGCCCCTCTTGAGCTAAAAGCGATTGGAGCACACCCACCGAAATCAAGTCTTCAGAGACCAATGGATGATCTTTGGATGCCAACAGGGCTTCGATGGTATAGTTCAATTCCGGCGCGGTGTCTTCCGTCATTTCCCCGAGGTATTTTGTCACGGGGGCCGGACCGTCAACCGGGAAGTCAGCGGAAATTTCATAGTCCTCAAACCATGATCGAAGCCCGCCTGCGTGGGTTTTGAGCATCCCAAAGATTTTATCAAAGTGCCCCTTGTCCCGCAATTCCTGAAGCTGGCTTTTCCTCTGTAGTGGTGACTTCACTACAAAATATCTTCGTTCGTCTTCCTCAATCGCGATGGCGTCGTGAAAATTCGTGAACATCATATAGTTCACGAGGTTTTCAACTTCTCGGTGGTCACGGAATCGTTGTTGAATTGAAATCCAATCATCAGAAACGGGCTCTTTAAGCTTATTCATTATGTCAAACCGGGAGTGCCCTTTTACGCGGATTTCGTTCAGGACGGTCAATTGTGTCCCATAGGCCCAATCAGTCCAATCTTTGAAGAGGGTGCCGGGGTCAACCCGCTTGACTTGTTCGCCACCAAGGACAGTCCGCATGACTGTTTCGATAAAGCCTTTGCCTGCCCCCTTTACGCTCTGAATCAGGGGAGCCCAGCGGATTTTCTGGCCAGGGTTCTGGACAAGGAACGCCAAGAAATCCAAAAAGGTTTTGCGGTGCTCAGGCTCGGCAATTAGTAAGTCGATATGACCGGAAAAAATCTCTCCTGCTTCCTTGGCCAAAGTGGGGTCTGGTTCCGGGTGGGTCGCGTGATAGGTGTTTACGTAGAGCCTCCCCTGACTGGTCACGAATTGATCGTCAGGACAGCGCGGGTCATAAAGGTAATCATAAGCCGTCCGAACTTTGAGCAGGTTCAAAATGAAATCACGCGGGCGGACAACCGGCTTGGACGCGGCGGCGGGGCTGTTGGCTTGGCCGGATGCTTCAAGAGCTTCTTTCGATGGTAGGAGAAATCGGCTATATGCAGAGTCAAGAGGTTCAGGACCCAACGCGGCCCGGTTTGAGAATCGGTAAAACTCATTGATCTTTTCGACATAGCAAAGCCCCATGGCCCAAGGTGGGGCGGGGGTGTCTTTCTCCTTTTCGATTTTTCGAGTGGCCTCGATATTTGCTTTCTTCCGCTTCAGGTCTTTTTTCAGCGTTGGAAGGTTAGTCCGGTGCTCAAACTTTTCCTTGGCGTGGCGTAAAATCTCATAGAGTAGCCCCTCCTCTTCTGACGCGGACAACAGGGGCGTTGTGATGATCCGGTCTAGGGCGTCACTCAGCAACCCGGTTAACGTGGTGGTCGCTCGGATAAACTCCCGGGTTGAGTTGTAACCACGTTGCTTTGCTTCCGCATTGTTCCAACCTGATTCAGTTGCTCGGCGGAAGAGGGAACGGATCGTCACCGGAACCCGGCCAACCGGCGAAGGCCGGAATGAATCCCATTTGGCTTGGGTGTCCTCCTGCCCTTTGTATTTCTCGCCCTCAGCGCTCCAAGTGTCAAAGAGTTCAAGCGCGGCGTCTGATTCTTTGCCCCTTGGGAATTGGTGCTTCAGTCCGGCCGCAATTTCCAACCACGCGCGATACTCTATATCAGCATCGATGTGTAAGAGGGCATCCTTGCAGTCATCTAATGTCACCCCCTCAACCGGCGGGCGTAGGAACTCCAGAGCGTCCCCGCTTGTGTCCTCATTGGAAGTGCGGGCGGCAGTGGTCTTCCCGGCTGTTGGGGTGGTGTTGTCAGCCCCGGCAAAGTCTTCAGCGGTCAAGGGCGAGGCGTCAGCCCGCCAAGCGATCAAAGGATGCTCTTTTTCGTGGTTGGTGTCCGAAAACGAGGTTGGCCGGAACATGGCTTGAACCACCACGCCGCTTTCTGAGGTGACAAATGGAAGCCCGATCAGCTTGGCCACATGAGACACGGCTTGCCGGTAGAGTTCCGGGGCGAACCCTGACCCCTCCACCATGACGCGGATGCGGGGTGCCCCCGGCTGACTTTGGGCGGTGTGATACACGGCGTAATTCAGACCGTCCAATTGGCGGGCCAAGATTTGCGGGTCTTTTATGTAAGGTGCGGCGGGGTAACTGATCTCCTTGCCGGACTTATCCTTTTCCGGGTCAATGTCCAAAAAGATCAAAGAGACGCCCTGAGCGTTCGCGGTGAGGCGCTTTGATGGGGACTCACGAAAGGATGCGGGGACAAGATAGGGGACACGTTTTGCAAGGTCTCTTGGGCTGTTAGCGTGGCCGCCCTCAAGGGCGAAAAACTGGGTGCGGGTCAGGTTGAGTTGGACGGGCGCGTTGAGGTATTGCTCAACTAACCCTTGGAAATCGCGGGGTGGAAGTTCGCGGACAAGCCCCAAATTGGAAGCTTCCCCGCCAAAGAATTTTTGGTTTCGCATGGTGGGTGGGTTCAGCGGGGTAGAGTGTGGGACACCTCAACGAGGTTGGACGGGAGGTTGTTCAGCTTGTTGCCATCGCGGTGGATTATCTTATGATCCGGCAACGGGTGCCGCCCCTTAGTGATCGTGAAGACAATGTCCTCAGCATGGATTAGTATCCCTTTAAAGGAGACTTTAACCCCATTCAGGTACATCCCCCTTTTATGGTAGGTTGGGCAACCGGCCAACTGTCCTCGGGTCCGCCTGCTCGCCTTTGGTGGGTTGTCCCAAGTCAACCGCCCAACTTGGTTGACGCTGAATGTTTCTTGCAGCACAGCAACCGGGAAGGCTGTTACCCTGCAAAGTTTACGGGTTTTTTGTCTCATGGAATTCGGAATTTGGTGGCTTGATGGTTTGTGTCAATAATTATCTACACATATTTTATTTCCCCGAAAAAATGGAAATAAACGTTTACAAAAACCCGATTGGGTGAATCCCTGCCTGACCCCTGCCTGATTAAATTTAATCGGGTTATTGTAAGTTGTTGACCCGACAGATTTTTACATAAGCAAACCTGATTACCTGATAACATCCCATTAACGCGTGTGAGGAGGAAGTGGGTAAAGGGTAGAGTTTAGCAGTGGGTGGATGCGCGCGCAGCCCCCAGACAGGGGTTGGGATGTCTTCAGGTAATCAGGCAGCAGAATGGAAGTATGTTGAACACTAGGGGTTTACAACAACCTGATTAAATTTAATCAGGCAGGGGTCAGGCAGGCACCAGGTTTATCAGGTTAACCGGGTTTGCTACCTTTTGACTTGGGGAACCAGCTTGGCGTCTGGTTTAACCCGCAACAATGGCAAACCGATTCGACTTGCAATAGGGGGCCAAAAGTGTGTCCTTTTGTCTCATGGCACTTTCAGCCCAACAAATAAAGTATTGTCAGCTAAGAGCAGGCGGCGACATTTCGCGGCAAGCGGCCTATGGTCAGTGCTACCCAAAAGCCAACCATAATTCCGCCGGGACTAAAGGCTCGGTGATGGAACTAAAGCCCAAAATCATTGCCGAAATCAAACGGCTACAGGCGGACAGTGAAACAACGACCACGCTGACCCGCCAAGAGAAGCGGGAATTTTTGGCAAGAGTTGTCCGGATGGACATTAGCACCTTGGAAAAGGGCGGCTCGGATAATCGAGACTTGCTTGACTCAATTGTCCGCAGTTTTGACAAAAGAAGCAACGAGATAAAAACGACTTATAAGATGCCGGGCAAGGCGCAGTGCATCGAGATTGATAACAAGATGGCCGGTCACAACGAACCGGAGGAGCATAAGCACACAATTGAGACCGGCGTGATGGTGATTAAAGACATTGGGGCAACTCTCAATGATTGGGAAAAACAAGCGGCCCAACAGCAAATGAGGCTGAAAGAGGAAGCCCAAGAAAAGGATTGAGTTAGGCCACAAAACGGTTTTAGTTTGTGCCCATGAAGCTTTTCATTTTTTGGCTATTGTTTGCGCTGGTGTCCGTGGTTCTCAGCCCGCTCCTAGTTGTTGGGGCGCTGGCGGCTTACCTGCAATGGCAGGCTTACAAACTGGCATTCCCGGTGCACTATCAGCCGGGTGCAGTTAAGAGGAGCGTGGACAGGTTCGCGGGTAGAGTCTCCGGCGGATATGCCAACAGCCCAAGAAATCACGGGCAAAACTGATGGGTCAAAAGCTCGTTTGGACTCCCTTGCCCGGTTCGCAGGAATTGGCAATGACCGCTCCGGTCTCCCACATTCTGCACGAAGGAAGCCGGGGGCCGGGTAAGACTGATGGCCAATTGATGCGGTTCCGCAAAACCGTTGGTCAAGGATACGGCGCGTTTTGGCGCGGGATTATCTTTGACAAAAGATACAAGAATTTGGACGACATAGTTGCTAAGTCCAAGCGGTGGTTCCCCCAAATTGGGCAGGGCGCGAAGTGGTTGTCCTCAAAATCAGATTACAAATGGGTTTGGCCAACTGGTGAGGAATTGCTTTTCCGTCACATGGAAAAAGAAAGTGATTATGACCAATATCACGGCCACGAATATCCATATATTGCTTTTAACGAGCTGACTAAATGGCCCACGTCCGCTTGTTATGACAAGATGATGTCCTGCAACCGTTCGCCCTTTGTCCCGTCGGAACACTCGCCGGATCTTAAAAACCCTCTGCCGGAAATCCCGTTGACGGTGTATTCAACGACCAATCCGCACGGGGTGGGACATAATTGGGTCAAGCGGCGGTTCATCGACCCCGCCCCGGCTGGCCAAGTGGTCCGGAAAACGACGCGGGTTTTCAATCCACGGACCCAAAAAGAGCAGGACATTGTCAAAACCCAAGTCCGCCTTTTCGGGTCGTATCGGGAAAACAAATACCTTCCCCCTGAATACATTGCGGACTTGATGGGGATTTCCGACCCCAATTTACGGGCCGCGTGGCTCGAAGGGAATTGGGACATTACCGCCGGAGGCGCCTTAGATGATCTATGGAAGCAGGACGTGCATGTCTTGCCCCGGTTCGTGGTGCCCAAGAATTGGCGGGTCACAAGGTCATTCGACTGGGGCTCAACCCACCCTTTTAGCGTTGGATTCTGGGCAATCGCCAACGGCGAGGAAGTCGAATTTGAAGACGGTAAAACCCGGACGTTTGTGAGAGGCTCACGAATCCGCATTGACGAAATCTACGGTGCCAGAATCCTTGCCGGTGAGCAGTTCGGACACAACCAAGGGCGCAAACTGAGCGCGCGGAAAGTTGCCCTTGAAATCAAAGAGAGGGAGTCAGATTTGAAATTGATGGGGTATATCCAGACCACCCCAGAACCGGGACCGGCGGACAATCAAATTTCCAACGTCAACGAAGACGAAACCGCGTCTATTGCATCAATAATGGCCAAGGAGGGCATCACTTGGACCAAGTCGGACAAGTCAGCGGGCTCCCGGAAGATGGGCTTGGAGTTAGTCCGCAACGCCCTCGAGGCCTCGCTGGACGGGGAAGGTCCGGGGCTTTATGTCACAAAAAACTGCAAAGCATTTATCGAGACTGTGCCAACCCTCCCACGGGATGAGGATAACCCCGAGGATGTTGCGACCGAATCCGAAGATCACTGCTTTGTTGCCGGGACGATGGTCAAAACCCCAAATGGTGACACACCAATAGAGCAATTATCAGAGGGGGATTTGGTCTTGACGCGGCAAGGATTCAAGTTCATTACCGAAACCCACAAGACAAAACCAGTCCCGGTGTTCGGAGTGGAAACCGGATCCGGTCGCCTAGTCGGGACAGGGAACCACCCGGTTTATGTTGCGGGGCGCGGCTGGAAAAGGGTTGACCTTTTGGTGAAAGGTGACTCGCTGATGACAGCTGCGAGCAATCCAACTTGCGTCATAGACGTAAAACCAGCGGGGTTTGAAGCCGTTTATAATATCACGGTTTCGGACTGCCACGAATACTACGCAAATGGTTTCTTAGTCCACAATTGTTATGACGAAACTAGGTATCTGATATTAGACGCCAAGCCGGTCTTTGCAAATTCCGTGAAGGTCAAATTTGC
>Ga0209390_10002026_pt1 | contig 36925 bp, 40 predicted proteins | sample BON01_FD_187212 | JGI IMG/M metagenome (GOLD analysis project Ga0209390, IMG submission 187212) | Freshwater microbial communities from Lake Bonney liftoff mats and glacier meltwater in Antarctica - BON-01 (SPAdes) (version 2) | ecosystem: Environmental > Aquatic > Freshwater > Ice > Glacier...
TGGATGAGGGCTGCCGAGGAGGAGGAGGCAGGGAGGGAGGAGGGGAGGGAGAGGGCAGCTTGCATTTGGAGGAAGCCTTTGGTTTGGTCTGAGAGCGTGCCCCACACTTCGAGGAGCCGGGTGAGGTCTTGCTGAATGACGTGGTGCTCGTCCTCCTCCTCTTCCTCCTCCTGGTGCTGCTGCTGTTTCTGCTGCAACTGCTGCTGCTGGTGGTGGTAAGGGTGATGGTGGTGGTGGTTGACGTCGTCGTCTGACTTGTTCTCGGAAAAGGCCCGTTCTTGGGACTCGGCGGCGAGGAGGGCGCTGGGGAGGGAGGGAGGGAGGGAGGGAGGGAGAGGTGAGCAAGAGATTACAGGATGAAGCAATACACACCAGGCATATTCTTCCTTATCCACCGCGAGGGGCGGAGGAAACAAAGGGAAGGACAGAGAAAGGGGAACGCACGGGTACTAGCGGTGAGATCATTCCACAGGGGAGAGATCGTGGGAGGGAGGAAGGGAGGGAGGGCGGGAGGGAGGGGAGCCAGAGATAGCAGCAGGGTGGACGTACCGATAAGTCATCCCAATCGCGTCCGCGTCCGAGGCAAAACTGTCGGGATGCATGCTTGTACTGGGAAGGGAGGGAGGACGGGAGGGCGGGCGGGCGGGAGGTCTCTGTCCTGGGGTGATCTTGGGTTAATCGGCGGGTCAGGCGCTAATTTAGCCGGACTTGTCGTCGTCGTCGTCGATGATGTTGTTGTTCTTGCTACTGAATCACACACGCACACAAACAGAAACACTACGCTTAGCCGTCGTCGTGGTAGTAGCACAAGGAGCAGCACTAGCAGGAGGACCTAGAAGGAGTAGGAGCAGGAGCAGCACTTTTGTTCCTCGAACAAAGCAAGGCCGGAGTGCGAGAAAGATGCCGCTTCCTGTGGGCATAAGCATAAGGAGAGAGGGTGTGTGGAATGTGCGTGAGCTAAAGCAGCAAAATTGCGGCATTTATGTAGACGTGGGCGTAAATGTGCCGTGGTCAGCCGCATGAGAGCAAGATCTTGGGGGGCGCTTGGCGGCGGGGCGGCGCAAAAGTGCTGCTAGTGGTGAATGGGGAGGATCGAGAGCCTCTCTAAGCCCGTGAAATGCACATGATTATGACTGTGAAGGAGTGTGGAGAGAAGGAGGACAGCCGTGAGTCAAGAGCAAGCCTGCTCGAGGTACAGCTCAAGCGCACAGCAAGTCAAGAGGAGGGCAACACAACGAAGAGCACACGTCACGAAAAGCGAAGGACTGGCTCCCGCCGCCGCCCCTCGATCTTTTTGGGTCAGTCCTGCTCATCAGCCCATCTGATGCAGCATGTGCAAAGTAGACGCCGAGGTGTCGGACACGGCCTGTCATATCCATGGGCCAAATTCTAGTTTTTATTTTGCCTTGCAGCCAGTGTGAATTTTGCGGCGCTTTTTGCGTGGCTACGCTGCAGGTGTCCGACGGCGTGACTCGACTGACGAGCTGTTCTCAAGATCGACCGAGGCCTCCGCGAGTGCAAGCATGGTGCTTTTGGGTTCAACCAAGCCAACAAAGCGGCTACTATGGATGAGAAAAGCTAAAAGCAGGCCTTGGAAACAATGCACCTTATGCTCCAGATGCATTTTGGACAAGTGCCTTTCCTTGTCAAAGGACAGGTGTGCGTCGTGTACGGGCAGGTCCAAGCCCGCTGAAAAGGGACATGGGCCGCATGGGCCGAGCATTCTTCGAAAACACACACACCCATGCGCTATACATACGTGCAACACACCGTTGGAATGAACGCTGCTTTGTATCGCACGGCACTCCTTGTTTCGTGGTGCTGATATAGCAGCAAATGCACGTCTCTTTTGTGTTGGGGAAAGGGGTGGGTGGGGAGGTCAAGACTCTTGGAAAACCCGCCTTGTTTTTTTCCCGTGCCACAGGCTTTTATAACGGTGCAAGACCACGAAAACAAAGTGGCAGAACAACGCTCAAACAATATATTCCCGCAGATGCATATGGGGATTTCTCTCTCTTCCTTTGGTCTTCTTCTTTTGCTCGCCTTTTTCGTCTTGTATGTCGTGTATGCCTCCCCTCCCGCACGTGTGAAACGTCATTGCTCCCTTTACCATCCCCTTCACCCTCCTCTTCCTCCCTTCCCTCCTCCTTTTCCTCCCTCCAGCAGTGCCATTTCAAATCTTTTCCAGAGACACAAAGAAAACCACAAACAAGAAGAGAGAATATGAGGGACAAGCACCACCTGTCCCTCCTCTTCTCCTTTTGCGCTCCTCTGCTCCGAGATAGAAATGGTTGACCCACCAACACGACCAGCATTCCCGTAGAGTTCTCAAATTCCCCTCTTTCCCCCAATCCACCACAACAGGCAATCCTTGCGCCCATCTCCTCCTTCCCACCCCTCCCTCCCTCCCTCCCTCCCTCCCTCCCTTACGCACTGTTGTAAGGCAAGTACTTATTCTCCCAATGCTTCCTGCTCTTAAACACAAGCTCATACATAAAAGCAGCCCCGACACTCCCCGTCAACGGCCCAAACCAAAACAACCAGTGATCCTGCCAGATACCCGCCACCGCACTCGCCCCAAAGCTCCTCGCCGGGTTAATCGAGCAGTTATCAATGCCAATCATCCCAAAATGCATCAACGTCACCGACAACCCAATAGCCAAGGGCGCAAGCGTCGGCATATGAAATACCTCATCCCCCCTCTCCGTGTCAATCGCGCAGAAAACCGTAAAAACAAGGACAAAAGTCCCCATGAACTCAGCCAAGAACGCTCCTCCAAGCGTCACGTCCGGCCCAATGAAATTAACCCCTCCGTTGTACCTATCGAAAATCTCAGGGGACACATGCCTCGCCATGGCAGCACCAATCGTCGCTCCCAGCAGCTGGGCGAGCACGTAGCACACAGCACGGAACAAGGACATTTTACGCGTGATTGCCAGGCCGAGGGTCACGGCTGTTGGTTAGGGAGGGAGGGAGGGAGGGAGGAAGGGAGGGGGAGGGGGAGTCACTAATGATGGTTGCTCCAAGCAACAGCAGCTGCGCGAGGAATAGCATGGTCCTCCCCTGTTACCTCTGGCCCTTCCTCTCTCCCTCCCTCCTTTCCTAACGTACCAGGGTTGAGGTTCGCACCAGAAATCCCGGCGAAGGAGTACACAAGCACCGTGATGGTCAGACCGAAACACAACGAAATGTTAGTGACAGCAGCGGGTTGCAACCCATTCAAATTGAACATGACGCAGGTAAGGCAAATGTAGAGGAAGAGGGCCGTGGCGACCAGCTCCCCGGCGACGGCGCGCCAGAAGAGAGGAGAGCTGTGTGTGTGTGTAAAAGAGAAGGGGAGGAGGGAAGATAAGGAAAGGGGTCAGGTAAGGCAGGTTTAAAGGAAGAGGGCGGTGGCTACCAGCTCGCCGGCGACGGCGCGCCAGAAGAGGGGGAAGCTAGGGGGGGAGAAAGAGAGAGGAGGAGGACATTGAATGAAAAGGTAGAGAGGGGTTAGTCAGTCAATTACAATACAGTGGTGGCAAGCCTGCGTAGCAGAAAGAGTTTGCTCTTTGTCAGGCTTGCTAGGGGGCTGTCACATACATACATCGAAAGGTCCAAGCAAGAGGCTTCTCTCTTGTGGTGCGCGTCTTCTCCGCCAGCAGCAGCAGCAGCAGCAGCAGTGCCGCGCATCACACATACACACACACACACCATCCCTTCCACGTACACCCACCCACCGACACACACACACACACACACACACACACCACACGTACCGAATCGTCTTGGCGGGGCTCTGGAAGTTAAAGCCAAATTTGAAATCAAAGTCATTCATTTCCCCTCCCCCTGCGGAAGCCCCGCCCGTCTTGGCCCTAGCCTTTTTGGCAACAGGCGCGCGTCTGATGGGTGCCTCCGGCCCCTGCTGGCTCAGGTCGATCGGAATGCCAATCTGGTCCGAGGATGCCATGGGTTGGGACATTCTTGTGGTCACTTGCTGCTTGGTGGGTGTGTGCTTGTGTTTTGGCTTGGTGGACGATTGAAGACCTGTGTGATTTGTGTTGGGTTGGGTTGCGGTGGAGGGGGACGGGAATGGGGTGAATCGACGGAGAGCGGGGACAGTGTGGTGGTGCTTGCACGCAGGGTGTTGATGGGTGTGGTTGTATGTGTTGCCGGCGTGGGCAGGCGAAGGAATGGAGAGTCGAATGTGGCATGGGCAATAAGGCATGGCATCACCAGCATGGGTTTTGGGGTGGGGGGGCAGAGAGCTGGCCCATAGAGTCGTGCTGTGCGCACGGCACCCACCACCCCCACAAACCAGGCATATGAGCACCACCACGGACGATGGGTGCTCAGAATGCCAAGCTGTACAGGCTGTGACAGACAGGCAAGCACAAGCACCCCACCCACCAAAAACAAGGCATCATCATCAGCATCATCATCATGGGTGCTCGAGGTCGAGGCAGATGGAGTAACCGAACGCGAGGTAACGTCGAGCCGTTGAAATGGCCCGCCCTGCAAAAATCTCGCGCCAGGGATCCACGCAAGGAACAAAGGAGACACTCCATGCGTCGAGATCTTCTTCGCTGTACAAACACCCTCCCACTTATGTTTGCTGGCTGCTCAAGTCTCATGCTCATTCTCAGGTCTCTCCTCCACCACTCACACCAGACAGGCAAATCCCACCACCACGCACCGCCTCAACCCAGCTCAACCTAGCCCAGGAAGAAACACCCAAGGGCGTCATGCTCCTGCGACCCCCAGCCAGTAATCGTCCCCGCCTCCTTGCTCTGGCCAGACTCGTCGTCCTCCTCCTAGCTGTTGTCTGTCTCCCCACCACCGTCGACGCCCGCCCTCCTGGCCCCAAGCGACAGCAACAACGAGAAGCCCTCGCGAACAAGAAGAAAGCACAAGCACGCTCCTCTTCCTACGAGCCACGCCACAAGGCCTTGCATCGACGCTACCGCAAGGAGCGACAGGCACAGCAGCAACAAGAAGGGGGGCATGGTTATTTTGACTTGGACGGCGTGGTGGAGGAGCGGGCCGTGCTGAGCGAACCCGAGCCATTGACGGACGACACTCCCCCCCCTCCTCCCCCTGAAGACGAAGACGAAGATGAGGACGAAGACGCGGGGGGAGAAAACGAGGAGGAAGCAGCTCCTGCTGGTCTTATTGGGTCGGCGGGGAGCGACAGGGAAATGAAAGAGGAGGAAGAGGAGCAGCCTGTCGTGTCTGCTGCGCCGAAGCCCGAGGACGACGACGCGCCCCCTAGCAAACCACTCCCTGAGCCTCTGCCTCAAGACGAAGAGGAGGAAGATGAAAATCGGGAATTTATCGATGGAGAGGAGACCAGCAGTAGTGGTAATAGCAGCTTCCCTGCAGTGGCGGTGCCTACGCCTGAGTATATGTTGTATAATGGGAAAGGTCCTTTGGTAGTAGATGGAGAAGAGGTAGACGCACAGATGCTGGCGCTGCAGGAGGAGATTGCTACTGTAGGCGATGAGGAAGATAAAGAGCGTGATCTCGCTGATGAAGCTATGGAAGAAGAAAGCAGCAGCAACAGCAGTAGCACTAATAGCAGCTTCCCTGCTGTGACCTACCCTACGCCTGATTACATCTCAAACAATGGCAAGGGCCCCTTGGTGGTGGATGGGGAGGGAGGGAGGGAGGGCGAGGCGGTCCTGCTTAAGCTACAGGAGGACATCGCTGCCACAGATAAGGAGGAGGTGGATGACGACGTGGAGGCCGACGATCAAGGCGACCCCAGCACCAAAAGCAGCAGCAGCAACAACAGTACTGACGCCTTTTCCGACACTGATCTCTTTCCGGACGGAGACAAAGATGTGGATTGGTCTTATATGAGCAGCCTTGGGTCCTTTTTCCTCATCGGTGGTTCTTTGGTGGCGCTCGCTTATCACTATTCCCGTCGTACGGGCTTACCGGCCACATTAGCACATAACGCCCAACCTCAGTTCAATATGTCTTCGCCTCGGATTACCTTTGCGTCCGCCACACACTCACCGGGAGGAGGAGGAGGAGGAGGAAGAGGAGGAGGAGGAGGGGGGACCCCACCGCACTTTCACCTAGAGCCGACTTATATGAAGGGAGGGAGGGGTAGGACGGGGTCATCCTCCTCTTCGTCCTTGCCGGCTTCGGTGTCGGGCACGTCGGTCTCTCCTTCCTTTCACCATGGACGGCGAGGAAGTAGTACTAACCCCTTGCAGTTGCAGCATTTGAATCATCACAATCTGGCACAAGGCCCTCCCTCCTCCTCCTCCTCCTCCTCCTCCTCCTCCTCTTCCGATGTAGGTGGAGGAGGGGGAGGAGCAGCAGGGGTGCGAGGGATGAGCATCTATCGCGAAGCCCCTTGTTCGGCCTGTGGGTTACACCCGCGGACGCATGCCCTTGTGCCGTGTTCGCATTTGGTGTGTGAGTCGTGTGCGTCGACGGCCTCGTTTTGTGCCACGTGCAAGAGTGCGGTAGTGAGTAAGAATTGGGTGATGAGTCCGTCGCGGTAGGGAGAGGGTGGAGGAAGGAAGAATAGGTGGGTAGCTCATTCATTCCAGTATTTAAATGAATGAGAGACAGCTTAAAATGTATGTATATGATTACGAGTTACGTGCGTGTGTGGAAAGGGAGGCCAGAGGAGGAGGTAGATGGGCCTAGGAGTGGAGGAGTGTGTGTATGTGTGTATATTGAAAACCAAGCCAAGAAGACAAAAGCCACCTCTATGGGAAAGGGAGGGAGAGGCACAACAAGCAGCAGCAGCAACCAAATGAAGAAGAAAGTACGTGTGTTTTTAATTGAAAAAGAGTTTGCTTTTCTGCTTTCTTGTTCGTGGGTGGCTCGACCTTTTGGGAAAGACGGTCGGCGAGAAGCACCATGATCATCACGTGTGTGCTCATCAGTCTTGTCTTGCCTTGGCAAACGCACTGGCACGAGACCACTATACGCCTCAACACCACAGGCACAAGCTCATTGACTCTATTTCCTCGACGCTGCTGCATTCGTGGCGGCGGATTCCCCTACACAAAACACAGGGCCACGGCAAAGCGAGGGCACCTGGAGTAATAACGTAGGCAGCAACAGACGCAAGGCGCAGGACAGGACACAAGCTACGCCCCGCCGCGCTGATTGAGTAGTCATGGTCCTGCAAGAGCTCGGTGACAAGCTCACCTCGGCGCTGCACCGCCTGCAGGCCACGACGGTACGTACGTTTTTCCATCCTCCCCCCTTTGCGTGGTCTCCCTCCCCCACGCCCCTCCCCCCCCATACTCTCTGCGTCTCCGCCCCTACCCCGAGTTAATGAACCACAACGTCCTTGCTGACATCCGTAACGAATTATGCCGTGCTTTCTTGCAGAGTGTCTGAGTCGTTGTCGCCTTTTATAGACCCATCTCACACGACCCCATCGACCCCATCTCTCTCTCCCCTCCCGCCCCTCCCTCCCCTACAGGTCGTAAACGACGACGTCCTCAACACCCTCCTCAGCGAAATTTCCCGGGCGCTCCTCGAGTCCGATGTCAACATTAAAGTGGTCAAGACCCTGCGGAATGCCATCAAAGAAAAGGTCAATCTGGCCGAGGCCCCCGCGGGGTTGAATAGGAGGAAAATGGTCCAACGCGCAGTAATGGAAGAACTCGTCCGCCTCGTCGATTCCGGCACCAAGCCCTATCAGATGAAGAAGGGGAAGGCGAACGTGATCATGTTTGTGGGTTTGCAAGGGTCGGGGAAGACGACGACCATTGCCAAGTTTGCCAATTACTACCAACGGAAGGTATGTGTGCATGTGCCCTCCCTCCCTCCCTCCCTTCTCCCCTCTCTCCTTATGTACTTGTGTGTGTGTTTACGTGCTTACCCTCCCTCCGCTCCTCCCCTCCTCTCTTGTTTCCATTTGTCAAATCGTCTCCTGCTTTCATTCGCTGGTAGGCGCGGCAGCCATACAGAAGCACTTACACTCATACTGACACATCCTTCCTCCCTCCCTTCCTCCCTCCCTCCCTCCCTCCTTGCTAAACAGGGATGGAAGACGTGCATGGTATGCGCGGACACTTTCCGAGCCGGTGCCTTCGATCAGCTCAAGCAGGTAGGTAGGTAGGAAGGGAGGGCGGGCGGGAAGGAGGGAGGAAGAGAGGAAGAGTCGAAATGCTGTCCGTCCGATGTTCACTTACGTTTTCTCATATATTTTTTTATATTTTTTTCCCTTCCTCCCTCCTTTCCTCCCCCAGAACGCGACTAAGTTGCGCGTGCCTTTCTACGGCTCTTACACAGAGGCTGACCCCGTGCGAATCGCGGAGGAAGGGGTGGGGCAGTTCAGGAAGGAGGGGTACGAAGTCATTATTGTCGATACGTCGGGCAGGCATAAGCAGGTAGGGAGGGAGGGAGGGAGGGAGGGAAGGAGGGGATAGAGATTGATGCAGTAATGCACGATGCCATGCCAAGGCCGCGTTTGTCACTGCGTAAAGGCCAAGCCGTCTAGGACCAAGCCCACTTTTTCATTACTCACAAATATATAAATAACCCAAATTTATGATGGAAAAACAGGAAGAAGCCCTCTTCGAAGAAATGAAAGAAATCCAAGCCGTCGTCCAACCCGACAACGTCGTCTACGTCATGGACGCCACTCAAGGGCAAGCCGTCTACGACCAAGCCCAATCCTTCCACGCCGCCTCCACGGTCGGCTCGGTCGTCATCACAAAACTCGACGGCCACGCCAAGGGAGGAGGAGCCTTGTCAGCCGTAGCTGCCACCGGTGCTCCAATTGTGTTTTTGGGGACAGGTGAACATTTCGATGATTTGGACGTGTTTAACCCCCAGAGTTTTATCAGTCGGTTGTTGGGCATGGGCGACATGCGGGGATTCATGGAGGAGATGACGAGTACCCTGAAGGAGGGGGGGAGGGAGAAGCAGGAGGCCATGGCGGCCCGCCTGGTCAAGGGGCAGTTTACCTTGCGGGATATGTACGAGCAGTTCCAGACGGTGATGAAGATGGGGCCCTTGTCCAAGGTCATGGGCATGCTGCCCGGCTTTCCCTCCTTTTTGATGGGGGGGGAAGGAGGGGGAGGGCAGGACGAGGCGGCGACGGGGAAGTTGAAGCGGTTCATGACCATGATGGACTCGATGACGGACGCCGAGTTGGACGGGAAGGTGGACCTGGGGAAGAGCGAGAGTCGAGTGAACCGGGTGGCAAGGGGTAGTGGGGTGCACCCGATGGAGGTGCATTTCTTATTGAAAACGTATGCCCAGTTTTCCCAAATGTTTAAGAAGATGGGGCCGATGATGATGAAGGGCGGGGACGCGGGCATGCAGAAGCAGATGGCGCGGAACCCGGGGGGCGTCATGAGTCAGTTGCAGAAGGCCATGGACCCAAGGGTGTTGCAGCAGATGGGGGGCGCCAAGGGGATGATGGACATGATGAAGGCCATGGGAGGGGGAGGAGGACCTGGAGGGCCAGGAGGGATGGGCGGGCTGGCGAACATGCTGCAGGGCATGGGGGGGATGATGGGTGGTGGGGGAGGAAGAGGAGGGATGGGAGGAGGACCAGGAGGAGGGATGGACCCGGCCCAAATGAAGCAGATGGAGGAGATGATGAAGAGCATGGGCATGGGGGGAGGGGGAGGGATGGGTGGTGGAGGGTTTCCCTTTGGGTAATTAGGGCGCGTTTGAGGGGGGTTGGAGGCTTAAGAGAAAGAAACGAGGATGAAAAGAAGAAGAAAATGGAAACATACATAGGATGGAAATGAAACGCGGCAGAAAGCCGTTGTCGCTTTGTGTACTAGCGACTCGTACTTTCCTTGCCACTGTTGGTGGGAAGGGGAGGGAGGGGAGGTCGAGTTCGTGATTGTGGACTGTTTGGCCTGGATCTTTGGCTCCTTGTTGAGACTCTCACTACCTAACGTATGACCTTGTCTGTTGTTGAACTGGATGCCTTGTAAGCCCCTGTGCGTCTGCCTTGTGAATTGTCATAGCTAGGTGTTGTGCAGAGGCGCAGAAGCCAGAAGCGAGACGTTGCCAACGGCTAAAGGCCCATTCTCAGCCCATTTGAACCAAAACTCAATGCCACCCATCACCACACCAGCCACCCACAGGCACGGGAGCCCCCTCTAGGCTAGTGGAGCAGGGCTGTACGCCTACATGCCTGAGTCAAGCGGGACCACAACGCTGTGCGGTGTCTTTGACATCCCTGCAGCTGCAGCATCATCAGCATCAATACACACGAGAGGTCTCATCCAGCCACCAACACACACACCACACCGCACACACCTGACACAGGCAGGACCCCATGCGTCCCTTCTTCTTCTCCTTTAGCTCCTCCTGCTGCTAGCGGGGCTCGGCAGCACCATCAGCAACATGCCTTGGCCGCAGCAGCGTCGGCGCCGGGGACCTGCCTCCTCCTTCCTCCTCTCCCTGGTGCTGCTTGCCCTGACCTTGATTCCCACCACCGCCCCGCCCATCAACCCCGCGCAAGACGAGCTGCAGCTCCCGATTATCAAGGAGACGGTCAAGGTCAACCTAGGTCCGAGCGAGAGCAAGGACTACCGGGGGAGTGCCTTGTGCCATGTAGGGGACTTGGACGGGAACGGGGTGGATGACCTGGTCTTGGGTGCGTACGGCGACGACATGACGGCTCCTGACGCCGGGGCGATCATCATATTGTATTTACGAAAGGACGTGGAGAACCCGGTGATAAGCTGGCGAAAGGTCACGTCGGGCGTGGGTGGGCTCAACACCCGCCTGCAGGCCTTGGATTATTTTGGGGCAGCCGTCGCGGGGATTGGGGATGTGGACGGCGATGGCATGTCGGATATGGTGGTGGGTGCTTTGGGGGATGACGAAGCCGCATTAAATGCAGGAGCGGTGTATTTGCTGTATATGCAGCGGGATGCCGCCACGCCCGTAGCTTCCTTTGTGAAGATCACGGGGGGCAAGGGAGGCTTTGATGCGACCATGGCCCAAAACTCGTACTTTGGCTCGTCGGTCGCGTACCTCGGAGACGTGGATGACAACGGCGTGGGCGACATTGCGGTGGGTGCCTATGGGGAGGATAAGCTGGCGGGGGTGGTGTACATTCTGTTTCTGCAGAACTCGGCGACGACGCCCGTGTTGGGCTGGTACAAAGTACGGGCCAAAACGCCGGGGTTTCCGTTCTTCCTCGCGCCCAGCGACGCGTTTGGAGCCTCGGTGGCGGGCATTGGAGACGTAGACGGGGATGGCGTGCCCGATCTGGCGGTGGGGGCTTACATGGACAAGGACTTTCAGCCAGGCGGGGGTGCCGTCTACATTCTGCTGCTGCAGCGACCGGCGGGCGTCGCTCTAGCAGCGGGGGGAGGGGCGACCATCCGGGGCTCGGTCCCGGGGAGGAGCAGTCCAGTGAAGGTGGCGGTGAAGATCACGCCCGGCACGCGTGGGTTTGGTGATACGAGTTTGCAGGCCAATGCGTACTTTGGTGCGTCCGTGGCTGGCTTTCGCGACCTGGACCTGGACGGTGTCCCGGAGCTGCTAGTGGGGACCATCGGGGACAACCGCGCGAATCCGAACGCTGGGGCTGTTCACCTCTTGTTTCTTGGTGTCAACACGACGGGAGACGGCTTGCCCATGGTGAAGGAGTGGAGGAAGATCACCACCAACCTCGAGGGGTTCAAAGGCCAGTTGCCTGCCAACACGAACTTTGGGGCTTCCTTGGCGGAGCTCCCAGATTTGAACGGCGACAACGAAACGGAGATGGCCATCGGTTGCTACGTGGCGTCTAACGCCAGCGTCTATTTTCTGTACAAGAACTCCTTGACCTCCATCTCGGAGAGCCCTCCGCAGATCTATGCCGTGGCCCCTTCCCTCCTCGACACTATGGGTGGCGAAAACGTGTCCATGGCTCTGTCTATCGATGTCACCACTGTCAACATGGCGCAGCCCTATATCGTGGAAGCATATCTAGGCCTTTCTTCCTGCCTCGAGCCTTCCCTCATACCTTACGAGGACACTGCGGCTATCGCGCGTGCGCTCGGTGGCGGTAAGGGTTCTCGTCTGGTCTCGGCCACCTTGGGCGCGCGGGGAGGCATCGCCGCTATTCCACCTGGGACTGATGGGGCTGCTGGAGGTGACGAGGCAGCAGCTGCTGATGCGTCTTCGGACGCGTCTACCTCCCTCGTGCATTTCCCTGCGGTCCTAGCCTCCGAGAACCAAGTCCCCTACCTCCTCACTTGCGTGAGCACTTCCGGCGTGGGCGCCCATCTGCTCGCTCAAGCCACCATTTCCCAGGGTGGGGCGGACATGCCGCTGCTCATGGCCAATGCCGCGTCTTACGAGCCTCCCGTCATCACAAGCATTGAGACCACCGGTACCATGGCCCGTGGAGGGTTCGATGTTCGGGTGCTGGGACGGCATTTCGGCGCAGGGGACTTCCAACCGTTGGTCCTCGTGCAGGAGACGCCTTGCGTGACCGCTGAATGGGTGTCAAACACCGAGGTGTTCTGTCGCGGCGCGCCTTCGGGGTTGGGCACCGCCAACGTCAAGGTCTCGGTGGGCGGACAATCAAGCGCGCCGGACGCTGATGCGGCCTTTGCCTACGATGCACCCATGCTGAGTTCGTGGAACATCTCGACTCCGATGACGGTGTCCTTGCCTGTCTTTGGCGGTTACAGCATCGACTTGCCGTTCTCGCCCTACACGGGCGGCAAGGAAGAGCTCAGCTTGTGGGGCAGCAACTTTGGCCCTGCGGGGACATTTCCCAAGGTCCTGCTGGGATCTTGGGAGTGTACCGACGCGGTGGTGGTCTCGGACGGGCAAATCTCGTGCAGCACGCCACCAGGGGTCGGTGGGAACTTGACCATCGCCATGAGCCTAGGCGGGGTTGAGGCAAGCTTGCCGCAGAGCTTCACGTACGCCGCACCCTTGCTGGTGACGGTGGTGCCCGAGAATGCCAACACAGACGGAGGCGATTTGGTGATTATGGGGCGTAACTTCGGGCATGCCTCGGGGGGGCTCGAGGTTCTGATTGGGGATCAGGTCTGCAAGGAGGTCAAGATGGTGTACGAGCATCAGCTCATCACCTGCAAGTACCCACCAGGCACTGGTAAGGACTTGCCGATGCTGGTGACCGTGTCGGGGCAGTCCAACACGCCCCCGCGCGCGTTCAACTATGCGGATACGTACGGGCAACGCACGGTGGAGGCGATCTTCTTGCTGGTCGGAGAGAGCCTGCAGAGTTTCGATACCAAGAAGCAGGCAGTGTTTGAGCAGATTGTGTTGCGGGCCATGGAGTACGACCCGACTCTCAGCATTGCGGACGACGTCGTGAACATTTGCAACGTCACAAGCTTGGCCGGCGCAACGGCCACAACGGCTGCGGCATGGGCGGCGGGTGGGTGGGGGGCTTCGCCCAACGCGCCGACGGCGAGCAAGCTGGTGGTGCCCGGTGAGGTTGAGGCGGTGATGACATCCCTGGACCATGACGCTGCGAGCGGGAGCGGCAGCGATGTGGGCGACTCCGGGGACAAGGGCAGCAGTGACAGCGGCACGAGCATGGGCGGCGGGGGGCTCCACCCGCGGAAGCACCTGTACGAAGACGAGTCAGTCCTGGTTTCGGTGGACATTACGGCGGCCAACGCCAAGATCGGCACCTCCATCCAGACCTGGCTCAAGGCGCCTGAACACCAGGTCTTGCTTCAGAACTACCTCAACACCAAGGACACGGGCATTCGCGTGGTGGAGCTGCGTGTTATCTCAACGAGCGTCACCAACGACTTGTACTGCCCGCCGGGGCAGCAGCAGCAGGACATTGGGAGCAACGGGGAAAAGGCGTGTTTCCTTTGTCAAGTGGGGACCTACCAACCTTTGCGCTCCAAGGAACCTTGCCAATTCTGTCCTGTTGGCGCTGACTGTTTGCAGCAAGGCATCTCTTTGCCTATGCCTCGTGCGGGGTTCTGGCGACAGCCTCTGCCCGTGTTGGAGGCTACGAAGATCGATCCTTACTTTAGCAGTTACCGTATCTACGAATGCAACCCGCCGACGGTCTGTTTGGGCGGGTCCCTCTCCAACTGCACTGAGGGGCACTTGCAGGGAGGGCCTTTGTGTGCTGTCTGCAAGGAAGGGTTCTACGGCGGCGGGGGCGGAATCTGCAAGCCCTGTGGGTCGAAGCGCGCGATTCAGATCACCGTCTTTTTCGCGTTGGTCTTTGCCCTGATCGCCTTCTTCATACTGCTTTACCTCTTTGTGCGCCCCGGCGCGGACATTGACGAGGCAGTGGGCAGTGTCAAGGAGAAGTTCATGGGAGGGCCTGGTGGGAAGTCCTTCGGGCGCGACATCAACATGAGCTCTTTCCTCAGTAACACGCTCTCGCGACACCTGGCCTCGCGCCTCTCGGAGTTGAGGAGCCTGCCCGACATGTGGAGCAAGGCCAAGATTTCCATCACCTTCTTCCAGATCCTCGCCTCGCTCAACGTCGCCTACACCGTGCCTTGGCCCCGCGAATTCACGCGGCTCCTGCGCAAGCTCAATGTTCTCAATCTGAACATTCTAAACCTCCCGGGCATGGCCTACTCCTGCGTGCAGCCCGTCGACTACTTCGCCGAGTTCCTGGTCGCCATCCTCTTCCCTCTCCTCCTGACCTTCTTCTTTCTTGTCCTCCACGCGATGGGCGTGCGGGTCATCAAGAAGAAGGTGCGTGCAAACATCGACGTGGTCCGCGCACTAGAGGCCCAATCGGCACAATTGAAGAATCAGCTCATTCGCAAGATGCGCGCCATCTCCGTGCGGATGCTCAAGCGCCGGCCGCGACGCATGCCCCTCGTGTCGGCTGCTGCTGCTGCTGCTGCGTCTGCTGCTGCTGCTGCTGCGTCTGCGTCTGCAACGTCGTCCTCAGGAGGGGGAGGGGCTGTAAGCGTGGCCAACCCCTTGTTGCTGGCTTCTGCAGCTGGAGAAGACGGAGGGAAGGAGGCAGGCCTGGGAAGGAGGAGTTCGTCTATCCCCACCATCCAGGAGGAAGGCAGCGGGGCTTTTACGCCGGTGCCGCCTCCGCCGACAGCGCCATCAGCACCACCACCGCTGTCAGCAGCAAAAGCAGAAGCAGAAGCAGCAGGACGAGGCCTCTCCCCCCTCCCCATGGTGGCTCAGCAGTCGTCCCAAAGCTCCGAACCCGTGCTGGACTCCCAGTCGTCCGTCATGTTTCAATACGCTCCCTCCTCCGCCTCGCATACCTCTTCCTTCTCCTCCTCCTCTTCCTCCCCTAGCTCCTCCCCTTCTCGTACGTGCCAAGACATGAAGCGCGCAGCATCGCCGCCCGTATTACTGCCTCTTCCTGCACAGGGGCCCTCGCGCTTTACGCCTTCTCCTCCTCCCCTTTCCCATTACGCAACGTCCGCTACCCCTCCCAGGCCGACCACCAACATAGCCTTGTCATCTTCTCCCTCCTCCTCGCACGTCCCTCCCCCCGCACAACGGCAGACACGCAGCCCACTCACCCTCCCCTCCCTTGGAGCTGCTGCTACTGCTGCTGTTACTGCTACTGCACCCGCCGTCCCACTTCTTCAACCTCAGCCTTCTCCTGCAGTACGCTCCGCCGTGATTGACATATTCTCTCCTCGGCAGCCTGCCATGGCAGACGAAGGAGAGGAAGGAGGAGCGCAGCTTCCTTCCTCTTCTTCTACTGCCCCTACCTCTACCACCTCTACCTCCTACTCCCAGCAGCAGCAGCAACAGCAGCAGCAGCCGCAGAAGCACCGGAAGAAGGCAACGTTTAGCGAGACCGTGACTTTGACAGCGGCGGGAGAGGAGAGTCTGAGCGGTGCTGGTGATGATGGTGTTGCTGGTGGGGATGCTGGTACGGGCAGCACGGCGAAGGGAACAATAGTAGCGCCAGGAGGAGGGAGCAGCGCGAGCACGAGCACGCTCTTCCAACGCCTGGATTCGACGGGCAACGGCGACAACGACGAAGACGAGTCCATTGTCGAGATCAAGCACAAGCTGGCCCTTTTGGAGAAACAAGAGAACGTCGAGCGTTTTTCCATCGAGCGGTACACCTCTCGGCTGATCACTTTCTGGTTCTGGATAATCCTTCTTATCTATCCCGCCGTCTCGCGCGTGGTCCTCGAGTCGGTCAACTGTCGTACCCTCGACAACGGACGGATGTACCTCGTCGCTGATTTTACGATCGATTGCCACTCGCGCTACTACCTGCATCACATGCCCCTGATCGTGCTCGCACTCGCTGTGTACCCTATCGGCATCCCGCTCATGTTCTTTTTGTTGCTAAAATACAGACGGAACGTGCACCCCTGGGACGAGAACCTGTCGTTTTTATACAAGGCGTATAGAAGGCAATACTGGTGGTTTGAGATTTATGAGTTGCTCAGAAAGCTGTTTTTGACGGGGTTGATCATCTTTATTGCTGCCGGGACAGCGACTCAGTTGGCGATTGCCTGTATTGTGTGTGCGGTTACCATGTGTTTGCACCTAAGGTTGGCGCCGTATGAGGAACGAGGGGATGATATTCTCCAAGCTTTCAGCTTAGCGGAGATTCTGTTAGTGACTTATTGCGCTCTACTGTTAAAGTTGGACCTGACGGGCTCAGACGCTGCGAGCGTGCGCGTCTTTGACGTGCTACTGATCGCAACCAACGCTGTTGTGGTGTTAGGAATCATGCCCGCGTCATTCTACATCCAGTCTCGGCAGTACCTGCACAAGTTCCTCTCCACCATGTCTTCCTCCCTTCCCTCCCTCATGAAGCGCGAAGCCTTCCATCGGTCTCTGATCGCCGTCGTCCTCCTCCTCGCCCTCTGGGCCGCCCTAGCCAATTCGGTCTACGACGATGTCACTCTTACCATGTCTGCAGCTGTGTCAGGCATGCTCCTGTACCACCTCCTCCTCTTCCTCTACTTCTTCCCCTTCTTCCACCTCAAGCTCTTCCCGCGTCGTTATCGCATCCTTGCGATTCTTGACCCCCAAAATTGTTACTTGGAGGAGGAAGGGGAGGGAGGGAGGGAGGGAGGGCATGCGGGTTTGTTTGGCCAGAGCAGCAAGGGGTTGGGCATGGGCGGAGGAGGGAGCAGCAGTAGTAGCAGCAGTGCTGCTGTGTTTGGACACAAACATAAGAATAATCTGTCTAAATTGAATGCGCGAAAGCTAGAGGCGATCGAAGCGGCGGGCTTATCAACAGAGCAGCTCTCCCAAAGTCGGTTCCGACGACGGACGGAGAGTGGTGGAGGAGGCGAGGGAGGGAGGGAAGGTGAGGGGATGTCGCGTCGTCCTTCATTGAACGGGCAACGTTCCTCGATAGATAGGAGCTTGTCAAGGGCGGCGAGTGTGAGCGAGGCAGAAAAGGAGGGAGGAGGAGGAGGAGGAGGAGGGGGGGATGTTAGGAGTAGGTATGGAGGGAATGTGGAGGGGTTGGGACCGGACAAGTCGTGGGTGGGAAGGGTGGTGTTGGTGCCGTGGATGCTGTTGGTGAGGAATCGGAGAGTGCTTGACCCAGTGTGTGCGGTGCTGATGATTGCTTTAGCGATGATGTGTGTGGAGGAGGGGAAGGGGACGGCGAACTACGCGAGGCTTGTCATGCTTTGTTTTTCGGCTTTGTTGACTTTGGTCTTGTGTGGGTGGCCTCATGTGAAGGATGGGCAACCGTCGAGGATAAGTTCGTTAAGGGTAGGACAGTGTGGGTTCGCCTTGTCGACGATCAATATTCTGCTGTCTGCCTTTCCTATGCAGAGTGGTGGGAGGAGGGATTGGAGGGGGAGGGAGAGGACTTGGGCGCTTGTTGCTGATGTGGGTGCGCTGTTGGTGGCTGTGTTGTGTACTTTGCATGCGACTGCTGGGATTGTCCGTGGGATTCGCGCGTCTTACCCTGAGAGTTATAGTAGTATGAATACTGCTACCACCAACAGCAGCAGCAACAGCAGCAGCAGCACGCATACGCACCAAGACGATGAGAAGCAGCACCAGCGATCGACCTCTTCCTCTTTCTCGTCCTCTTTCCCTGCCAGCCTCACCCGCAAAGACAGCGTCTACGGCGGCTCCCCCTCCTCCCGCCTCCTCAAAGACCTGCTTCTCCTCCTCCTCCTCATCCTCAGCATCACCTCCCTCCTCCTCACCCACCCCCCACACGGAAAAGTCATCCCTATCACCATGATGTCTGGTCTTGCCCTCCTCTTCTCCTACAAACCTTTCCGTGCCCTCCGAGAAGCAAAAGAAGAATTTATTGGACAGATGCTCCTCCTCCAAATTTTAGTCAAGGCCCTCTGGCCTTCCTTGTCCGTACAAGGAGGACGAAGACGACGACGAGGGAGCAGTAAAGGAGGAGGAGGAGGGAGGGAGGGAGGACGGGAGGGAGGGAGGGAAGGAGATCACGATTATATCTTTGATGAGCGGGATTTGAGTGCAGCGACGCGCCCGGAGGCCTTGGCAGCTGAGGTAATGAGGTTAAGGAGGAAGGTGGCAGAAATGGAGGAGAAGATGGAGGAGGAGCAGGCGGCGGCTGCTGCTGCAGCAGCTGGAGGAGGGGTGGGAGGGGCGGGGGAAGGGAAGTGGTGAGTTTGATAGATGAATTAGGAAGTGCGATTCATTTGCGGGAGCAATACTTGGTGCAGAAGAGGGGTAGGGAGGAAGGTAGAGAAAGAGTGGGAAAAGGAGAAGCGGAAAGAAGAAGGTGAATAGGGAATGGATGTGCATGCAGTCACACACACAGAAATGACACAAATACGATGAAGCAATAAGTATTGCCTTCATGTCACATGTAGAGTTATGGGAAAAACCCAAATCAGAAAGAACCCCCAAAGAAATTGTTCAACAGCACGTATCTATTATTGTTCATGATACCTCTCGGAAAGTGAGTGACGTTTTATTCATTTACTGTTTTTGTATTTCTTCACTTTATCTCTTTCTTGTTCCACTTTATGGTGTACGTAAGCGAGACACATTGAAACCGCGCACACACACACACCATGGGAGGCAGCGCGCAAGCTTTCAATCAATCCCCCCTTTTCACTATATTTCTACTGGTATTAATTTCCTCTTTTTAAACGGTGAAAAATAAAACTAATAGAGCGAAGTACAGAAAATGTAAAGAGCACTCAACAAACACAAGCGCAATCTACCTCAAATCTTCAACTCCTTCCTCCTCGTCTTCCCCTCCTTCCTCCAAATAGATACACAACAAATTATAATCTTTCCATCCTCCTACTTTTCCACCTCATCCTCTACCCCTCCCTCCTGCGCTACCTCCCCCTCCTCCCTTGCTTCCTCAGGGCAAAACCCGTCCGCCAACGCAAATTTGGGCTCATTTCCCTCTTCACTTACTAGCCCAAAATGCGTTTCATAGTCAGGAGCAATACTCGGCGCCCTCCCATCAAAATATGCATAATAAAACGTCTCCCTGACCTCAGGTCCTACCCCTCCCTCCCTCCCTCCATCCCTCCCTCCCTCCTTCTCTTGGAGTTTGGCCTGTTTGCAGGCCCAGTTCAAGTAAATGTTGTAGTAGTCTTTGGCTTGGTCGTAGCTAGCGGTGAGGTTGGCAAAGTTAGGGCTCCCTGGAGGGAGGGAGGGAGGAAGGAAGGGAGGGAGGGAGGGAGGGAGGGAGGGTCAATTTAAGAAAGGGTCTGAAGTAGGGACATATGGGTGTTGGTTTGATGGAAGGGATGGGAGGAGGGAGGGAGGAAGGAAGGGAGGGAGGAAGGGGAGAGAGGAGAGGAGGGAGGGAGGGAGGGGAGGAAGGGAGGGGTGAGGTAGTGTAAAAAGGAGGAATTGAGGAAGGGAGGGAAGGAGGGAGGGGGGTTAGGGGGGCATCTTACCTGCGCTGGGCCAGCCCGTCTCGGTCATTCTAATCTTGTGTGTATGCTGTGGGTAGCGCTTCACCATTTTCTGCCACTGCGTCTCCAAATCTTCGCCATCAATGCTAAAATAAGGGTATAAATTGACGCCTAGTAAATCCGACCCTTCCGCCAGGCGATCCATCTCCTCCCCTTCTATCATCCACTCAGTCAATCTCTGCACCGTCCCCACCAATGGAACCCTTCCTCCCTCCCTCCCTCCCTCACTCCCTGCCAAGCCCTCCCTCACCCCCTCCCTCACATCCTTCATATGCCCTAATAACATATCAACCGTGTATGTTTTATAGGGAAAAACATTCTCATTTCCCACATAGATCGCCAGGGTCTCTTCCGGGTAGGCAATAGCACTCTGAATCGCCGTCTGCTTCTCCGCTTCAGTCCAGCTAGGTTCCTCAGGGTACATAAACACCCCAAGCACGACTTTAAGCCCTGCCTGGACGAAGATAGGGAGGACGGGTAAGGAGAAATAGGAGGAATAAAACGTGCGGACCTGTCGGAAATGACGACGGATCAACAGGGCGTCTTCTAAGATTTCCTGGCTGGGGTCAGTCATGTTGTGCTTTGGGGCCCAGCAAACGCCGAGGGCGAGGGATTGGGGGAGAACGGGGTAGAGGGTGGGAGTGGAGGTGAGGGGGGAGGCGAGAGAGGAGGTAGGAGTAGGGGCGGGGGTGCTGGAGGAGGAGGAGGAGGAGGCAGAGGAAGAGGAGGGGGAGGGGAAGAGGTGGGGGAGGGTGTAGGAGGAGGCACTCTCTTCAGACTGTAGCATCTCAACGGCAGCGGAAGAGGAGGAAGAGGAGGAGGATGGGGGGGAGGGAGGGGAGGAGGAGGAGGAGGAGAAGGAGGTGAGGGCTATGGCGCCGCAAGAGGAGGCGAAGAAGAGGATGCTCAGAAAGAGCATGACAGAGGAGAGGGGGGAGCGAGAGCCTGTGAATTGGTGGGTAGGGGAGAAAGGGGTGCAAGAGAGTGGTCAGTGAAGGTGTTGATTTGAGGAAGTGACAAGGTGAAGAAGAGACAGAGAGGAGGAGGAGCAGGCTCAACATCGTGCGCCGCAACCCACTACACGCAAACCAGAAAACCCACACCCTCCATCCAGACCCACAAATTACGTACGTCTTTCCTCCAGGCTATTCGGTGAGCCAATCCCCGGCAAGCCCGCCTCCTCATTCCCCATATTACTATTAGGACTCTCTACATTGCCACCACTAGCACTCCTCCCCCAAGTTGACCACACCCCTTGTCGAAACGGAGACCCAATCCCAACACCACCACTCCCAATCAAAGGCGTGCCTTCATTGGCCGGCTGCTGCTGCTGCTGCTGCTGCTGCAGAGGCGCGGAAGGAAGAAGAGTGACTTGTTGAGAGAGACTGCTGCTGCTGGTGCCGCTATCGCCTTGGAAGGCGGCCAGGAGAAAGGTGGGGGCAAGGAGGCGGGGACGTGGCAGCTCCACTCTTTTGGACTCGTCGTTATTGTTGTGACTTGCCATATTTAGTGGGCTAGTGGGAAGGGCTTAGCTGGTGGTGGGTGTCGTGTGGGAGTGCGCGTCGTGTGCGTGTAGGCCGCCGGGGGGATGGGGAGTTTTTGGTTGGGGCAGGAAGGGGACTTTGGTTTGGGTCCTGTGAAGGCATAGATGGAGGAGACAAGGTCGAGTCAGAATGGTGTGGTGTAAACGTGGGGCCAGACGCAGGGACAATAGGTGCGTGAATGTATGCATTTGTTCGATGCGTTTTCCCCAACGGCAGCGAAGCGCCGCTGCCGTTGACTGAGTTTGAAAAGCCAACCTCCTGTCTATTAAAAACAACAAAACAACAAAACAACAAACCAAGCTTAGAATTAAAAGAAAGACCAGATAAATGCAAAGAAATAGGAGAACAACGACATCATTTTTTCCCACTAGGGAGACGACTTGGTCTCCATTCCTTCTTTGTGTGTTAAAAATTCTAGTTACTGCTTTGGTTGCATCACTCGCGGTGCTTGCGCGCGCGTGCTGACTCCACTGAATCTACCCGTTCACTAACCTCCCTCCCTCCTCATCATTCCCTCTCCAATTTACGCCGATTGTTTTTGCCCCACGCTAAACGAGCTCGTGATTTTCTCATACATCGGCTCAAGGCCCGCCCACTGCTCTTCCAAACACGAAGTAGTGTAAGTCGCCAAACACTCCCCCGTACCACTAATAGTAATCAAAGCAAAAAGCGTGGTCAAGTGCCGCTTGGGCTGCCCGTCAGGTTGAATGACGTAGTCGTAGTAGTACGCGCCCTTGCGGCCTTCGTACTTGAGGAGCTTGCTTTCCACGCCTAGGGAGGGAGGGAGGGAGGGAGGGAGGGGTAAGCCAGATAGACACTGATGGTGATGATAACAGCAAATGGCGAGCTTACTACAGAATAGAAGGGGGGAGGAAGGAGGCGAAGGAGGGAGGGAAGGGAAGCACTTACCACGGCCCTTGGGCACGATCGTCTTGCCCACATCCAGGATGCTACCGAAAGCGCCGAGTGTCGTGAAGTCGGGTTGCACGGGCTAGGGAGTGAGGGAGGGAGGGAGGGGGAGAGCGAAATGGCGCGGTGAGTGTATGATGTTCAGGTGAATAAATTATCGTGTCCTCATCATTTTTAAATCCAAGGGGAGAGAGGGAGGGAGGGAGGGAGGAAGGCAAGGAAGGCGCACTCTTACCGTATAAGCAATGAAAACATTCGCCTGGCTGGCGGGGTCCTTAAACACCACAATCCTCCTCGAGTCCATATTATTAGTACCAACAGTCGTGTCCGTCCTCTCCCACTCCTTAGGGATGTGCTCAAATGCCACCTTGTACTTCTCGTCGAAATAGATTTGCTCCTCCGCTGCCACAGCCGCAGCAGCAGGAGCAGGAGTGAAGGGGAAAGAGAGGCCGTTACCGCTCCCAGTCAGGGCCAAGACACCCGCAAACGAAGCCAGGCCGCCTTGTCGTAGGATGTCGCTTCGTGAGACAGAGGAGGAGGTGGTGGGTTTGTGCTCGGCGTTGCAGACGAGGGAGGATTGACGGCTGCGTTGGAGGGGTGGGAGGGAGAGAGGGAGGGGTGGGAGGGAGGGAGGAAGGGGTTGGGTTGGTGGAGTCAGACATGCAAAAGCTAATGCAGAGGCTAGTAGCTTAGAATACCCAACATCAAGCGCAAGCTGATTCATATGTATGTTAGCAGTAGCAATTTTCCGGCAGGCGGGCGGCACTGTACACATGTACACATGCCCCGTGGGTGGGGAGGTCACACTCGTAGCACGTACCTGAACGGCGACGGGGCCGCCGGCACAAAGGCATGGCTGCTGGCCAACAGCAAGGACAGAACCAGCAGGACAACGAGGCTAGTGGTGGTGGTCATGGTGATGGTGTGCGCTTGCCTGCGGGTGCTGCTTGCAGTGCAGTAGATAGTGGCAACGGCAACGGCTAGGCTACGCTCCTGTGTGGATGCGATGTGTGGTGGACAGTAATTGGGTCAGTGAAAAGCGAAGGCCACCTGCACACATGGAAGGATGACCTTGTGAGTCAACGCGCTGACACAGTGCAAGGGGCTTTGCTTGCGCGTAGTGCGAGTGCAAGCAAGGAGTGGAACAACTCGCCGATGACCAGCCGATGACAACTTCTTGTGTTTCGGGGTTCGACCGTGTCCCAACCCACCACTCCCAAACACACTCCACACACAAATACAGCGCGCGATGCGCCCCCCCCTCCCCCTCCTCCTCCTCCTCCTGCTCCCGTTCCTGGCCTGCGCCTTCTCCGCCTCCTCCCCCTCCCCCTCCCCTCCTCCGTGCGGCCTGGGGTTCGATTTTGGCACGAGCGGCGTGCGTCTCACAGTCCTTGAAGCTACTGATGCCCGCGCCCGCGTCTACGAAGCCTCCACCCCCTGGCCTCACCCCAAGGCAGTGCAAGACGCCGAAGAATGGCGTCGAGCTTTATTTGGATTATTAGAAGAGACCCCGATAGAGGTACGACGACGTGTGGCCCGCATTGCCGTGAGCGGCACCAGCGCCTCTTGCATAGTAGTGAACCGCGCAACCGGTGCAGTCACTCGCCCCGCGCGTCTCTACAACTGGGACGCCCTCCGCGAAGCTCCCGCAGGGATAGTCAAAGAGGCTCAGGCATTAATTTCTGAATATGCTCCTGCAAAACACACCACATTGTCGGGCACGTCTACTTTAATGAAGGGGATAGCATGGCACTTGGAGGAGGCTTTTCACCCCGAGGAGATCATGTTGCATCAAGCTGACTTTTTGGCCGGGTGCCTTATGCACGACTCTTCTCAACAATCACCCTCCTCCTCCTCCTCCTCCTCTACTCCCTTCCCTCGCATCTCCGACTGGAACAACATGCTCAAGCTCGGCTACGACATGTCCACCCTCTCCTACCCCCCCTGGTTCTCCCCCCTCCTCAACGACCAGCTCCACCTTGGTGGCACCCCTTCCTCCCTCCCTCCCTCGTCCTCCTCCTCGTCCTACACCAACGTCCTCCCCCTCCGTGTCGTCGAGCCCGGGCAGGCCATGGGCCCCCTCTCTCCCTCCCTCCTTCGCTCCCTGGCCTTTCCTCCCTCTTGTGTGGTAGTGGGGGGGACGACTGATAGTATTGCTGCTTTCCTTGCTGCTGGTTTAAATGAGCCTGGGCAGGCGGTAACGAGCTTGGGGTCGACATTAGCGATCAAAATGGTGAGTAGAAGAGCAGTGGAGGATGCGGGGAGGGGGGTGTATAGCCATCGATTGGGGGGAGGGGGAGGAGGGGAGGGGGGGGAGGGAGCGAGGTGGTTGGTGGGGGGGGCAAGTAATGTGGGATGTGCGGTGCTGCGGGAGGAAGGTTTTAGTAATGAGGAGTTGCGGAGGTTGAGTCTGGAGATGGATGTGAGGGAGAGGAGGAGCAGCAGCAGCAGCAGCAGCAGCAGCAGCAGCAGCAGCAGCAGCAGCAGCAGCAGCACCAATAGCTTCCAAAACTTGGATTATTACCCACTGGCAGGAGAAGCCGGTGAGAGGTTCCCTACTTGTGACCCCAACAAGAAAAAAGTCCTGACACCCCGTCCTCCTCGTCGTGTGGATTTCTTACAAGGCATTCTAGAAGGGATCGCCCGCGTCGAAAAAGAGGGATATGACGTATTGAAAGAACTAGGAGCAGATGAATTGGTAGAAGTGAGGACCGCGGGGGGAGGGGCGAAGAATGAGGTTTGGACGAGGATAAGAGAGAGAATGTTGGGGGTGCCGACGGCAAAGGCGGAGGAGACTGAGGCGGCGTATGGAGCTGCGTTGCTGGCGTTGAAGACGTTGCTTCCTCCCTCCCTCCCTCCCTCCTGGGAGCGGGTGAACTGATAGAACTGATAGAAGGAAGGACGCTGTTGTTTTGGAGTGAGTGATTGATGTCAACATGAATGAAGAGGGAGCAATTTAGGAGGTGGTACCACGTACGACTTGATTGTGGAGTGTAATTTTGTAGAATAAAAACTTGAAGAATGAACGAATGAAAGCAAGCTGCGATGCCTTTCCTCTGTTCTCATGGTTGGTAAAGAGAAGAAAAACAAATTGTTCTTCCTTTTAGAGCAGAACACTCATTTTTCATCTCGCAGAAATTGAACCGAATAAAAATGAGATAGAATCTATTGGTTTAAAAATCGAGATTGAAAAGCAGGCGAACGTCGTCCGAAAATAATTAAATTATTGCCAAAGAGGACAGGCAAAACAGGCATAACAGCAAAACGAAGACCGACAAGCTTCATCACCCAACGCATATTATGATTCATTTTAAATCCCCATTTGCCGTACACATTTACCACGCGCGTCTTGTGCGCCTGTAATGCAATGTGCATCTTTTCGTTTTTCTAACTATTATCATCGTCATCATGACCACCACTTTGGTGTTTGTTTCGCTCATTTCGCCTCGCCTCTTTTCATTTTCTTTCCTGACGGGTGGTTGCTTACAGTCCGCTCTTTTCTCTTCGTCTTCCACCTTCTAGCTTCCAAGAAAGCCAGATACCCTCCTCACCCCTCCTTTTACCTTCCTTCCCCACCCCATCCTCCTATTCTGACTCCTCTTCTTCTCATTTTGACCTACTATCCCAAAATGCACACAGCGTCAGAGCCCCAAAAATGAAAGTAAAAGACCGAAAAAAACAAAACGAAAAAAGGAACTTCGTACACTATACTATTTCTTCCTCTTAAACCTTCCCTCTTTCCCTCCCCTCCCTCCCTTTCTCCTCATGCACTCACGCTCACAGCGCCATACACACTTTGTTTAACCACCCCTCCCTCCCTCCCTTTAACCACCCCTCCCTCGCTCCCTCCCTCCACCTCTCTCTTGGCCCTCCTCCCCAATATCTCCACAGTCACTAGCGCTAAAACCAACAACAGCACCATCCCAAGTATCGCCAAAGGCAGACTCTGTGGTCCTACACTTTGCATCATCCCCCCAATCACAAGAGGCACCGCCGCCTCCCCAACGCACCCCCCCACCACCAAATGAGCCGTGCTTGCCGTGTCGAGCGCAAAGCCGGCCTCGCCAGGCCAGGACATACCGAGAGGATAAACGCTTGACATGCCGTAACCGAAGATTGCTGCAGGGATGGAGGGAGGCAAAGAGGGAGGGAGGGAGGGAGGGAGGGATGGGTGAGCGATCTCAAATATAAAGAATTCAAGCTTGTCCGTGCCGTGGGCCGGTACTCAGAGCAATCTGGCCTTCCCTCCTTCCCTCCCTCCTTCCTTCCCTTGTAGATAAATGAAAACTTACCCGCTGCTACAGCTGCCCCTTTGAAAGACTCTGCTCCCAGGACATAAAACGCAGTAGCGCCACACAAAGAGATGAACAGCTGCAACCTCAACGACCAGGAGGGGCCAACGAGGAGTGCTTGGCCTACTGCTACTGCTCTTCCCATGGTGACGGCTGCCCAAAAAATCGACACCAAGAAAGCAGCTTGAGAGACTGAGGTGGTGGCACCTGTTGATTTTGAAAATGATTTCATGAATGATTAGTTCGTTTTACTTATAATCTAATAAAATAAACCTATCAATAAGGAGTGCTTGGACCACGGCGACTGCTCTTCCGATGGTGATGGCTGCCCAGAAAATGGAGACGAGGAAGGCAGCTTGCGAGACAGAGGTGGTGGCACCTAGATGAATAAGATCAAGGGAAGAAAATGAGGCGGGGAAATATTTATATTAGCTGAGAGGGACATACCTTCGAGCAAAACAAAAGTGGAGATCCACCCGCCAAAGCCACACTCCCCTCCCACGTACAGCCCCAGAAAAAGAGTCAGCAGCCATTTAATACTACTAGGAAGAGGCAAGGTCTTGGTCGAGGCCGAGGAGGAGGAAGAGGAGGAGGAGGAAGATGTGCTACTAGAGATGCTACTAGAGATGCTATCATGTCTGCTTCTCCCTACTGCCGGTCCAAGATGACTCTCCAACTGCTGGTACTGCTGCTGGTGCTGGTGCTGTTGGTGATGATGGTGAGCAGCAGCAGCAGCAGCAGCCGTATTCGTCCGGCTAATATTCAGATCAGTCGCAATAGTCACTTCCTGCGGCCCCTCCTTCTCCAACAACCCTCCCTCCCTCCCGCCCTCCCCTCCCTCCTTCCCTCCTCCCCACGCAGCGCTCTCTCCACGGGTAGCACGTGCAGCAGCAGCAGCTGCAGGAGCACCAGTTGATTCACTCCTTCCCATTCTCTCAGCCAGAAGGCTAGCACCACCACCGGCGCCACTACAGAGCATGGCTTCTTCCTCGTCTCCTTCGTCATTATCCTGCTGCTGCTGCTGCTGCTGCTGCTGCTGCTGCTGCTGCTGCTGCTGCTGCTGCTGCTGCTGCTGCTGCTCGTGGTGGGAATGGTGGTGATGGTGGTGATGGTGGTGATGGACGGTGGCAAGCGCCATGATTGTTTCTTGGAAAGGCATTATTGTCAGGGAGAGACGCCTGCTCCCTCCTCGGCTTCCATGCCGCTGATGCTGCTGCTGCTGCTGGTGGCTGCAGCTGCTGCTGCTGCTGCTGCTCGACTGCCGTCTGTGCGCGGTAGCAGAGGCGGGGGAAGCGAGGGAGGAAGAGATGTCCAAGTCCTCCTTTGCCGGCACGGGAAGAGGAAGAAGAAGAATATGGTCGATGTTGTTTTCCTTGCTCTCCTCGTCAACACCACCCCTCCCTCCCTCCCTCCCTGCCCCCGTCGGGGCATTTTCCAAAATGGTATGTATGTCCTTCGTACTATTACTACAAAACTGCCTCGTCTTCCACCCTTTCTCCCTCCCTTCCTCCCACTCCTCCTCCTCCTCTACAACAATCAACCCATTCTTCCTCCCTCCTCCTCCTTTCCCTCTCCATCTCGGCAGGCCCTCCACCAACACCACCGCCACAAAAGGCAGCATCCCCACACAGGCAAACACATTAAAACTCGTACTCATACCAGACACTCCTAAAATCAACGAAGACAAAATAGCACCAATCCCGAAGGAGAAATGCAGCCCCTGCAACCACGGTCCGGCCTTTGGGCCCCATATTTCCAATAGAACGATATTTCCTAGCGTGGAGATGATTGAGAGACCGATGCCTTGGAGAAAGCAGAGGAAGAGGAGATCAAGCATGCCCGTGCTATGCGGAATGGCCACATTAACGATAGAGGCTAACAAGCCCGCACACGCCATGATCATCACCTTGCTTGGACGCTGTCCCCCATCTTTACGTAAGCGAGAAATGAGCAAGGAACCAGTGATGTACCCTCCGGCGCGGACTGTAAAGGCCCAGCCTAATGACGTATCGGGCACGGCTAGGTGCTTGGCTATCGCTGGGATAGCTGGTCCTAGCAAGCCTTGCAACCCGCCCATAGACACCCAGCTAAAGCAAGCAATACCGCTGACCACCACCTTCTTACTGAGCTTGCGGCGTTTCTGGGGCTTGTCCAGGTCGGTGGTGGTGGGATTGACCACGACGACGAGGGGCGGAGGGAGGATGTGCGCGGTCTCCCCTTCGGCCTCGCCGTCGTCTTCCCCGGGCCGGCAACAGGCCATCATCTTTGCTTGCTGTCTGTGTAGGTGCAGGACTGGGTGAGTTGTGTGTGTGGGAATGCGGGTGAGGAAGCGAGTGCTCTTTGTCTGTGCTATGTCGTGCGCACGTACCGAAATGTGTGGGTGGGTTTTGGAAGAATTAGAGGTGGCGGCGGCCCATCTCTCAAATTGTGTGCGCTGTGAATGGTGGGATGGGTGGGTTGGAAGAGCGGTTGGTCAATGAATGTGATAGTTGTGCTTGTCTTGCTCATGGTGGTCATGCTCATTTGAGCGGGTCCTGGCGTGCACAAACGAGGCTTTTGGTCTTCTGCTCTCAACGGCAGCAAGAAGTTGCCGGCGACTCGCGCCTTGAAGTTCAGCTTTTCAAATTCGAGGGAGGAGGACCTAACTCCTTGATGGCCTTCTTGTGTTGCCTTGTTGTCTGTCCAAGCGCAAGAGGACGATGCGTGCACCTCTCCAGGACCTCCGCTAACTCAATCTTATTGTGCCTGTTTTTGCAGCCCTGCTTTCTCTCTCTTTGTCGCTCTTGTAGGACCCCCCGCTCTCCAAAAATCATCACGGGCATCATTGCTTTTTATGCGCCTCTCATTCTAATTACCCACACACCCACACTCTCACACAGGCCTTTCAGCTACAATGATGAACCGATATGCGCCTCCCTCATTCTCATCACCCGCACACCCACCAAACAGGTTCTCCCCCCACCAGCCACGCAAATGAACCAGCAAATCACGCGCCGGGGCCTTAGCCTGCTAGTGCCCGTGACCTTGGCCGGTCAAGGAGGGCGTCAACCACAACCGGCCGAATCACGCGCCGACCCCCAACAACACAGCGCGGGCAGCAGCACCGTCGTCTTGAGCGGCAGCAGCAACGACGATGCCACGGTTCTTACTACCACCACGACTAGCAGTGCCACGCAGGCGTGTGTGGAGTCGCCGCCCTCCTTAGTCCCCCGGGAGACGACCGATGCCGTGACCCGGATCATCTTCTCCTCCCTCCGACACCAGCAGCAACAACACCAACAACAATTGCAACAACAAAGCAACCACCACGTCGAGGACAGCAGCACTCTACCACCCTCCACTACCACAAATAACAACAACAACGTACGCCAACGTTTGGAGTGCCTCGAACGCGTGGTCAGCAACGCAGCCTCCGACCCCAAAGTACAAGCTAGTGTCAGTCGTCGCCTCGCCCATGACCCAAACTACCACCAACTGTTTTCCTCGGCCAACGGTGGCAGCAGCAGCAATCAGGGCCTCGGAGCTTCTATTTCTCCTCCTTCTCGGCTTCTTCCTTCTCATGGCTACGGGACTTCCTCTCCTCCTTCCCTCCTTCCTCCTTCCCTTCCTCCTATCTCTCCTCCGTCCGCCGCAACCTTCCTCCACCAGCAGCACCAGCAGCATCACCATCACTCCTCCGCCTTCTCTTCTTCCGCCGGTTCCCCCCTCTCTCACCGAACCACCAAACTCTTCCTCCCCCCCTCCTCCTCCTCTTCCTCCCCTCCCTCCCTCCCCTACGATGACGCCGCGCGATGCCGAAAGAACTTCGCGGCAGCCGTTAATTGTTCTGTGTGTTTATTGCCTCTGACCGATGCTCATGTAGTGGACTGTGGGGAAGGCCATGTGTTTTGTAGGGCGTGTGTCTCAAAAATACAGGGGAGGGATGGAGGGATGGAGGGAGGGGCGGAGGGGGGATGGAGCTTGTTGTCGCGGTTGTCGGTGTTATTTTTTGGGCCGACCAGGGAAGAGGGAGAAGGGGGGAGGAGGAGGAAGAGGAGGAGGAGCGTGCGGTTGTGCCCGGAGTGCAGGTGTCCCTTTTCGACGAGTGTTCCTGTGAGGAGGATAAATGATATCGGTGCGTGCGGTGCGTGTGTGTGTGTCCTTCTTTCCCTCCCTCCCCCCCTCCTTCTTCTCCCCTTCCCTTGATCTTTCCGGCTTCAATTTCTTCTGCAGTGCACGTGAGGAACACATTCTTTTTTGGTACCTCTTTGACAGTCCTCTTATTCTAATCTCACACTCACGCCCTTCCTTCCCTCCCTTCCTCCCTTCCTCCCTCCCTCCCTCCTTCACAGTGGAAAGCGCGCGGCGGCTGCTTCCTTCCCAATTTGAAGAGGATGATTTCCTCGAGCAAGAACAAATGAGTAAGCATGCCAGGAGGGAGGGAGGGAGGGAGGACAGGGAGGAGGCGTTGCCGTCGGGGGGGGGGGAGGAGACGATGCCGGTGTGGTTGTTTTCGCTTGTGTGTTTTGTGGTGGTGGTGGCGTTTGCGGTTAAGAATTAGGGAGGGAGGGAGGGAGGGATGGATGGATGGAGGGATGGAGGGAGGGAGGGAAGGGGGGAATGTGTGTGTTTGTATATGTGCGGTGGAAGGACAAGGAACTAGACAGGGAAGAAGAGGAAATCGTTGGAGGATGGACAGTGGCAACAGCATAAGGGAGGAGAAGAGTGAGAGACAAAATTTGAAGCATCTAATGAGGAAGGAGGAGAGGGATTTCGGGAAATCAAGAACCAAACCCAACAAACTTGACGGGGCGTCAGGAGGGAAAAGGGAGAGATAGAGAAGCGCGGAAGGAGGAATCAAGGGTATCGCTACTACAGATGACTTCTTATCTCCCAACCTTTGGGAAGGGGGAAAGGAGACACGGCACTTGATTCATCAGTCTATTTTGTGTGTTAGGGCAGTAAGTGGGCGAGAAAAGAAGAGATAGATGAAGAGATAACAATCTTTTGATACATATACATGCTTTTCATTTGTTTTTGTTTACTTCTTCACTTTGATTTGCGTGATCATTTCTTTCATTTTAGCGTCTGCCTTCATTCAGCACAAGCATGCGCTTATCCATCCATTCATTCACGTTGCCGCCTTCCACATTCTCCCTCCTTCCTCCCTCCCTCCCTACTCCCAATACCCATACTTATCCCCCTTCCGTTCCACAATCCGCGGGACCTCAATCACACTCAGCACCTTTTCCATCTCCTCTTTCTTCAAACCATACGTCACACACACTTGTCCCAAATCAAATTTATCGGGCATTTCCCTCCTTGACCTTAATATAGCAGCGAGTGTTTCCTCGGGCAATGTATGTGGTTTCTCCTGATGCGCGAACATCAATTTCTTCATGTCCTTTCTCGGAGTCTCCATCCGCGTAGTCTTGATAGCAGGACCTAGCTCATTCATAATTTTAATCAAAGCATCATCCGTCTCAAACTGATTAGCACCGCCTCGGCGGGACGCTGCGGGTGGTTCGGAGGAGGGAGAGAGGGAGGGAGGGCTAAGGCTACTGCTGCCTGGACTTGTGCCTTCGATGGTCAGTCCGGGTGGCGGGCCTTGTGGCTGGGCAGCACGGGCGACGGCTTGTCGACGGGCTTGCACGGCGGCGGCGGACATTGCTTCGCCTGCTGGTTTGCTGCCGCGGGCTCCCATTATTTCTGATTTCCAGAGCTAGAGGAGGATGGGCTTGATGATGATGGTGCGTGGAGGAGGAGGAGAAGGGTGGGGGTGGGGAGGTTGGAGGGCTTGGAGGTTGGAGGGTGCTTGGCCTTGGTGAAGCGCCTGTGCGCCTGTGCGTAGGAATAGGGAGAGGCTTGATGAGTGCGAGCCCCTCTTGGGCATGCATGTGAAGGCCTGCGCAGTCAGTCGAGAAGTTGGAAAGTTAGAAATCGCTCAAGCCGAAGCCCTACCACAAAGCCAGCCCGCCCCGTCTCACACACACCACCACCACCACAACCACAGCAGCCGAAGAAAATGAAGCCCCCACAACCACCGCTTCTCCATCTGCTCCTCCTCATGCTGCTCCTGGTCCCAGCCTCCGCCTTTCTATCCTTCCCCAAACCCCCCACCGCAGCAGCAACGACACGTCTAGATGCCCGCCGCTCGGCCTCTCCTCTTACGCCTAAGCTCACCTTCCGCCAGGGCCTCCCTGCAGACGCGCCACTCATCCGCCAAAGCATGCAAGAGGCCCGCATGAACCCGACCTTTCTCAATCCTGCAAACTTTATCGTGGCGGAGCAAAACGACCAAGGTAAAGGAAAAGAAAAAGAGACGGGGTTGACAGTAGCCGGGTTTGGACAAGTCCGACCCGTCGCAGGCGCAAACGAGCGTGTGTGGGAGCTGGCCTCTGTCTACGTCCTCCCCAGTGCGCGGGGACAAGGTGTGGGATCTCAAATCGTCGCGAAATTGGTACAGGACTTCGGCTGTGACATCAGTAGTAAAGCCGCCTCGCCACGTCGTCTCGTCCTCCTCACCCTGGCTGACACTGCCTCCTTCTACACCCCTCATGGCTTAAGCGTGCTACCTGACCCAGTGTGTGCGGAACCACGGTTGCCGTTGTTGTTGGTACTTGAGTTCCTGGCTGGCTCGGTGGTGGCGCGATTATCAATAGGGCCAGGCACAAAGCTTGTGGTTATGGAGCTGCTCTTGCCGGAGGAGGGAGGGAGGGGTGGAGGAGCATCAAGAAGAAGATGAATAAATGAGAACAAGTAGGTAGTGGGCCCGTCTGATTGATCCTCTCATATGCACATGATTTAACCTTGTCCCGTGATACGGAGCACAACGCCGTGCTGAGTGCAGGCACGTGACCGGTACACGACAAGCACGTGCTTTTTACCTGCCGCGCCACAAGCCCGTGTCATAATTGTAAAAATAGAAATAATTGATGAACAAGAGGGTTTTTTGTTATTTAACACGCTATTCCTCTTCCTCCTCCTGCTGCAACTGTTACTGCTGTGGCTGGTGGCTACTGCTGTGGCTCTCACCTGACACAGCAGGAGACTCGTCATGGATACTCAGGACCGATGCACTCCCAAAACCAAAGTCCTCGTCCCAAGTGGTAGTCGCTTCGTTGCTGCTGCACATGGCATTTTCGCACCGCCGCTGCCCCCAGACCTTGCATGCATCAAACCACTGTCCGTGAAGGCGCGGCAGAGGGGTTGGAGGAGGTCAACAGGCGCCATCATCACTCTGATCCTTTGATGTTCTGTATACGAGTCAAGATACGCAGCAGGACATCATTCCACACACACAACAAGCCACCACAACCCCACTCACCGACCCTACCCACACACCCTTGCACCACACGCACAGAGCACGTACCAAGCCGCCAAGCCACGACCACCAAATTCCAACCTCCTCCGCCTCTTGCCTTTGGCCACGCCTCCCTAAACCCTATCCCGAGCCATGGCGGCACGCACACCACCTCGCATTGACGACAACATACTGGCGACAATTGCCATGCCGGACTACGAGGAGAAGGAGAAAGACCTGTCAGGAACAACAGCAGCAGCCGAGCAGCATTGTGTCAGGAGGAAGGCTTTGTGTCTGGAGCGGCGGCAAGGAGCAGCAGCAGCGATAACAATACAGAAGCAGTCAAAATGACAACAGTAACATTGTCCAATATGAAAGATATTTTTTGCGCTTTTATTGTTCTCAACGCAAGGCAGGTCATCCAAGTCTAACCTCCCCACCCCCACTGAAAGTTAAAAACACTTATCGAGGAGACAACGTCCACCACCAGCGTGACGAATCATCAAGCGCCCTACGTTTCACTAGGGGAATGAAAAACAAATACGGGCCTTTAACAAGTGACGTGAATGGCCAACGTCCGTGTGCCTTTGAAAGCCAAAAATATGCCCAACGCTCCGCTCATTTTCAAATCTGAAGTCAAGGGGAGTCGAGTTGAGTTGAGTTGATTCCTTGTTTTGAGATCGACACGGACCATGGTTAAGCCTAAAAGGTATCGAAATGTCAGGGGGAAGAAGGGTATTCCCCTTGCTGAAATCATCGCCGAGCGCGTGCTGCAATAGCTCGTCGCTCATCATCATGATTCGCCTCACGCCCTCCACATTTTTTTGGGACGTGCATGTACCCTCCCCTCCCATTCACACAGGCGTGAGAAAAGGGCCTGAGCTTGGTGTACACTTGCTCTGTGCTCGCTGGAAGCATTCCTCATTCATTTGTCAAAGCCCCCTTCGTCAATGCCCGCGTCATTTTTTGACCCCTCTCTCTCTCACTCTCTCACAAACTCCCCAATTTACTCTCGCCCACCCACAACCCAACAGGGTACAATCAGTAGAGCGTCGAGCCCCTGCCATCCGCGATTGGTGCCACGACATTCGGAAACACCAAACACTAGCCCAGCGCCCGCAGTACTTCGCTTCTGTAGCAGCAGGCAAGATGTCAGCGAATGCAGTCTACTCCGATCTTACAGACGGCACCCCCACCCCTCCCGACACCCGACCCGATCCCGTTAAGTATTGTAACTACTGTTACAATTTCAATGGGGTCAGTAGATAAAAAGAGAGGAACTACCCTCCTACTCTCTCATTTCGCCCTCCTCATCACAGAATAGGGCTGCCCTAGATGTCCATCGTCGGGCGTGCTACAGGATGTTTAGCGGATGCTGGGATTGCAGGTACGCGTTTGTTGTTTATGTAATAAAAGAATGCACACATATACTTAGAGACTTGGAATGGATAACCCAGAGAGACTGACGAGTTCCAATGTGATACTCACAAACGCTCCACCACACCAAAATGATAAACTCTCCTGGCTGCATAAGTCCGATTATAGTATTGGAGTGGGTTTGCAGAATGTACCCAAGGCCAAGTGAGGCGGAAGAGATGACCACAGTGGTGCGGGCGGAGGGAGGGGGGAAGGATTGGCGTAGTATGGAGATAAAGTAAGGATAGAAGGAATAGGTGTTAGGCGTGCGTCTTCGAGGGAAGAGGTGGTAAGTCAACGGATTATAGAAAAGAAGAAATACAAGAAGGGCGGGGAATGTCCGCGATATTTGTTGTTTTGTTCCTTTCTTTTGTTTCTTCTTTTTATTGATCGATCCCCCCCCCCTATACTCGACATGGGACGCCTTGGCTTGCCCGGCCGCTTTTTGGCACAGGTCTACACACGATTCCATCTCAGTACAATAACCCGCAGCTTGGTGCATTTGACACAGACAGCCGTGGCATTGAAGTACCAGCACTGTTTGCCGCCGACGAAGCATAGCGAGCGAGTCATCAATATGCAATGCGTCCAAGAGTCAGTAATAAGAAAGAAAGATTCAAATGAAAAGGCAGTATTCTTGTCGACTCATTGCACCCATCGTACTAAATTTTGTTAATTTAACTCTTCTTTCTGAATTCTTCTTTATCCTCTTATTCGGGCAAGTCTCTCTTTCTTTTCTCCTCCAATTTTTCACTCTCTGTCGACTATCCCCACAACCAAAAAACATACACACATGCAATTCAATACACACAACTCTTTCACCAACACCCCCCTTCCCGCCGCCCCCAACAACTAGTCCCCTTTCTTCAACCACTCTTCGTGGCGGCGACCTCGCCACTCAACGAGCGGGTCTGCAGGGCCATGGCACCGTCCCGGACCCAGCACGGCAAGTCCTCCTTCTTCACCTGCTATATACTCACTCCACGCCCACCACCACCAGAAAAACCTCCTGTCGCGACACTCTCAAGTCCTTTCCAGCAACCAGGGGGAGGTGCTCAACCTGCCCTCCCTCCCTCCCTCCTTCCTTTTTCTGGAAGATCAAGGCCAAATGGGGCGCGCCTAATTCAGTGCGAGAAAGGGTGAGAGTCATCCCATCCTCCTCTTCCTTCTCCTTGTTCTTCTTCTTCCTCCTCTTCCTCTTTTTCTTCTCCTCCTCTTCCTCCTCCTCCTCCCTCTCCTCTTCTTCCTCCTCCTCGTCCTCCTCCAGCTCCTCCTGCTCCTCCTCCTCCTCCTCTTCCTGCTCCTCCTGCTCCTCCTGCTCCTCCTCCTCCTTCTTTTCTTCGTCCTCATCCTTCATGCTCCTCTTCTTCGTGGCATTACTGCAAGAGTACGTAAACGAAAAATGATTGCCTAAAAAGACAAGATGACGATAAATTACTCTACTCACGCCGGCAGGGCAGGCAGGCGACACCCGTAGCATCGACCCTCCCTCCCTCCCTCCCTCCACCTCGAGCAGCCGCAACCCCCCATAGCCTTGCACAAGGGCCTGCAAGAAACCTCCGGCTGCCGGGAGAAAGACATTATTGCTGCTGCTGCTGCTGCTGCTGCTGCTGCTGCTGCTGCTGCTGCTGCTGCTGCTGCTGCTGCTGCTGCTGCTATTGTTGTTGATGCTGCTGCTATTGTTGCTGCTAGTGATGCTCCCCTCTCCAC
>Ga0209390_10002028_pt1 | contig 36918 bp, 37 predicted proteins | sample BON01_FD_187212 | JGI IMG/M metagenome (GOLD analysis project Ga0209390, IMG submission 187212) | Freshwater microbial communities from Lake Bonney liftoff mats and glacier meltwater in Antarctica - BON-01 (SPAdes) (version 2) | ecosystem: Environmental > Aquatic > Freshwater > Ice > Glacier...
CACGCGGTGTTCCCGGCCAGCCTTCATGCGTGAAGCGGGAATGGTCCACGTTCCGGCCCCGATTAGCGGATTAGCAGGATTAGCGGCCCCCAGTGTCGGAATTGAAATTTCATCCCAAGTTGCCCCGCGCACTTCGCCAGATCGCGCGGCGGTCAGGGTCAGGAATTCAAGCGCCCGCGCGGCCATGCCATCACGCTTGCCCAAAGCCACCCACCAGCGCGCCACATCGCCCAGCGCCACGGCGGGTTGATTGTCGGCCTTGGCGACTTTCGCGGCCTTGGGCAGAAGTTCCGACAGATTGCCCTTCCACCGGGCAGGGTTCGGCCCTTCACGATGCCCCGCCACCGTCGCCCAAGACAGCACGGCTTCAATACGTCCGCGAAGGCGGGAAGCGGTTTCGGTTTTCCCCGCCCAGATCGGTTGCAAGGCGCGCAGCACATCAGCCACGGCGATTGATTGCAGCGGCATATCGCCCAGCACCGGGCGCGCGTAAGTGTCGAGGGTCGCGGCCCATTGCTTCTTGTGTTTTTCGTTTCGGAATTCATCCAGCTTTGCGGCCAGATACCGTTCCACGGCTTGCGTGAAGGTCAAGGTTTCGCGCGTCTTGCGACGTTCGGCCAAAGGGTCGCCGCCTTCATAAGCCAGTTGCTTGTTTGTCATCGCGGCCTTGCGAGCGTCGGCCAATCCCACCACAGGAAAGCCGCCCAAGCCGATTTCCCAGCGCTTGCCGTGGATGGTCACGCGCTGGATCCAGAAGCGCCCGCCGTTCGGGTCAACGCGCAAGAAAAGCCCGGTTCCGCCGCCGTCGTGATGCTTGCCAAGGCCAGCGGTCCTAACCTTTGCCGCCGTAAGCCCCAAGCGCTTCACTTCCCCCAATACTTCCCCCAAATCGCTTCCCCCTATTCTTCCCCCAGAGCCTTACGGATTGCACCGTATCAAGGCGAATGAAGGCGAACAAGTAAAACCTTTTCAATGGTTTATTTTCAAAGGGTTGCGGATGAAAGCGGATGAATTCGAATTCCATTATGGCGGCCTATGTGTCCGCCCCGTTGGAGGCTCCGGTCTGGGGCATGGCCGAGATTGAGGCGTCGCGGGCGCTGGTGCCGGGCTATGTGGCGGCGGAGGCGCCGGTTTTTGAGGCCGACCCGATGAATATCACCTTGGTGGTGGAGACGGGCGATAGCCATATCTCGGTCTTGGATGGCGATACCTTTGCGGTTCTGGACCGGTTTGAGACGCCCTTTGCCGTGCATGGCGGGCCGAAATTCAGCCCCGATGGGCGGTATGTTTTCGTAATGTCGCGCGATGGCTGGGTGCAGAAATATGACATCTGGTCACTGGCCGAGGTGGGCCGGGTGCGGGCCGGGCTGAACAGCCGCAACATTGCGATGAGTGCGGATGGCAAGTGGCTGGCGGTGGCAAATTACCTGCCGATGACGTTGACGATCCTGTCCACGGGCGATCTTTCGGTGGCGAAGGTGGTTGAGGTGGCTGACCGCAAGGGCAGGCCCAGCCGGGTCTCGGCCGTCTATCAAGCACCGCAGCGCAAGACCTTTGTGCTGGCGCTAAAGGATGTGCCGGAGATCTGGGAGATTGCGACGGATGAAGATGGCGGGCCTTATACCGAAGGCTTTGTGCATTCCAATGAGAATGGGATGGAAGAGGCTTTGGGGGTGGAGCGGGGGTTGTTTGCGCGCCGCCGGATTGCCGTCTCGGCGCCTTTGGATGATTTCTTTTTCTCGGATGACTATCGCAACCTGATCGGCGCCAACCGCGAAGGCGAAACCGGCGTGGTGGTCAATCTGGATGTGGGGCGCGAGATTGCGACGCTGCCTTTGCCGGGGATGCCGCATCTGGGATCTGGGATCTGGGATCAGCTGGATGCGGGGTGACACCCGCGTGATGGCGGTGCCGCATCTGAATGAGGGCATGATCAGCATCATTGATATGACCGATTGGTCGGTGATCAAGGTGATCGACACCTCTGGCCCGGGGTTTTTCCTGCGCAGCCATGATGGCACGCCCTACCTTTGGGCCGATGTGTTCACCGGGCCGAACAAGGGCCAGATGCATATCATCGACAAGCAAAGCCTTGAGGTGGTGCGCGTGTTGGAACCGGAGCCGGGCAAGACCGTGGCGCATACCGAATTCACCAAGGACGGGAAGTTTGCGTTGGTTTCGGTCTGGGAAATGGACGGGGCGGTGATTATCTATGACACGGCGACGTTTGAGGAAGTGACGCGGCTGCCGATGGTCAAGCCGTCGGGAAAATATAACGTTTGGAACAAGATAAGCTTTCAAGATGGCACCTCTCACTGAAAGCCTTTGGAAATTGGGCGCGATCCTGTGGCCATTCGTGGCCGGGGCGGTAGCGATCAATGTCTTTCTGTTTGGCCTGATCCTGCGATCTGCCGGATGGCCTTCGATTGCTCCGGTGGCGGCGGTTCTATGGGCCTTGCCGCTATCGCTGCCCGCAACATGGGCCGCGGCGCGATGGGTGCGCAGCCTTATCCGTGAGGCCGAAGGACGAAACTAAACCTGAATAACCAACCGAGGAGAGACTGATGAAATATCTTGCTGTTGCTGCTGCCATGATGACCCTTGCTGCACCTGCGTTTGCCGACGGCGACGCAGCCAAAGGCGAGGCGGATTTCAAGAAGTGCAAGGCGTGCCATGCGATCGTGGCCCCGGATGGGACCGAAGTCGTCAAGGGCGGCAAAACCGGCCCGAACCTTTGGGGGCTGGACGGCAAGATCGTCGGCAGCACTGAAGATTTCAAATACGGCGATTCCATCGTTTCGGTGGGCGCTGCAGGCACCGTTTGGACGGCTGAAGAGATTGAGGCCTATGTTGGCGACCCGGCCGCTTGGTTGAAAGAAAAGACCGGCGATGACAAAGCCAAGACCAAGATGACCTACAAGTTGGCCAAGGGCGCCGAGGATATGGCGGCCTATCTGGTCTCGATCAAGTAAGGCCCCAATCACCCGTCAGCACGTTGCGGGTGACTTGTTCTACCGGTGGGTCGCGGGCAATCAGCCCCGCGACCCATTCGCACGATCCAGCGTTGAAGACGCCCCCCTTGCCGCGGCGATAATCGGCCATGGCGCCATTGCCATGGGTGGTGCGGGCGACGGTGGCTTCGGTGACCTCGCCGTATAGCGACATCGCCAGTTCCTCGGCATCTTCCGAGCCGATGAAGGCGTCACGGTCATCGGTGCTGGTGCTATGGGCCAGCGATGTTGCGGGCGACAGGCCGACGATGGTCAAGGGGCCGTTCAGTGCGGCTTCGGGGGACGGGTAGGGCAGTCCGTGGGTCATGGTATAGGCGATGCCGTCCACCTCATAGGCGAAGATGCGGGAATCGCGGCCTAAAACATCGCCGTAACCCATGCCGGATCCTTTCATCGCCCAGTGATTGGGACGGTAGATAGCAAAGCCACCTGCGCCATGGGCGGCGCAGCGGCTCCACCCGGCATAGACGCCTGCGGACCCGGTCAGGCCCATGGTCAGGGTTGCGGGGCGGTGGGTGTCGCGGTGATCCCAATGGTCGGTGCGGCGGGTTTTGTCGGGCGTGGGGTCTTCGGCGCTGGCGCGAGTTTTGTAGCAGGTTTGGGTGGTGAGGTCTGCTGAAAGCCTTGTTTGCCAGTAGAAATTCCCGGCAAAGCGGCAGAGTTGGCCGCCTGCGTCCAGCCAAGCCTCCAGATGGTCGCGCATTTCCCATGTCCAGTATTCATCATGCCCGACAATCAGCACGCGGGGGTAGGCGTTCAGGGCATCGGGGTTGGCGTGCAGATCATGCTGGGTAAGGTAATCCAAGGCGATGCCTTGGGCCTCGCACCACAGGGCAAAGGGGCGCTCATAGGCGGCCCAGCCGGAGGAGGCGTATTTCTTCGAGATGCCTTTAGCGCGGGCGTACTCCATATGCGGATAGCGCGGGCGCTGGTTTGGCGGGCTGGAATGGGGGATTCTTGGCGCATCAGCGGGCCATTCAACAAAGCCTTTGGCCCAAGGGCGGTGGATAGAGACATTGGCGGCAAAGGTCTGGCCTTTGGGGCCGGTAAGGCCTTGGTAATGGTTCGATCCACCCCAGTCGTTATAGGCGCACCAAGTGCCTGTCGCCAGAACCATGGCGATGCGGGCTGTCGGCTGGGCGGCGCGCAGGACGAACATGTGCTGGCTGCTGTGGCCGGGGGTGGAGAGGGTCAGGCGGTAGAGGCCGGATTTCCATGTCGTCGGGAGGGTGAGGCTGTAGCACTCGGGCCAGTCGCAGCCGGATTCTGAGGCATTGGCGGGGGTTTGGGCGAAACTGGTGGGGATTTGGGTGGTGAGCAAGGGGTCGGGGTGTAGCCCGTCGCGTTCGATCGTCAGGGTGATTTCATTGGAGGAGGACATGGCATGCAGGCGCATTGTATCGCCGGGGGCATAGCTGATGCGGTCGGTATAACCCCAGGCTTGCGGGCGGGTGGGGTCTGCACTGGCGACCTCATAATAATGGCCCGAGACGGAATCGCCGCTGTCATGCGGGGCGGCGGTGAAGAAGCCTTGCAGGGTCATGTGCGGCCTTTCAGCGGGGCGAGGAAAGCGGTGAGGTTGGGGCCAAGGTCATCAGAAATATAGCCGCCCTCTTGCACGATGAGCAGCGGCAGGCCTTTGGCGGCGATGGCCTCGGCGATGCGGGTGAAGCCTTGCGTGGTGATGCGCAGGCCTTGGAACGGGTCGTTTTCATGGGCGTCAAGGCCGAGGGCGACGACCAGGACGTCGGTGCCAAAGCTGTCAACGGCCTCAAGGGCGGTGGTCAGCGTGGTGAGGTAATCCTTGTCGCCGGTGCCGCGCGCGACGGGGAGGTTGAGGTTATAGCCTTGACCCGCGCCTGTGCCGCGTTCATGCGCGTGGCCCCAGAAGAAGGGGTAAAAGCGGATCGGATCGGCATGGATCGAGACGGTGAGGACATCATTGCGGGTGTAGAAGATGCCTTGGGTGCCGTTGCCGTGGTGGACGTCGATATCAAGGATGGCGGGGCGCAGGCCCTTTTTGCGAATGTGTTCGGCGGCGATGGCGGCGTTATTCAAGAAGCAAAAGCCGCCCGCTAGATCGGCAAAGGCGTGGTGGCCGGGGGGGCGGCACAGGGCGTAGGTATTCTGGCCCTTGGCGGTGTGTTCGGCGGCGGTGAGGGCGGTTTGGGCGGACCAATAGGCCGATTGCCATGTGCCTGACGATATTGGGCAGGAGGTGTCGGTCTGGTGAAAGCCTGCTTGGCCAAGGACGGATTTGGGGTAGCTGTCGGTGCGGTTGGCGGGGTGGATGTTCGGGATGACCTCTGGAGATGCACCGGGGATGCGGCTCCACCTTGCGTGGGCGGTGCGCAGGAAGGTGAGGTATTCGGCAGAATGGATGGCGGCGATGGGGCCTAATCCGTGGTCTTCGGGCAGGGTGAAGGTGCAGCCTGCGGCGATGGCGCCTGCGTGCAGCGTGGTGATGCGGGCGGGGGTCTCGGGGTTGGGCGACAACGCGCCGTTGGCCATGAAATGCTGGGGGTCATGGGCGGATTGCTGGGGGGCGAGGACGGCTTTCATGTCAGATCCCTTAACGCGTCGCCTTCCAGCGTGACCCAGATTTCCGAGGGTTTTTGGGTGAAGCCGAGGCGGGCGTAGAAATTGGCAGCGGGGCTGGCTGTGTAGTGGTTCAGGCGCAGGAAAGTCGCGCCCCATTGGGCGGTGACCTCGTCGCGGACATGGGCCAGAAGGGTGCGGCCAAGGCCGATGCCGCGCTGGGTTTTGTCCACCCAGAGGTCGGTAACAAAAGCGCCGATCTGGCCGCGGGTGGTGGAGGGAAAGAGGGTGTAGAGGGCGAGGCCGATGGGGGCGGGGTTTGTGGCGAGGACGGCGTGGGTGTGGGTGGTGAGGGCACGGGCCAGCAGGCTATCATCCATACGGTAGGGGTCGTTCATGTCTTGGGCCAGATTGCGCAGGGCGGTGGCAACTTGGGCCGCACTTGGGGTGGCAGTGATTTGCATCAGAACGCGACCTGTGCGGCGCCTTTGGTGCCGAGCATGGTGCGGGCTTCATCGGGGGTAGCAACCGTGCGGCCCAGTTCTTCGACGATGCGGCGAATTTTCTCGACCTGCTGGGCGTTGGATTTCGCGAGTTGGCCTTGGGCGATGTAGAGGTTGTCTTCCAGCCCGACGCGGACGTGGCCGCCCATACCTGCCGCCATCGCGGCAAGGGCCATCTGTTTGCGGCCAGCGGCGAGGACCGAGAAGATGTAGCGGTCGCCAAACAGCCGGTCAGCGGTTTGTTTCAGGTGCATCAGGTGATCGGGTTCGGCGGCGATTCCGCCCAGAACGCCCATGACGAATTGGAGGAAGATCGGGGTTTTGATCATCCCGCGATCCTCAAAGTGCTTGAGCATATAGAGGTGACTGACGTCATAGCATTCAAACTCAAACCGCGCGCCGCGCTGGGTGCCCATGCGGGTCAAGACCCCTTCGATATCGCGGGGAGTGTTTTTGAACACAAGATCATCGGTGTTGCGCAAAAAGGGTTCTTCCCAATCGTGTTTCCAGATTTTTCCTTTTCCTAGCATGGGATAGAGGGCGAAGTTCATGCTGCCCATGTTCAGGCTACAAAGTTCCGGCTGGGCCTGAATGGGGGCGGCGAGGCGCTGATCCAGCGTCATGATGGCAGATCCGCCAGTGGTCATGTTGATGATCGCGTCGCAGCCTTGTTTGATGCGCGGCAGGAACGCCATCCAATGCGCGGGGTCGGCAGAGGGGCGGCCATCATCAGGATTGCGGGCGTGCAGGTGCAGGACGGTGGCGCCTGCGTTGGCCGCGTCAATCGCTTGGGTGGCGATGTCATCGGCGGTGACGGGCAGGTGGAGCGACATTGACGGCGTGTGGATGGAGCCGGTGATGGCGCAGGAAATGATGATCTTTGACATCAGGCGAGACCCTCCGCTGTCAGGACTTGTTTGATGGATGCAGCCCCTTTGGCGGTGATCTCGGTCAACTCATCATCGGTGCAGTTGTAGGGGGGGGCGAAGATGACGATATCGCCGGAGTGGCCATCGACATTGCCGCCGACGGGGTAGCAAATCAGGCCGTTCTCCATCGCTTGGGCGCGAATTTTCATAAAGAGTTTCAGTTGGTTGTCAAAGGGCGCTTTGGTGTCGCGGTCTGCGACCAGCTCTACCGCGATGAAGTGGCCGCGGCCGCGAATGTCGCCTATGGCCTCGACGCCTGCGAGGCCCTCGGCCAGCCATGATTTCAGCCGGGGGCCGTTGGATGCTACCTTTTCGATCAGGTTTTCACGGGTGATGATGGTTTGCACGGCGACCCCGGCGGCGCAGGCGGCGGTGTGGCCGGTAAAGGTGTGACCGGTGCCGAATGCGCCGTCTTTTGCGGCGATGGCTTGCCAGACTGCTGTGGTGCAGATGGCCGCGCCAAGGGGTTGGTAGCCGCCCGCAAGGCCCTTGGCGATGGCCATGATGTCGGGCTCTACCCCGTCATGTTCCAGCGCGCGCCAAGTGCCGCAGCGGCCTGCGCCGGACATGACTTCATCGGAAATCATCAGGACGCCATGGCGGGTGCAGATGTCGCGGACGGCTTTTGCATAGCCCTCGGGCGCGGGGATGCAGCCGCCTGCGGCGCCGACGACGGGCTCGAAGACAAAGGCGGCGATGGTTTCTGGGCCTGCTTGCAGGATGGCGGATTCAAGGGCGGCGGCGGCGGTGGCCCCGGCGGATTCCGCGGTGGCGCCGGGGATGGGTCGGTATGTGTTGGCGGGGGGGATCTTGATTGAGGGGATGAAGGATCCTTCGTAAGCCACTGTTCTCTCAGCGAAACCAGAGACTCCCAAAGCGCCCAGCGTGTTGCCGTGCCAAGACCGCTCGCGGCTGATAAAGCGGCGGCGGGACTTTTGGCCGATGGCGGTTTGGTATTGCAAGGCGATCTTCAGGCAGCTTTCCACTGCCTCTGATCCGCCGGTGACATAGACCATTTCGCGCAAACTGCCACCAAGGCGGGCGCGGATGATTTCTGTAAGTTCTTCAAGGGCTTCAGTGGTGAAGTTATAGCGGTATCCATGGGCGATCTGGCCCAATTGGTCACAAATGGCGCGGTTCACTTCGTCATTCGCATGGCCAAGACAATAGACAGCGGGGCCGCCGGAGCCGTCGATATATTGCTTGCCCGCGCTGTCCCAAAGATAGCTGCCCTTGCCGCGCACGACCTTTGGCAGGGCGTTGGTGGCGGAAATTGTGCTGTGGCCGGGGGTGTTCGACATGGGTGGCTCCTGCGTGGGTGGTGACAGGGTGGGCCAGCGGTTTGCATAGATCAAATAGATAATTGATATGGTTTTGATTGATGTGGTCTATGCAGCGCCATAGGTCCGGTCGGCAAAGGGGATGGCGGCAATGGCCTGTTGCAGGGCGGCCAGCAGCGTCGCCTCTGCCGGGTTCATCCGCAGGGCGGGGGCGTGGCACAGATAGACATCGACGCAGGGCAGATCGGTGTAGGGCGGCAGTTGCCACAGGCTGCCAGCGGCCACATCCCCGGCGACGACATGCAGCGGCAGGGGACCGATGCCAAGGCCCAGTTCGATCATCCGGCGCACCTCTTCGAGGTTGGCAGAGGCGCCGGTGATCCGCTCTCCAATGCCAAGGCGGCGGCGGAGGGCTGTGACAGTGTCCAGCACATCGCCTTCGCGGTCGGTCTGGAAGGAGACGGCGGAAAGGCCTTTTAGATCGGTATCTTGCAGGTCTTTGCGGCCATAAAGGGGATGCGGGCGGCCGCAAAAGAGGCCGAAGGATTCGCGGTAGAACGGGGTGGCGCTGACACCGTTGGGCAAGGCCGAAAGCAGGCAAAGGGCAAGGCTGGCGCGGCGGGCAGCGACAAGGGCAAGCGCGTCGCGGCTGGCCATTACCTCTAGCGACAGGGTGGCGGCGGGGTGATCGGTGTGGAACCGGGCCAGCACCGCATCAAAGACTGGGCTGACGACATGGCTGGCCAGCGCGATGGTGACATGGCCGGTGATCTGGCCTTCGACTTGGGCCATGCGGTCGGCCAGACGCAGGATGGCGGCGCGGACTTCTAGTGCCTCGGCCAGCATGCGCTCGCCCGCCGCAGTCAGGGCGAAATGGCCACGGGCGCGGTCGATCAGCCGGGTTTGCACGCGGGTTTCCAGCCGTTTCAACGCGGCGGAAACCGAGGGTTGTTTGAGGCTGAGGCGCTCAGCGGCCCCGGTAACAGAGCCCGCTTCGGCGAGGGCGAGAAACACCCGCAACAGGTTCCAGTCAAGGTCGCGGGCAAGGCGTTCGGGGGCGGAAATGCGGGCCATTGCTTGTTTATGGGGCGGTCAGGCGCGCAACGCAATCAGGTGGTTGTCCCAAGCGACGGGGTGGCGGGCCAAGGGGCGCAAGCCGTCGCGGTTGACGGCCCAGATGGTGCCGGTGCCATCGGTGGCAACCAATCCGCCTGGGCCTGCGGCGACACCGCTAAGATCGGGGCTGCGGTGCAGGGTTATGGGCGTGCCGTCGGTGGTGAAAAGCGCCAGCGCGCCGCCGGGGGCGGAGGTCAGGGCCAGAAGGCCATCCGCGCTGGCGATAGATCCAGCGTAGCCCTTCATTGTCAGGGCGTCGATGGGGTCGGTGGGGCAAAGGCGGGCGGGTTGGCCGGGCTGCCAAAGGCCGAGTTGCGGCACGTCTTCGCTCCGGTCACCCTCCCACTGCATGGCGAAGGCGATCTGGTTGCCGATCAGCGCAAGGTGGCGGATGGAGTTGGGCCAGAGGTCTTTGGGCAGTTCGGCGATTTCGTCGATCTCTCCAGTGGTTGAGAGCAGCGCAAGGTTGGGGCGCATGGTGTCAAGGTTCAGTTTGCTGCGGTCAGAGGGATCGGTCTGGATGCCGCCATTGGCGACGATCAACCGGCCATCGGGCCGCAGTTTCAGATCATGCGGGCCGATGCCGCCGGTCTGCCATTCGTTGACGCGGGTGTAGGTTTCAGTCTCCCACAGCCCGATGCGACCGGCGGAGCCGTCTGCGATGACTTCGGAGGTCATCAAGAGCGCGCCATCGGCGGAATAGGCGCCGTGGCCGTTGAATTGGCGGCCCTCGGGTGGGGTCAGGCGGTGGCTGATGCGGCCGGTCAGGCAGGTGATCACCAGCGCATAGGTGCCGGGGCGGCGGGCGAAAGCGACGGCCTCTGCCCGGGTGGGATGGGCGGCTGCGGCGTGGCCTCGGGCCGGCAGGGGCAGGGCAAACAGGCTGTCGCCGGTGGCAGAGAGGCCGTGGAGTTCGTATTCGGTGCCCGCTTTGGCGGCGGCAAGGAAGGCGGGCGCGCCGACATCGGCCCATGACGCACGGGGCAGGGTGGCGGCGATCATCCCGGCGAGAAAGGCGCGGCGACCTGTTTTCAAGGGGGCCATTTTAGTCGCCGTCGCCTGCGTTCAGGCTGATGTCGGTGTCTAGTTCTCGGGCCAGCTCATCGCCGACGATCTCGCGGGTGCGTTGGATGGCTTGTTGCAGGATTTCGACTTTGAGGCGGCCTGAGGGGGTGGCGACGCCGGCAAAGATTGGATCCTCCAGCTTTTCGGCGAGCGTGATGGCGCGATCAAAGGCGGCAATGGTTTGCGGGGCGTCGGGGGTCAGGGTCTCGACCATGGCGCGCATGGCTTGCAGGGACAAAAGCACATTGCGCAAGCTGCGGCCCGAGGCCAGCGCTTGCGCGCGGTCTGGGTGGGGCAAGCTGGGTTGGCCAAGTGGGCGGCCAAGTTGTTGATCTGCAAGCTTTTCCAAACCAAAGGCCAGTTGGGTGAACAGGGCTTGGCGCACGTCGGGGCCGGTTTGGAAGGGCGCGTCTGGGGTGGCACCGGGGGTTAGCATCGCGTCAGCGTAGCCGATTTGCCATTCCGCATCCACCACGGCCGCGATGCGGGCCAGATCGGTGGCGGTGGCGCGGATCAGGGCGCAGGGGGGGACGGTTGGGGCGACGGGGTAAAGCAATCGCTCCATCCCGAAAAGACCGCGCGCGGCGATGGAGGCCTTTGCGAAGGCGGCGGGTTCTAAGGCGGCCGGATCGCCGGAAAGAAGGGCGTCTTGCTGGGTCTGGCCAAGGCCCTTTGGGTCGGGCCAATAGGCGATGATACGGTCGCGGCCGTCTTCCTCGACCGGGCCAAGGCGCAGATGGGCCACGCCTTGCCACGCGTCAAAGGCGGCGTGATAGGCCGGGCGCAGCGCCTCGGCGGTGCAATCGGCTTGGGCGGCGGCGGCCAGATCGGCGGTGGCGGCGGCAAAGGCCGCATAGCCCGGCAGGATATGGTCGCGCAGGGTTTCGGGGTAATCGGCCCAGGCGGGGGCGGCGATCAGGGTCAGGCACAGGGCAAGGCGGATGCGGGGCATGGGGGCTTTGGGTTTGGGGAAGGGATGCGGCATCCTTGCCGCAATCGGGCAAAGAGTAAAGGCGATTCTTTTAGTCGGGATTTTTTTGGGCTAGGCCAAGAGCGTATTGACCAAGGCTGAGACGGGATCCGTCAGCGCGTCCAGCACGTCGAAATGGTGGCAATCGGAGGCGGCGGTCCAAGGGCAATCCCATTCCTCGGCCAAGAGGCGGGCTTGTTGCAGAAACACCGGGCGTTCCTGCGCGCCAACCCAGACATGCGCCGAGGTGCCGGGCCGCAGGGCATGGCGGGCGGGGCTTTCGGTTGCGCATTCGGCGGGGTCCAGATGCAGGGTGTCGTTCATCTTGGTGGCCAACAGGGGGCCAAGCTCGGCAAGCGGAGAGATTGGCACCACGCGGCGCACTGATACGTTGATATCCGCGCAGCCCATGCGGGCCGACAGATGACCGCCCGCCGAATGGCCGGTGACGACCATAGGCCCGGGCACAAGGGCGGCGATGGCGCGGCAGGCGGTGGCTATTTCTTGGGTCATCGTGCCGATGCGGGCGTGGGGGGCAAGGGTGTAAGACGGCATCGCCACGGCCCAGCCGCGCGCCAGTGGCCCGGCGGCGAAATGTGACCATGTTTGGTGGGTAAAGGCCATCCAATAGCCGCCGTGAATGAAGACCAGCACGCCTTTGGGCGGGCCTTCGGGCCGGTAGAGGTCAAAGCGGTGCCGATCGGTCGGGCCATAGGGCAGGTTTATCTGCGCGCGGGGGCCAAGGCTGTCGCGAAAACTGGCAGCGGCGGCGTTCCATTTCGGGGGAAAGCTGTCGGCCTGCGGGATGAACGCGCCATTGGAATAGTCGCGGTCCGGGTCGGGAAAGGCGTAGGGCGGGCGGGTCACATCACGGCTCCGATTTGCCAAGGCACGAATTCCGCACCGCCAAAGCCAAGTTCCTCGGACAGGGTTTGCTCGCCTGAGGCGGTGGCGACGATTTTGTGAAGAATCTCAAGGCCTTTCGCCTCGATGCTCACCCCATCCAGAATGTCGCCGCAGTTCAGATCCATATCCTCGCGCATCCGGGCGAACATTTCCGAGTTGGTTGCCAGCTTGATACACGGGCTGGGTTTATAGCCCGAGACCGAGCCACGCCCGGTGGTGAAGACGATCAGCGTGGCGCCGGAAGCGATCTGGCCAGTGACTGAACAAGGGTCATAACCGGGGCTGTCCATATAGGTGAAACCCGGCGTGGTGATGGGTTCGGCGAATTTATAGACGCCGGACAGGGGGGCGGTGCCGCCTTTGGCGACCGCACCCAGCGATTTCTCCAAGATGGTGGTCAGCCCGCCGCGCTTGTTGCCGGGGGAGGGGTTATTGTCCATCTCGCCCTCATTGCGGGCGGTGTAGTCCTCCCACCAGCGGATGCGCTCGATCAGTTTCTCGCCCACTTCCGTGCTGACAGCGCGGCGGGTCAAAAGGTGTTCTGCGCCGTAGATCTCGGGGGTTTCGGATAGGATGGTGGTGCCGCCCATGGCAACCAGAAGGTCAGAAGCATGGCCCAAAGCGGGGTTGGCGGTGATGCCGGAATAGCCATCCGATCCGCCGCATTGCATGCCGATCATCAGTTTTGACACCGGCGCGGGGGCGCGGGTGGCTTTGCCTGCCACTTCGGCCATGTCGCGCAAGACACCCAAGGCGCGCTCGATCGTGGCCCGCGTGCCGCCTTCGCCCTGAATGGTCATATACCGAAAATTGCCATCGGGGCGCAGGCGGCCCTGGCCGACCAGATCGGGCACCTGCATCACCTCACACCCCAAGCCGACCAGCAGGATGCCACCGAAATTCGGGTTGCGGGCGTAGCCTTTCAGAGTGCGCATCAAGGTGGCGTAGCCCTCATTCGTGCCCGACATGCCGCAGCCGGTTTGATGCACGATGGGCACGATGCCGTCGATGTTGGCCGCGGCCAAAATGGGGTCTTTTTCCGCCGCCTCAGCAATGAACCGCGCGACAGAGCCAGAGCAGTTTACCGAGGTCAGAATGCCCAGATAATTGCGGGTGCCAACGGTTCCGTCGGGGCGGTGATAGCCCTGAAAGGTCAGCGGCTCCAACGGGGTCAGCGGGCGACAATCGGCGCCAATGGCATAGTCATCGCTATGCGGGCCCATGCCCAGATTATGGCTGTGGATATGGGAAAAGGCCGGAATATCGACCGTGGCCTGCCCGATGATCTGGCCATAGCGGATCACCTTTTCCCCGGCTGCAATCTCCCGGGCGGCGATCTTGTGGCCGCGCGGAACTGCGCCCGTCAGCGGCCCGTCCAATCCTGCGGGCTGCGCGCCTGCGGCAAGGTCAGCCAAAGCGATCACCACATTGTCGGCGCCATTCAGCCGGATGATGTTCTTCGCCATGTGCCCCCCTGCGCCGCTTCCTTGACAGGGCGCGGCCTTTGCCTAACATGTTAGCATGCTACAACCGCCAACGCCCTTGCCACAAGAGACGAATCCCGCGCGGCGGTTGACGCCGCTGGCGGGTCTTGGCGGGTCTTTGGGGCAGCGGGTGTATCAATCGCTGCGCGAGGCGATCCTGTCGGTGGCGTATCGCCCCGGAGAGATTCTGCGCAAGCCAGAGATTTGCGCCGCCTTGGGCGTGTCGCGCAGCCCGGTGTCGGATGCGGTGGCCAGGCTGGCGGCAGAAGGACTGTTGGATGTGGTGCCGCAAGCGGGCACCTTTGTGGCGCGCTTTTCGATGGCGGATATCCGCGAGGGCGCATTTCTGCGCGAAGCGATAGAGTTGCACGCCGTTGCCATGGTGGCGCAAACCATCACCGAGCCGCAACTGCAACTTTTGCGCCGGAACCTGACGCTGCAAGCGGCGTTGATTGCTGATGGCGACATTCCGGGGTTCTATCAGGCCGATGCCGACCTGCATGGGCTGATCCTGTCTTTCACGGGCTACCGCAAGCTGGCGCAGGTGGCCGATACCGCTTGGCTGCATGTGAACCGGGCACGGCAGATGATTTTGCCGGTGCCGGGGCGGGTGCAACAAACGCTGGAGGAACACCGCGCCATTGTATCGGCATTAGAGGCGCGCGATGTTGCGGCGGCCCGCGCCGCCACCCAAGTGCATCTGGCCCAGCTGATTCACCATCTGGAACCGTTGGAGCGTGACCGCCCCGAACTCTTTGATCAGCCTGATTGAAAGCACCCCATGATTCCCAATCGCCCCCGCTATGCCGCCCGCCTGAACGCCTTTAAGACCAAGGGCGGCACGGTTGCCGATATGATCCGGGGGGCAGGGCAGGTGGGCGGGCTGACCGCCGCCGATCTAAACTTTCCCGATCATTTTGAGCATCATAGCCCGGCGCAGTTGAAGGCGCTGTTGGCCGATCATGGCATGGTGCTGAACGGGCTGGCGATGCGCTATTACACCGATCCGGGGTTTCGTTTGGGGGCGTTTACGCATCCGGATGTGACGGTGCGGCGCGCCGCGATTGATCAGACCAAAGTGGGCATTGATGCCTGTGCCGCGATGGGCGGGCAGATCATGACGCTGTGGATGGGGCAGGACGGGTTCGATTATTCGTTTCAGGTAGATTACGACCGCGTTTGGGATCTGACGCTGGAGGCGATTGCCGAGGTGGCAGACCATCATCCGGGTGTGGATATCGCCTTGGAATACAAACCGAATGAGCCGCGGGCCTTTGCGCTGATGCCGGATATGGGCACGACTTTGCTGGCGTTGCGAGAGGTGAACCGCCGCAATACGGGCGTCACGCTGGATTTCGCGCATGTTCTCTATGCGGGGGAAATGCCGGCGCAGGCGGCGCAACTGGCCGCTAGGCACAGCCGGATCTTGGGCGTGCATCTGAACGATGGCTACGGCAAACGCGATGATGGATTGATGGCGGGATCTGTGCATCCCGTTCAAACAATTGAGTTATTCGTAGAATTGGACCGTGCGAAATATGATGGCGTGATCTATTTCGACACCTTTCCCGATCATTCCGGGCTGAACCCCGGCGATGAAGCGCGCGAGAATATCCGCCTGACAGACCGCTTGCGCGACATCGCCACGCGCTTGGCCAAAGACCCCGCCTTGGCCGAAGCGCAAGCCCGGCAGGATGCGGCGGCCAGCAACCGGATCGTGACACAAGCGATGTTCGGCTAAGCCAGACCCAGACATTGGTGCAGATGAGCCAGCGCGATTGCCACCCCGCGTTCGCCCATCGCGGCGGTCGCTTGGGGGGCGGTTTCGGTATACCAATGCCCGCCATCCCCCACGCGCGCCATATCGACCGTCCCGGGCGCCAGCGCCATCATCAAAGCGGTTTCCCCGACGCCTGCGTGGTCAAAGGGGAAATCAGCGCCTTTGGGAAACAGCGGGTGGATGCGGATCCAGTTGAAGGGATCCGCCCCGGCTTCGGCCTTGGCATAGTAATCTTGCATGGCGCGGTCGCCCCACCAACCGGGGCCTCGGGTGGTTTCCAGATAGCGGAAGGTCGCGTTGCGGGCGGCAAGGCGAAAGGTCAGATCAGTGGGCATGCCTTGGGCAAAGCCCTCGGTCTGGTGGTGGATCACGCCGTGCAGGTTGCGAAATCCGGTGGCCAACAGGGCTGCAAACAGCGCCTCGGCCATCGGCAACAGGGTGCTGGCGTCCAGATGCAGGGTTCCGGTGCCTTCGGGCCCGGCCACGGCATGGCTGGCCGCCCCGTAGGCAAAGGGCGGCAGGGTGATGATCTGGTCGCCCAACCGGGCAAGGGTTTCGGTCACCGCCAGCAGATCAACGCCGCTGGGCAGATGCCCGCCGTGATATTCCATCACCCCGATCGGCAAAACCACAGGCGTGCCTGCGGCGATGGCATCCGCAATCTGGGCCGGGCGCATCCGGTCAAACTGCATCCTCGCCCCCCAAAGCATGGGCGATATCAGTGGTTTGTGTATAAAGCGCCTTCCACAGCGGGTATTGCTTGGCATAGGCGGGAACGGCTGCGGGCGTGATCGTGCGCTGCACCGGGTTCCATGTGGTGATCTCCTCAGGCGAGACCGCGCCCACAGCCACAGCGGCCAGAAAGGCGTTGCCATAGCTGGCGCCAACCGTCTTTTCGCAGACCAGTTGCGGGATCTGCGCCATGTCTGACGTGGCCTGCAACCACACCGCATTGCGGGTGCCACCGCCAACAGCCAGCACGCGATGCGCCTTGGCGCTGGCCTCGGCGTAGGTTTCAATGACATGGGCGGTGGCGGCGGCGATGCCTTCCAGCACGGCGCGCAGCATATCGCCCCGGGTATGGGTCAGATCCAGCCCAAAGAACGCGCCCTTGGCTGCGGGGTCATGGATCGGCGTGCGTTCGCCCGAGAAATAGGGCAGGCAGATCAGACCCTTGGCACCCTTTGGGCTGGTTTCTGCCTCTGTCGCCAATGCCGCAAAATCAGCATCCCGCGCCAGTTGATCGCGGAACCAATGGGTCAGGGTGCCAGAGGTGGCCAAGCCCGCCATCGAGGCATGCAGGCCGGGAAACAGCCACGGCGCATACCACAGACGCGGATCGCGCACGGGCCGGTCAGTGACTTGGATCATGAACATGGTCGAGCCATACATCATCATCATCTCGCCCGGGGCCTGCACGCCTACGCTGACGGCCTCAGCCGCCGCATCAATGGTGCCGCAGGTGACGGGGGTGCCGATGGCAAGCCCGGTTTCCGCTGCTGCCTCGGCGGTGATATGGCCCGCGATATCGGTGGACCACATCAGTTTTGGCAAGCGGTCCAGCGGCAGGAAATCGGCCAGCGCATCGGTCCAATCCAATTTGCCCACGTCATAGAGCGGCGAGAAATTGGCTGCGGTGTAATGGTCAATCACATACGCGCCGGTCAGTTTCCAAGTGATAAAGCTGGAGGAGGTAAGGATCTTGTCGGTGCGGGCAAAGATCTCAGGGTGGGTTTCCTTTAGCCACAGGATCTTTGGCCCAACCGATTGCGAGGTCAGCGCATTGCCGCACACCTCATGGATGCGGGCGGCGCCGATGGCGGTATTCAACGCGGCAATCTGTGCTGTGGCGCGGGTGTCAACGCCGTAAAGAATGCCGTTCATCAAGGGCGCGCCAGCCGCGTCGACCGGCAGCATGCAAGGGCCGATGGCGCTGGCGGCGACGGCGCGGATATCGCTGGCGGCCACGCCCGAAGTGGCCAGCAACTCGCGGGTTATGGCAACAAAATCGCCCCACCAATCCTCATCCGCGCGGTGTTCGGCCCAGCCGGGGCGAGGCACCAGCATCTTATGCGGGCGCGAGGCGGTGGCGGTGATATGGCCGTCGCTATCCACCAGAACGCCTTTGGATTCAAACGTGCCAATGTCGATGCCGAGGGTGTGGGTCATGCGGTCAGGATCCGGGGTTGCGGGTCAAATGAAAGTCTGGGGTCAGGGCTGACAGGGCGGTGTCCAGCAGGGTAACCAGCCCGGAAAGATCATCCGGATCAACCACTTCCAAGGCAGAGTGAGAGTAGCGCATCGGGAACCCTACATCCAGACAGGCCACGCCTTCGGGGCCCATGAACTGGATGTAACTCAGGTCGGTCAACGCGCCGGTATGGGCAGATCTTTGCAACGGCAAGCCCGCCGCCACAGCCGCATCCTCCATCAACCGCACCAAGGCGGGATGCGGGATCACGCCGTTCAGCGTGCCGCGCCCATGAAAGGAATACATCGACATCCCCGGCCCGCCGCCCAAAGTAACATCGCCGCGTGAGGCCATATCGGGGGTGTCGCAGGCCAGCAAAAGGTCGATTTGCAGGGCAATATCGGGTGTGGTTTTGTTGGCTGCGGGCAGGACGCCGCGCAGGTTGTATTCCTCTTGCACCGACCAGACCAGATGCAGGGTCGGCCCGGGTTTGCCCTTGCGCACCGCCGCCAAGGCCAGCAGCGCCGCACAGCCCGCCCGGTCATCTACGGACGTGCCCGCAATGCGCCCAGCCGCCAGTTCCATTACGCGGGGGGCATAGCAAACCGGGGTGCCAATGCGCACGCCTGCCGATTCGGCCTGCGTCTTGCTGGCAAAGCCCGCGTCTACATAAAGTTCCGTATAGGGCAGCACGCGGTATTTCTCATCCGGTGTAGTGGCGTGGTGGGATTTGTTTGCAATCACCCCCGGCAAATCGCCGTGGTCGGTGCAAAGCACCAGCGCCTGCGCCGCCAAGGCGCGCTCGGGAACCCCACCAAGGCGTTCCAGCCGGATCAGGCCAGAGTCTTCGACCTTGCGCACGATAAAGCCCAGTTGATCCATATGGGTAAAGATCATCACCGAAGGCAGGGCGGGGTCGCCGGGGAGGGTGCAGATCAGATTGCCCAAGCGGTCTGAGGAATGCGGCAGGCCCATGCGGCCCAGATGGGCGGCGATGGCGGCGGCGACGCGGGTCTCATACCCAGACAGGCCGGGGATCAGCATCAACTCGATCAGGGTGTCGCGGATCATTTGCCGCCTCGCACGGCGCGGACTTTATCCATGAAATCCTTTGCGCGGTCGGGGTCGACCGCCGCCCAGGTATCGCCGCCGATCTTCAGCGCGGAGCCGACAATACAGCCATCAGCCACCCGCAACACATCGGCCACGGTGGTATGTTTGACGCCAGTATTGGCCAGAACCGGGGTGTTGGGCAAAACCGCCTTCACAGCCTCAAGATCGCGCATCTCGGCCGCTTCGCCGGTGATGGCGCCCGAAACCAAAACGGCGTCGGGAATGCTGGAAAACACCGCAGAGCGCGCCCTGTCGGCCAGCGAACGCGGATCAAGCGAGCCTGCGAATTCGGCCGAAACGTTATACAATGTCGCCACTGTGTCGATGCCCAGCCGCGATTGATAGCGCCGCGCGGCCCCGGCGTTCGGCGCCCAGACGCCCATGTCGCTGGCGTAAGTTCCGGTAAAAATCTCGCGCACGAAAGCAGCCCCGGTGGCTGCGGCAAGCGCCATCGTCGCCATCGGATCCCACAGCACATTGACGCCAAAAGGCACGGTGATCCGGTCACGCAAGCGGCCAATCACAAAGGCCATCGCGGCGGTTGAGGCGGTATCAACTGCCAGCTCATAAGGCCGATCATTTTCATTGCCGAACATCACCGCATCGACGCCAGCGGCTTGCAACGCGTCCAGATCGCGGGTGGCACCGGCCAGAATGCCCTCGATCCCGGCTTTGGCGTCATAAAGCGGCGTGCCGGGGGAGGCGCCCAGATGGACCATGGCAATCACGGGCTTTTTGGCCCCGAAAACGGTTGTGAAACGAGACATCTGATCCTCCTATTCAGGGTAGGCTAGCGGATAAGGGATTGGCCGGGAAGGGCCGACATACTAGAATGTCAGTATCAAGAATGAGGGCGATGATGCAAAAGACGAGGCACTGGGACAGGCATGGCAACGGCGGTTTGACTTTTACCGAAGCGGGCTTTGGCACGGCGCCATTGGGCAATCTGTTCAAGGCCACCTCTGATGCGGACGCCCGCGCCACGCTGGACATGGCATGGGACGCGGGGATCCGCTATTTCGACACGGCACCTTTATATGGTCTGGGCCTGTCAGAGACCCGGCTGAACCCGTTTTTGCGGGGCAAAAAGCGCCAAGATTATGTGATCTCGACCAAAGTGGGGCGGCTGTTCCGGGTGGCTACGCCCGAGACGCGCGATGGGTTGGATAAGTGGATCGACGTTCCATCGCGCAATGAGGTTTACGATTATACCTATGATGGGGTGATGCGCAGCCTTGACGTCAGTTTGGAACGGTTGGGGCTGGACCGGGTGGATATGCTGTTTGCACATGATCTGGATATCTTCAACCACGGGACCGAGGCCGCGTTGCAGGCCAAGTTGGATGAGTTCATGGCCGGAGGCTATCGCGCGCTCTTGGCGCTACGCGACCAAGGCGTGATCGGGGCCTTTGGCGCGGGCGTGAACGGCTGGGAACCGTGCCAGTGGATGCTGGAGCGCGGGGATTTCGACATCTTTTTGTTGGCCGGGCGCTATACTTTGCTGGAGCAGGAAAGCCTTGGCTTCATGGACGCCGCCGCCGCGCGGGGCGTGGGGGTCGTGATTGGCGGGCCCTATAATGCGGGAATTCTGGCCACCGGGCCCGGCCCGGGTGCTGTGTGGAACTATGGCCCGGCGCCGGATTGGGTGCTGCAACGGGTGGGTCAGTTGCAGGCGGCCTGTGCGCGCCATGGGGTGCAGCTGATGGAAGCGGCTTTGCAGTTCCCGCTGTTTCACCCTGCGGTTCTAAGCGTCATTCCCGGCGGGGCAGGCCTTGGGCAAATGGCGGGCAATCTGGCCGCAGCGGCGGCCGTTTTGCCCGCAGCACTTTGGGCGAATCTGAAGCGGGAGGGGCTGTTGCACCCTGAAGCTCCGGTTGGCTGATCCGCTATAGCGGCGGCAGAGAGATGACGCCCTTTTTCAGGATGAAGCAGCCGTAAGGGCCGCTGTCTGAAGTGCGGATGATGGCAAAGCTGCGCTTGGCGGCGTCGTAAAAGGCAAACCGCTCCAGTGCTTGCATCTGGATGGGGCGGGCTTCGGCCTGATCGATCACCGTTTGCATTTGGGCAAAGATCGGCATTTCGGCGGTGGGGTCGCCGACCACCTGCATTCGGGTGATGGGGGCGGGGACAAAGCTGTCCAGCGGCATCAGGGTCAGGATCGCGCGGGTGGCGGTGGGGATATCGCATCCGGGCATGTCGATCAATCGGCCGTAGGTGGTGGATTTGGCGATGCTGGCAGCAGGGTGGTTTATGTCGCAGATGACCAGATCATCACCGTGTCCCATCAGCATCAGGGCGTGAACCACCTCTGCCGACAGGCGTTGATCTATGCCTTTCAGCATGTGCGACCGTCGGTAGGATGGGCAATATTGCCCATCCTACTTGATCGCCCCGGCAGCCATGCCTTTGATGATATACCGCTCCAGCGCCACGCAGATCACGATCAGCGGCAAGATGGCGGCAAAGGACAGCGCGGCCATCGACCACCATGAAATCCCCTGAGAGCCGGTCTGGCTGGCCACCATCACCGGCAGAGTACTTGTATGCGTAGAGGTCAGCAGGGCGGCAAAGAAATATTCGTTCCATGTCAGCACAAGGCTGAGGATAAAGGCCGCGACCATGCCCGGCGCTGCAATCGGCAGGATTATGGTGAAAAACGCCCCCCAGATGCCAAGGCCATCAACCATTGCCGCCTCTTCCAGCTCTGTCGGGATGGTGGTGAACTGGTCTTTCATGATCCAAATCACAATCGGCAGCACGGTCAGGGTGTAGAGCAGGATCAGACCGATGCGGGTGTCGAGCAATGCCAGTTCCTTATACAGCACAAGGAACGGCAGGGCGAGGACGACGGGAGGCAGGATCAGCTGCGACAGGAAGAAGAACGAGATATCGTCATTTTTCATAAAGCCGAATTTAAACCGGAACCGGCTGAGGCCGTAAGCCGCCAGACTGCCGAGGGCCACCGCCAAAGCTGACGATGACAGCGCGATGATTGCCGAGTTCACAAAGCGCTTCATGAACTCGGCCCGCACCGTGCTTTCCTGCATCAGTGTTTTAGGCGACAGGCCAATCGCCTCCCACCCCTTCCATTTAGGCGTAAAATCCACCCACGGGATCATATTGCCCTTCATCACATCGGGCGCCATTTTAAAGCTGGTGGTCAGCGTCCAATAGATCGGGAACAGACAAATCACCGCCCACAGGATCAGCACCGAATAAATGGCGATCCGGCTGGCCCACCATTTGCCCTGAAAGCCGCGGTCGGCGTCGCTGTCGTGAAAGATCTGCTGGCTCATTCTGCGCGCCCCTTAGGTCTGCGGTTTCGCGTAGCGCGCGGCGAGTTTCATCAGAATGGTCATGAAAATCACGATTGCCACCAGATAGACCATCGCCAGCATCGTGCCGTAGCCAACATTTGAGCGGTCGCGATATTCGCGGAAGATAAAGCTGGTCACGGTATCGGTGGCCCCGCCCGGCCCCCCTGCGGTGGTGTTGATGACGATATCGGCGAGTTTCAACTTGAAGATGATGCGGATCAGCACGGCGGTGACGGTCACCGGCAGCATCAGGGGAAAGGTGATTTCCCAAAAGGAGTTCCAGCCGCTGGCGCCATCAACTTTACTGGCCTCTTGGAGTTCCTTGGGGATCGCCTGAAGGCCTGCCAGCAGCATGATCATCATGAAGGGGATGAAGGTCCAGGCATCCAGCACCATGATGGTGGCCTTTGCCATCCAAGGGGATTCGAAGAAAGAGGGGTTTTCAACGCCAATCCAGCGGGCCAGTCGTGAGATTGGGCCGAACCGCGCCTCAAGCATTGATTTGCCGATCATCCACGACACGGCCACGGGCGACAGCATCAGGGGCAAGAGGAAGGCGACGCGAAAAAATTTGCGGGCGCGGATCTGGCCTGCAAGCAGCAGGGCCAAGCCAAAGGCGATGGCATATTCCACAATGATTGCAAGAGTATACCAGACCATATTGACAAGCGCGTTCCAGTAAAAGGAATCGTGCCACATCTGGCGCAGGTTATCAAAACCGTTAAAGGTGCGGCCCGTGGGGCTGCTGAGGTTCCAATCCGAAAAGGCGATGGCCAGCCCGAAGAGCAGCGGGAAAACGGTCAGCGAGATCACGAACAGCGCGGCGGGCAGCACGAAGAGCGTGCGTTTGCCCTGCTCGCCGCGTGTGACGACCTGAGAGATGCACAGGCAGGTGGCCCAGAACAGATAGGCGTAAAGCGTGGGGCGCCATGTGGTGAATTCGAAATCAGCGCGGCCAGTGGTTTGCAGGGTTTGCAAGGTCGCCACCAGCGCAAAGATCGCGGCCGACCCCCAGACCAATCCTCGGCCCATCATCTTGCGGGCCGGGGTGATGGTGTCTGCCGTGACGACGTGAAGTTCGTTTCCGCTCACCAGATATCCCGCCTTTACGGTGTCTTTTCAGTCGTTTGCGCGCGGGAGTTAATCCCGCGCGTAAACCGTTTCAAACCTTGGCTTACATGCCCAGTGAGGCTTTGTAGAGCGCGATCTGGCTGTCGCGGCCGATCTGGTCGGTGATCTTTTCCCAAGCTGCCGCAATGGCATCGGCGGTCTCTTGCGCCGAGGCGTATTGGCCGGAAAAGCCCTTTGCCAATTCATCTTCCGCGACCGAATAGTATTGGAAGATGCCCGGAATCCGCGGCTCGATCGCGGCATTGGGGTGGTTGTAGCTGTCAAGGTTGGAGCCAAGGAAATCCTCGACAAAGGCGCGGTCGTAGCCTGCTGCTTCCCACTCTTCATACTGGAAGTGCGAGTTGCGATAAGGCTGGAAGCCCGACGGATAGGCCGAGGTCCACAAGGACAGATCCTTGCCGCCCAGATGAGCCGCTGCAGACCAGGCCGCTTTGCGCTTTTTCTCATCGCCCGAGACGTTGGAGGTGACGTAAACGCCCCAGCCAATATAGGCCATGTTGGGGGATTCGTTATAGGTTTCCTCCCACGCGCCGGTCTGGCTGTTGTAAACGCGGTCCGAGCCGGGGTTGATGCCAAAGCCTGCAACATCACCAACGACCGAGGTGTCAGAGGTGCGCGCACCTGCGCCCACATCGCCCCACCACATCAGCATCGAACCGGTTCCGGCAAGGAACTGGCTGAACGCCGTGGTGCCGGGATCGGCGTTGATCTGGTCGGCAGGATAGGCGCCGGGGGTGGCGATCAGGTCCATCACGTCTTGAATGGCCTGCACCCAACCCGGGTTGTTGACGCGCGGCTTCATGGTCTCTGGGTCGAACAGCCAGGCCTTGTCGGATGGGTGCTTGACGTATGCCGTCGCGCGGTTTTCGAGGAAGTAGAAGCCAAATCCGCCCCAACCTTTCAGCGGGTCCAGATAGCCATGTGCGGCCAATCCGGTCAGCGGATCGGTCTGACCGACGACCGCTTTGGACACCGCGTTGACCTGCTGCCAGGTCTTTGGCACCTCTGCGCCACCGATGCCGCCTTCGCCAAAGTAATCCTTGCGGTAGGCGAAGGTATGGCAATCGCCATCAATCGTGACGCGGTAGGTCTTGCCGCCCCATGTGCCGACGGGAGCCTTGAGGTAATCCACAAGGTCGTCTGATTCGATCTGGGTGGCGACCCACTCGGGCATCTCATCCAAGAGGCCACGTCCGGCGGTATCGCCTTCAAATGGTGCGCCCATTTCCAGAATGTCGAAATCAACCGTGCCAGTGGCGATGGATTGCTGCAGGCGGGCGTTGTAATCGGCCTGTGCAAGGTCGATCCAGTTGATCTTGGCGCCGGTATAGGTCTCCCATGGCTTCAGGAAGCCGCGGAACAGGAAGTTGTGCAGGTTCTGGTTGTTGAGACCCAGAAAGGTCAACTCCACACCCGCAAATTCGCCCTCGGCCACGTTGGCTTTGGTGGCGGCCAGACACAGCTCGCCCACCTTTTGCCAATCGGCGTCCGTCGGGCTGCCCGCGCCGACGCCCGGAATGGCAAGGATCTGGGCGCGGATGTTGTCTTGCGCTGAGGCCATGCGCGGGGCGAACCCTGCGGGAATGGCGGCGGCGGCGCCAAGAGCGGTCGCGCCTTTCAGGAACCGGCGGCGGCTGATCTGGCTGGCATAATTGTAAAGGTCTACTTTCACGGTCTTTCCTCCCTTGATCGCCCTTTAGCCCTTTGCCGGCCGGGGCGCGTTTTCTTTGCTCTTTTCGGAACCGGCTGCCTATGCCTCTGGTAACCCCTTCAAACCGGGGATGTGGACAGAGGGCGGGGCGGTAATCCCCAAGCGGCAGCTTTCCCTTGGGTGAACCTTCGCAGCCTGAATACCCCTCTGTCAAGATTCTAACATGTTAGTATGATCAGCTGGTGGACAGCCGCTTTGCGTTGCGCATAGTCTGACCTTCGAAGAATGAGGAGACGGCACCCATGGCCGAAGTGACAATCCGTTCCCTGAAAAAGGCTTATGGCGCTGTGCAAGTGGTGCATGGGCTGGATCTGGACATCCCGGATGGGGAATTCGTGGTGCTGGTGGGGCCATCGGGTTGCGGGAAATCCACGCTGTTGCGGATGATTGCGGGGCTTGAAGAGGTCACCTCGGGCGATGTGATGATTGGCGATCGGCGGGTGAATAACCTGCCGCCAAGTGAGCGGGACATCGCGATGGTGTTTCAGAATTATGCTTTGTATCCGCATAAGACGGTGGGCGCGAATATGGGCTTTGCGCTGAAAATGCGCGGCATGCCCAAGGCCGAGATTGCCGAAAAGGTCGCGCGTGCGGCTGAGATTTTGGGCCTGACGCCGTATCTGGAGCGGTTCCCGCGGGCTTTGTCGGGAGGTCAGCGTCAGCGCGTGGCAATGGGCCGTGCCATCGTGCGCGATCCGCAGGTATTCTTGTTTGATGAACCCCTGTCGAACTTGGACGCCAAGTTGCGCGTGCAGATGCGCACTGAAATTCGCGAATTGCATCAGCGGCTTAAGACAACGACGGTTTATGTGACCCATGACCAGATCGAAGCGATGACGATGGCCGACCGGATCGTGGTCTTGCAAGGTGGGCGGATCGAGCAGGTTGGCGCGCCGTTGGAATTGTATGACCGGCCGGTGAATACCTTTGTGGCGGGCTTTATCGGTAGCCCGTCGATGAATATGCTGCCCGGCGTGGTCAAGGGCGGTGCGGTTGAGGTGGGCGGTGCCATGTTGCCGCTGCCCAAGGGGATGGCCGCCGCCGAGGGCCGTGAGGTGACCTATGGCATCCGGCCAGAGCATCTGGGGCTTGGCACGGCAGGCATCACCGGCAAAGTGGCGGTGGTAGAGCCGACAGGATCAGAGACGCATGTTGTGGTGCGGGTAGAGGGCCGCGAGATGGTGGCGATGTTTCGGGACCGCGTGTCGTTGCGACCGGGGGATTCGGTTGTGCTGGCCCCGGATCCGGACAAGGTTCATTTGTTCGACAAGACCTCGGGCGTTCGGCTTTAGGGGAAAAGGCCGGGGGGCTTTGCGCCCCCCGGACCCCCCGCAGGATATTTGTGCAGAGAGGAAGGGCGGGGGATGTTGAAGGGGATAGATGCGCGGTTGAATGCCGAGGTGTTGGGCTGTTTGCGCGCGATGGGGCATGGCGATGTGCTGATTGTCGCGGATACCAATTTTCCGTCCGATTCCGTGGCGCGGGCGACAGTGACGGGGCAGTTGCTGCGGATGGAGAATCTGACAAGCGCCGAGGCGATGGAGGCGATTTTGTCGGTGTTGCCGTTGGATACCTTTGTGGCGGATTATGCCGGGCGGATGGAAGTGGTGGGCGCGCCCGACGAGGTGCCCGCCGTTCAGGCCGAAGTGCAGGCGGTGATTGATGCCGCCGAGGGCAAGCCGCGCCCGATGGTGGCGATTGAGCGGTTTGCCTTTTACGATGTGGCCCGGCAGGCCTATGCCGTGATCCAGACCGGAGAGCGGCGGTTTTATGGATGCTTTATGCTGCGCAAGGGCGTGATCCCACCGGAGAGTTAAGATGAAACCGATTGTTATCCTTGGGATATTTGTGGCCGATACGGCCTATCGCGCCGATCGTCAGCCAAAGATGGGCGAGACGATTTTGGGTCACAGTTTTTCTTTGGGGCCGGGCGGGAAGGGGTCTAATCAGGCTGTTGCGGCGGCGATGGCCAGTTCTGGGGCAGGCGAGGAGGTGCATTTTATCACTCGGCTTGGTCGCGATGATTTTGCGGGTATTGCGCGGGCGACATGGGCCAAGGCCGGGGTTGTGCCGGTGGTTACGGAGGATCCTGAGAGTTATACCGGGGCTGCGTATATCTTTTTGGAGGCCGGGACGGGGAATAATGCGATTATCGTCGCACCGGGGGCGGCGGCGCGAATATCGGTGGCGGATGTGGAGGCGCAGGCTGAGTTGATAGCTGGGGCCGCGTGCTTTGTGACGCAGTTGGAGCAGCCTATTCCGGCGGCTCTGCGCGGCTTGCAGATTGCCCGGGCGGCGGGGGTGGTGACGGTGCTGAACCCCGCGCCTGCGGCGGCGTTGAGCGACGCGATGCTGGCGCTTTGCGATTATGTGACGCCGAATGAGACCGAGGCGGAGGCTTTGACCGGGATTGCTGTGACGGATGTGGCCAGTGCGAAGCGGGCGGCAGAGGCTTTGCTGGCGCGCGGGGTGGGGGCGGTGATCGTGACCTTGGGGGCCAATGGCGCGCTTTATCATGATGCGAAGCGGACGGTGCATGTGCCGGTGATTTCGGCCGGACCGGTGGTGGAGACGACGGGAGCTGGGGACGCGTTCAACGGCGGGTTTGCGGTGGCGATCAGCGAAGGGTTTGAGGTGATCGAGGCCATGCGCTTTGGCTGTGCGACGGCGGGGATTTCGGTGACCCGGGCCGGGACGGCGCCTGCGATGCCTGCGCGGAGCGAGATTGACGCGCTTTTGGCGCGATAAGATCAGACCGACATTGTGGCGGTGATCGCGCGGGTCCAGCGGGCGTATTTCTGGGCGCGCTGATCGTCGGGCATGCTGGGGGTGACGCGATGCTCCAGCGCCCATGAGGTTTGGAACTCTTGCGGTTCGGGGCAGATGCCCGCTTGCAGACCTGCGAGGTAGGCGGCCCCCAGGGCGGCACGGGCGAGTTCGGCGGGGCCGGAGTTGCGGGTGAGGCGGTAGATCGCGCCTCGGGTTTCGGGGTTTCGGGGTTTCAATAGGGGGCGCCGAGGCCGGTGAAGGCGGGGACGAGGGTGATTTCCTGATCGGGATCGGCGGATTCGGCGAGGGGTTGGGTATCGCCGGCGTCGATGATGATTTTCAGCCCGTCGCGGAGCCGTTGGACGACGGCGCCTGCGATGAGAATGGAACCTTCGAGCGCGTAGGTGGGTTGGCTGTTTAGTTGGTAAGCGATGGTTGTGAGCAGGCGGTTTTTTTGGACGGGACCATGGTCGCGCCGGTATTCAAAAGCACAATGCAGCCGGTGCCGTAGGTGGATTTCATCATTCCGGGGCTGAAACAGGCTTGGCCTACGGTGGCGGTCTGCTGGTCGCCTGCCACGCCGAGGATCGGGATGGCGGTACCGAAATGGGCGGGGTCGGTGGTGCCGAAGTTGGCAGCGCAATCGTGGACCTGAGGCAGGAGGTGCATCGGAATATCAAAGAGGGCGCAGATGTCGGTGTCCCATTCTCCGGACTTGATATTGTTGAGCATGGTGCGGGCAGTGTTCGTGGCGTCTGTGGCGTGGATTTTGCTGGAGGTGAGGTTCCAGATCAGCCAGCGGTCGACCGTGCAGAAGGCCAACTCGCCCCGGGCGGTGCGGGTGCGGCGTTGGGGATGGTGTCGAGGAACCATTTCAGCTTGGTGGCAGAGAAGCAGGGGTCGAGCAGCAGGCCGATGCGGGCGGTGATCATGGGTTCATCACCTGCGGCGTGGAGGTGGTCGCAGATGGCGCCACGAATTTTCTGCGAAAATTCCGGCGCGTCTGCGGCTTAGGGGGCTTGCATGAGGTGGGAGAGGGTCGTGATTTGAGCAGGAGTGAAGCGCAGGCCGAGTTTGGTACGACGCCAGATGATATCCTCGGCGTGGCGGGCGAACTCGTGCGTTTGCAGCCAGCGGACTTCGGCTTCGGTCAATGTAGCCCCGAAAATCTTGGCCGAGGTCGGCGGCGGGTTGGGCGGGGCCGAGGAGGGTTGCGGCTTCGGTTCCGTAAGCGCGGATCAGGCGGGCGGCCCATGCGGGGGTGAGGAAGGGGTATTTGGTGCGAAGGCTTGCGGTGAGTGCCGCGACCCCGTCATGCGGGAAATCGCCGCCGGGCAGGGGCGCGCGGGCGGTCCATGGGGATTTGGCGGTGGGGATATGGGGGGCGAGTTTGGCCAGCACGCGGTAGGTGATGATCTTGCTGCCGAAGACATTCAGCAGCGGCGGGCCGTCGGCATGCAGCGACAGCACATAGTCGCGGGTGGCGGCGGTGGCGGATTTTGCGCCATCGTCATAAAGCGGGCGGACGCCGGAATAGGTCCAGACCACGTCGGCGGTGGTGACGGGGTTGGCGAAGTAGGCGCTGGCGAATTTCAGCAGGTAGTCGCGTTCCTCAACGGTGCATTTGGCATCGGAGGGGTCGCCGGGATGGTCTTGATCTGTGGTGCCGATCAGGGTGAAGTCCTGCTCGTAAGGGATTGAAAAGATGATGCGACCATCGGTGTCCTGAAAGAAATAGCAGCGGTCGTGATCATAGAGTTTGCGGGTGACGATATGGCTGCCGCGCACAAGGCGCACGCCTTCGGTGCTGTCGATGCGGGCGACATTGCGGATGATATCTTCGACCCAGGGGCCGCTGGCGTTGATCAGGATTCGGGCGTGGTGGGTCGCGGGGCCATTCGGGCCTGTGGTCTCGATCTGCCAGTGACCGGCGGTGCGGGTGGCAGAGGTGACTCGGGTTTGGGTGAGGATTTGCGCGCCGTGGTTTGAGGCGTCGCGGGCTTTGAGGGAGACCAGTTTGGCGTCTTCGACCCAAGCGTCTGAATATTCCCACGCTTTGTGGAAGTGTTTTTGCAGGGGCGCGCCTGCGGGGTCGGTGGTCAGGTCTAGTGTGGTGGTGGCGGGCAGGATTTTGCGGCCACCAAGGCGGTCGTAAAGGAAAAGGCCAAGGCGGATCAGCCAGGCAGGGCGGCGACCGCGCATCCATGGCATGAAGATGCCCAGAAGGCGGCTGGTGGGGGTATCGCTCTCAAACCGCATCTTGGGGCTGTAGGGCAGCACGAAACGTATCGGCCAAGAGATATGGGGCATGGCGGTCAGCAGGGTTTCGCGTTCGTGCAGGGCTTTGCGGACCAGACCGAATTCGAAGAACTCCAAGTAGCGGAGGCCGCCGTGGAAGAGTTTGGTGGAGGCCGAGGAGGTGGCTTGGGCGAGATCGCCCTGTTAGGCAAGGGTGGCCGACAGGCCCCGTCCGGCGGCGTCGCGGGCGATGCCGCCGCCGATGATGCCGCAGCCGTTGATGCCGCCGCCGATGATGAAAATGTCGGTGGGTGGGGTCACGAAAGGGCCTTTGGGTCAGCGCTATAGCGTGGGCAGCAGGCGGGCGATGGTGTCGATGACTTGGCCCGCGTTGTCGGGGCTGAAGGGCATCGGCGGGCGGAGTTTCAGGATATGGCCTTGGGAACCGGTGGCCGAGATCAGGATGCGTTCTTCGCGCAGGCGGTTGACCAGTTTCCCGGCGCGGGCGGGGGAGGGTTCGCCGTTTTCAAGCATATCGACGCCGATGAAAAGGCCGGCGCCACGGACTTCGCCAATGGCGTCGAAGGTGTTTGATAGAGCGGCGAGGCCTTGGCGGAACATGGTGCCGGTGGTGGCGGCGTTGTTGATCAACTGCTCATCGCGGATGACGTTGAGGACGGCAATCGCCACGGCAGCGGCAACCGCATTGCCGCCGTAGGTGTTGAAATAGCGCGAGGTGGCGCCGAAATCGGCAATGACCTCGGGGCGGATGATAAGGCCCGCGACGGGATAGCCATTGCCCATGGGTTTGCCTAACGACACCATATCGGGGATCACGCCGTGGCGCTGAAACCCCCACATGGTGCTGCCGAGGCGGCCAAAGCCGGGTTGGACTTCGTCAGCTAGGAACAACCCGCCCTCGGCGCGGATGGCGGCGGCGGCGTCTTTGAGGAAGCCTGCGGGGTCCGGAAAAACGCCGTCAGAGGAGAAGACGGTATCGACGATGAGCATGGCCGGGCGGATGCCATCTGCGCGCATTTTGGCACAGGCCTTGGTGATGGCGGCGGCGAAGCCTTGCGCGACGCCATCCGGGTAGTTGGCGGGGCTGGGCGCGGGGATGGGGTAGACGCCGGGGCCGGGGGCCACAGAGGGGCCGATGGACATCGACATGCCGGCGGTGGCGAGGGTGACGCCGTGATAGGCGTTATCGGTGACGATGACGCCGGTGCCCCCGGTGGCAGCGCGGGCGATGCGGAAGGCCAGATCATTCGCCTCGGACCCGGTGCAGGTGAACATGGCGTGCGAGAGTTCGGGGGGAAAGAGGGCGAGGAGACGTTCGGCCAGTTCCAGAATGCCGTCGTGCAGATAGCGGGTGTGGGTGGCAAGGGTGGCGGCTTGGGTCGCCATCGCTTCGACCACGCGGGGGTGGCAATGGCCGACGGAGGCCACGTTGTTGTAGCAATCAAGATAGGCGTTGCCATCGGCGTCGTAGAGGTGGACGCCACTGCCCCGGACCAGATGGACAGGGGTTTCATAAAAGAGGCGGTAAGCGGGCCCCAACAGGCGGGCGCGGCGGGCGGCCATCGCGGCCTCAGCCTCGGTCAGGTTGCCTTGGCCCGGGGTGTAGGCGTTGATCATCTTGCCGGTTGCGGACTGGGGGGATTGGGACATGGGGCTTACTCCTGCCCGCAGGCGCGGGCGATGGTTTCGGTGACGGCGGTGCCGCCAAGCGATTGGAACGCGGCAAGCCCGGCTTTGGCTGAGGGCACATTGCGCAGGATATAGGCGGCGTTGCCGGGGTAAAGGCTGGCGCGCCAAGCGGGGATGGTCAGGGTGATGACCATGCGCGCGATGATCAGGTCGTAGAGCAGGGCTATTTCGTCGCGGGTGAGGGGAAGGTGGTCATCATAGCCGCCGATCAGGGCGCTGAGATGGATCAGGGGCTGCGGCAGGCCTGCGACATAGGAGGCGGCAACCGCAAGATCGCAGATGCGCGGGGTACGGACCATATCGCCGAAATCCAGAATTCCGGTGAGGGTCTCGGGATCATGCGGGGCGCATAGCAGGTTGTGGGGGTTGAAATCGGCATGCACGACCTGGCGCGGAATCCGGTTCAGGACGGGGGCGATGCGGGCGTTGAAATCGGCCAGAAGGGTCTCGGCCTGCGCGCGCTGGGCGGCGTCAGCGATGGCGGAGAGTTTGGGGGCTAGGGCGGGGAATTGGCGGATATCCCACAAAAGATCATGGTCGGCTGCCGGGTGGGTGAAATTGGCCAGTGCGGCGGTGAGGGTGGCCAGCGCTGTGCCGATGGCGCGGCTTTGCGGCACCGGGCGGGGGCCATTGGCGAGGGGCGTGCCGGGCAGATAGGTAAAGACCCGCAAGCGGCCTTCGGGCAGGGGCAGGATGGCGCTGCCATCGTTCAGCGGCAAAAGGCGCTGGATGGGCAGGAAGGGGGCCGTGCGGGCCACATGCTGATGCGCGCGGGTCTGGAAATCTGTCATCGCGGCGGGTTCGGCCGGATTGGTCAGGCGGACCACAAAGCGGCCCTCGGGCGTGTCAAACCGGTGGTTCTGATCGCGCTCGGACGTCAATGGCGTCAGGCGGCCTTCCAGCCCCCAATGCTGGCGCAAATGGGTGGCCAGCGCGGCGCTGGGCAGGTGGGGCGGGGTTTGGGTCAGCAGGCTGGCGTCTTGCACGGGGGCCTCGGTTCGCTATGGGGGCAGATGATCACAGCCGGGGCTGGGTTTCCAGAGCCATCGCGTTCGGTTGGGGCGAGAGGGTTCATTGCCTTGGCGGATGGGCGGCAGTAGCATCTGCCTGTCGGGGGAAGACCTGCCGATGCGGATTTGGGTTTATGGGCGGGCCGCCGGGATCACGCGGCGGTGCGCAAGGGGGTTGGATGCAGTTGGCACTGGTTGGGATTGGGAAAATCGCGCGGGATCAGCATGTTCCGGCGCTATCTTCCAGTGAGGACTTTGAGTTGGTGGCGACGGTCAGTCTGGCCGGCGTGGTCGACGGCGTGCCGGGCTATGGATCGGTTGAGGCGATGCTGGCGGCGCATCCGCAGGTAGAGGTTGTATCTTTGAGCCTGCCGCCGGTGCCGCGGTTTGCGGTGGCCGCGGCGGCGCTGAAGGCGGGGCGGCATGTGATGCTGGAGAAGCCTCCCGGAGCGACTTTTTCGGAGGTTGTGGTGCTGGACGGGATGGCGCGGGCGGCGGGGGTGACGCTGTTTGCCACGTGGCACAGCCGGAGGACGGCGGGGGTGGCAGCGGCGAAGGCGTGGCTTTCGGGGCGGGTCGTCACGGGGGGGCGGATAGACTGGCGCGAGGATGTGCGGCACTGGCATCCGGGCCAGGACTGGGTGTTCGAGCCGGGCGGGATGGGGGTGTTTGATCCGGGGATCAATGCTTTGGCGATTTTGACCGAGATTTTACCGGGGCCTTTGCATGTGGTGTCGGCCGAGTTGGAGGTGCCTGAGAACCGGCAAACGCCGATTGCGGCGGAGATTGCGTTCTCGGGCGGGATCACGGCAGGGTTTGATTGGCGGGGGATTGGGCCTCCGGTTTGGGATATTGTACTGGAGGTGGAAGGTGGCGCGCGGATGGCGTTGCGGCGCGGCGGGCGGGTGTTTGAAGTGGATGGGGTGGCGGTGCCTTGTGGCGAGGTGGCGGCCTATCCGGCTTTGTATGCCGCGATGGCGGGGCTGGTGCGGGCGGGGCGGTCTGAGGTGGATCTGGCGCCCTTGATGCTGGTGGCGGATGCGATGATGCTGGGGCGGCGGGGGACTGTGGAGGCGTTTGAGTTTTGAGCGGGGATTGGCATGGCTTGGGTTGAATTTGGCGCGGCGTTGGGGCTGTTTTTGATCTCGCACCGGGTGCCGGCGATGCTGGGGGTAAAGGGCTGGCTGCAAGGTGTTTTGGGGCGGCGGGGCTATACGACCCTGTTTTCGCTGCTGTCTTTGGGTTTGCTTTATTGGCTGATCTTGGCGGCGGGGCGGGCACCCTATGTGGGACTGTGGGATCAGCAGATCTGGCATCGCTGGGCGGTGAATATCGGGATGCCGGTGGTGGGGATTTTGGCGGTGTTTGGGGTGGGCGCGGCCAATCCCTTTGCGTTTGAGGGCCGGGTGGCGGGGTTTGACCCGGCGCGGCCGGGGATTGTGGGAGTGACGCGGCAGCCGCTGTTATGGGCGATGGCGCTGTGGGCGGGGGTGCATCTGCTGCCGAATGGCGATCTGGCGCATGTGTTGTTGTTTGCGCCGATGCTGGGATTTTCGCTGTTGGGAATGTGGATGGTTGAGCGGCGGCGACGGGCGGCGATGGGCGAGGCTGCATGGGCGCGGCTGACGGCGCGAACCGGGCTGGTGCCCTTTGCGGCGCTGATTTCGGGGCGGTGGCGGCCTGTGGCGGGGCCTTCGATCGTGCGCTTGGCGATTTGGCTGCTGACATGGGCGGCAATTTGGGTTTTGCATGCGCCGGTGATCGGGGTTTGGCCGGGGGTATGAAGCCGCTTGCGCGGCTGGCTTTCCCGGCCCGCCGCCCACCCGCCCACCCCGGCGTGCCGGGAAAGCCGGGAAAGAATTTGACGGATTGAACAAGGAACGACGCGATGCAGATGGTGTTTGACGGTCATAACGACTTGCTTTTGCGGCTTTATCAGGCGCCAGAGCGGCGATCAGAGATTTTCCTGACCGGCGAAGGCCCCATCGAAACTCGGGGCCATCTGGACCTGCCGCGGATGCAAGCGGGGGGCTTTGCGGGGGGCATGTTTGCGATCTATGTGCCGTCGCCTTCGGTTCCCGGCTTTGATTATCTGAGTGCGATGAACCAGACGCCCTATGATCTGCCTTTGCCCGCTTTGATTGGGGCAGAGGCGGCCTTGCCAGTGGCGATGGCGCAGGCGGGGTTGTTTCACTGGATGGTGCGGGCGTCGGGTGGGGCGTTTCGGGCCTGTGGGTCGGTGGCCGATATTCGCGCCAGTGTGGTGGCCGGGGCGGTTGCGGGCGTGTTGCATATCGAGGGGGCCGAGGCGATTGGCCCGGATATGGACGCGCTGCATCTCTTGCATGCGGCGGGGTTGCGGTCTTTGGGACCGGTCTGGTCGCGGCCGACGATTTTTGGCCTTGGGGTGCCGTTTCGCTTTCCCGGAGATCCCGATACTGGCCCGGGACTGACCCCGGCTGGTGAGGCATTGATTAAGGAATGCAATGCTTTGCGGATGGTTGTTGATCTAAGCCATCTGAACGCGGCAGGCTTTCGCGATGTGATGCGCCTGTCGGATGCGCCGTTGATTGCAACCCATTCCAACGCCCATGCGGTTTGCCAAAGCACCCGCAACCTGACCGATTGGCAGCTGGATGCGATTGCCGAGACGGGGGGCATCGTCGGGCTGAATTTCGCCACTTGTTTCCTGCGGCCCGATGGTCGCGAAAGCCCGGATATGGGCTGGGATGTGGTGATGCGCCATCTGGATCATCTGATCGGGCGGCTGGGCGAGGATCACGTGGGCTTTGGCAGCGACTTTGACGGCGCGACGATGCCGGTTGGCATTGGCGATGTGATGGGGTTGCAGCCGCTGGTTGAGGCTTGTCTGGCGCATGGCTACGGCCCGGCGTTGGTTGAAAAGCTGGCGATGGGCAACTGGCTGGCAGTGCTTGGCCGGGTCTGGGGCAGGTAGGCCGCTTGATTGTCCAGTGCGTTCAGTCGGAAATCAATCCGAACCCCAGCCGGGAAATCCAAGACAGGACCCACCACGCTTTAAGCCCCATCTAGCCATCCCGGTGCATCAGGCACATGCGGCCTTTTGGCGCGGATCCCCCGTTCGGGCAGGCCGAATCTGACCCAAAGGCTGCAACCAAAACTTTTGCGGACCGGCGCAGGCTCAAGCGGCAGTTGCGCTTGACGTGCGCAGGCAGGCCACGCTAGATCTTGCGGCGCAGGAAACCCTGGACGCATTCTGCCGGATGCATGTCCACCAAAGGGGGTTTCGGGTCATGGGCCGCAAGATGTGTGAAAATAGATGCAGCTGCGGGCGTGTTCCACGCAAAAAATGGCTTGGCTATGGCGCGCGGGCCGTAGCAGTGCTGCTGTGCATCGCCGTGTTGCCTGCCGGGGTTTTGGCACAGGACGTGGCGATAACCGACGGCAAGATCACGGCCAGTGTGACGCTGGGCGGCGAGACGCTGCTGATCACGCGCAACCAAGACAGTGAGGCCATACTGACCGGCGAATTTGCCCGCACTTCAAGGGCTTGCCCGCCTTACTGCATCCAACCGATGCAGGTTGTCCGCTCTGTCGCCACCATTGCCGAGTTGGAGGTCATTGCCTTTCTGGAGACCGAAGTTTCAACCGGCAAGGGCCTGCTGATTGATGCGCGCCTGCCCGAACTGTTCTCCACCGGCTCTATTCCCGGCGCGGTGAACGTGCCCTTTGCCACGCTGGCCGCAGAGAACCCCTATCAAATGGATATCCTTGCGGTTCTGGGCGGCAAGCCTGTGGCCGGAGGGGGGATCGACTTTGAGGCCGCAGTGGACTTGGTGATCTTTTGCAACGGGCCCTGGTCGGATCAGTCGGCGCAGGCGGTGCGGTCGCTGCGCGAGGCGGGCTATCCGGCTGACAAGCTGCGCTATTATCGCGGTGGGTTGCAGGACTGGCAGATGCTGGGGCTGACAATGACTGCTGCCACTACTGAATTGGCTGGGATTCAAACGGCAGGAGTGACGCCATGATCCGGTTGGGACTAGGGCCTGTTGACGTTTGAGGATTCCCAAATCACCCGCTGACTGATTCAAGGTTGCCAACATGGGAGGCAACCTTGATCCGCACTACTCTGACTGATGCCCAGTGGGCAACCATCGCTCCGCACTG
>Ga0209390_10002029_pt1 | contig 36913 bp, 35 predicted proteins | sample BON01_FD_187212 | JGI IMG/M metagenome (GOLD analysis project Ga0209390, IMG submission 187212) | Freshwater microbial communities from Lake Bonney liftoff mats and glacier meltwater in Antarctica - BON-01 (SPAdes) (version 2) | ecosystem: Environmental > Aquatic > Freshwater > Ice > Glacier...
GTTAATCATGACCCCACTATTTTACGGGCTGATATTAAAAACCTACCGCAATATTCCTGCTAAGTGAAGAAGCGCTATCCTTCCGGGTATCTATTGATACTTGGTACCACCAACCTAATTCTGGTTGTCTGCTGTGGCGGTAAAGTTCTATTGCAGCACATTGGCTTTTTCCTTGCCCGATGGTCTTGTCATGGTTCATCGCTGTGGCGTTGTTTAGTCGCTTGGCAGTGTGTTCGTTATGGGTGGGCAGGATCAATCAAGTCGATAGAGAGCTAGGGGCTTGGCACAGCGCTCGTGTAAGATAGGTCGACCAATATTAGATAGGAAGGTGGCATGATTTGCCGTTATTTTATGGTCATTGTTGTATTACTGTCCGCCTTCGGTTGCAGCAGCAGCGATGGCAGTATAAGTGACCTTATTGACCACGATAATGACGATCGTTCAAATGAAAATGATGCGCCTCTGGGTGATCCTAATGATGGGTTGGTTTCTGGCGACCCACAGTACCTCTATGTACAGACGGCAGAAACTGCAGACATGATCTCCAACACGTCACTGGTTATACCGGTCACTCGAGATATCTTTGCGTTTACCGACAGACCGGCCCGGCAGTTCACTTATCTGACTGCGACTGAGTATGCGGCACTTTGGGATGAGTCCGCAGGGAGCAATAGCTTTTCCGCAGACCCACCCAATGCAGTACTCACATGGGTGCACGGTGATAAAGTGATTGAAGCAGAGGTGATTATCCGCAACGTTACGGTTGATTATGGCGGCACGCTAGAGTCTCTCGTGTATGAAGTGACGCTGGAGACCGCGACAATGCCGCATGCACAAATGTCTTCTGTGTCACTGTTTGTAGACGGGTGTAATGCGGCATGTATACAAGCGAGTGTTGATAGTTTTGAAGGGTGTATGGGGGACGATTACCCTCTCTGGGCATCTTATTTGGAACAAGGAGCTCCTCCTGACATACTTGACAGTGAGTCTTCTTTGATCAGTGGGTTTAACCTATGGACACTGATTAATGCGCCAGCCCAAGAAGTTTGCGGTAGATATCTCACATTGAATTCTTAGCTAAGGTAGGCCCCAAACCTGGAGAAACACGCGGTCAATAAATTACGCCAGAACTGTGTGTCGATGGATGCGGTCTCAGCTATAGGCTGCATTCACATCTTGGATACGTCAGCCCTAATCAATATGAAGCGGAGATGGTGAAACTGAAAAAAGCCGCTTAACGCGGTTGCAAAGAAATGTTGGACCGCGTCATTACTTGCTTTGACATCTAAGTGCCATCTTTGGGCCTAAGTAAATGCCATTCGGGTCAGAATAGAGCGGCACTGGCTTGTGCATCATCGACCCGACAAGGCGCTCAAAACGGGTCAGGGTCGTACTCTTTCTAATGCAGTATCCGATCCCCCCGCATCTCCGCCTGCAAACCCTTTGACTGGTCTGCCGCCGCCGCTTCCTGCTGCTGCATATAGTTACGCAAGCGACCGACGACGCTGGTCATTACGTCGATGGTCTGGCTGATTTGATCCAGCGCCATGAGGATCGTTTCTGTTTCGCTCTGGGTCTTGTCGCTACTCGCCATTTGAGATTCCTCTAGTTTGTGCGTATCAATCCCAGGTCAGGGCGCCGCCTGTCTGATATTCGATAACCCGTGTTTCGAAGAAGTTTTTCTCTTTGCGCAAGTCCATGATTTCCGACATCCAGGGGAACGGATTCTGCGCACCCGGATATTGCTCGGGCAGCCCCAGTTGAGAGAGGCGTCGGTTGGCGATGAAGTGCAGGTATTCTTCCATCATTGCTGCGTTCATGCCCAGTACGCCGCGCGGCATGGTGTCGCGGGCGTATTCTATTTCCAACTCGGTGCCTTCCATAATCATCTGGATGGATTCCTGCTGGAACTCCTTGGTCCACAAGTGTGGATTTTCCAATTTGATCTGGTTGATGACGTCGATGCCGAAATTAAGGTGCATGGACTCATCGCGCAGGATGTACTGGAACTGCTCGGCTACGCCGGTCATTTTGTTGCGACGACCCATGGAGAGGATCTGGGTAAAGCCGCAGTAAAAGAAGATGCCCTCGGTTACAGCGTAGAAACCGATGAGGTTACGCAACAGCGTTTGATCCGCCTCATCGGTCCCGGTTTTAAAGTTGGGGTCGCTCAACTCGTGGGTATGGCTAAGGCTCCACGAGGCTTTCTTCGCCACTGAGGGAACCTCGCGGTACATGTTGAAAACTTCGCTTTCATCCATGCCCAGTGATTCGATGCAGTACTGGTAGGCGTGCGTGTGAATGGCTTCCTCGAAGGCTTGGCGCAGGATGTACTGGCGGCATTCGGGGTTGGTGATGAGGCGATAAATAGCCAGCACCAGATTGTTGGCCACCAGGGAATCCGCCGTGGAGAAGTAACCGAGGTTGCGCTGCACGATGCGGCGCTCGTCGTCGGTCAGGCCCTCAGGGTTTTTCCAGGTCGCCACGTCGGCGGTCATGTTGACTTCCTGGGGCATCCAGTGGTTGGCGCAACCATCGATGTATTTCTGCCAGGCCCATTCGTACTTGAACGGCACCAGTTGGTTGAGGTCGGCGCGGCAGTTGATCATTGCCTTCTCGTCTACCGAGATACGGGCTGCGCCCATTTCCAGCGCTTCCAGGCCGGGTGCAATGTCGAGATGATCTACGGCCTGCGCTGCGGTCATTACCGCTTCAGCGGCAGCTTCGGCGTCTATCGCAGGTGACACGCCTGAGTTGGCTGTGACCGACGTGCCTGTTGTCAGCGGCGCAGTTGCCGGCTGCGGCGCTGTGACTTTGGCCGGATGCGGTGCGGCTGGGGCAGAGGCTGCCGAGTTTGCACTCAGCGCAGCAGCGGCATTGATGGCTTTGGCGGCACTGCTCGGTGCCGCTTCTTCTTTGTGGTAATCATCCCAATTTAACATAGCATTGCCTTCCCGATTTTTTGATGTCTTCATGGTTCTCGTGATTCGTAGTCCCGCCGCTACCTACTATTGACAGGCCTCGCAGTCCGGATCGTCCAGCGAGCAGGCCTCTGGCACTGGTGCCGGGACGCCCTCACTGGGTGCGCCTCTAGACACTGCGTTCAGTGTGCCGGTGTCGATGGTGGATTTTTCCGTGCCAGTGGCCGCCAGTGAACGCAGGTAGTAGGTGGTCTTCAGGCCGCTGAACCAAGCCATACGATAAGTAACATCCAGCTTTTTACCATTGGCATTGTTGATGTACAGGTTCAGTGACTGCGCCTGGTCTATCCACTTCTGGCGACGGCTGGCCGATTCCACCAACCAGCGCGGCTCTACCTCAAAAGCGGTGGAGTAGATGGCTTTCAAATCTTCTGGAATACGATCGATGGCCTGCACGCTGCCGTCGTAGTATTTCAGGTCGTTGACCATCACCTTGTCCCACAGGCCGCGCGCTTTCAGGTCGCGCACCAGGTACGGGTTGACGACAGTGAACTCACCGGAGAGATTCGATTTGACGTACAGGTTCTGGTAGGTCGGCTCGATGGACTGCGACACGCCCGTGATATTGGCAATGGTCGCTGTCGGCGCGATCGCCATTACGTTGGAGTTGCGCATGCCCTGCTGCTTGACGGTGTCGTGCAGGGATGCCCAGTCCAGCGTGGAGCTTCTATCAACCTGAATGTACTTTTCACCGCGCTCGCTTATCAGCTTGTCGAGTGAATCGAGTGGGAAGATACCCTGGCTCCACAGTGAGCCTTCGTAGCTGGAGTAGGCGCCGCGCTCTGCTGCCAGTTCACTGGAGGCCTGAATGGCGTAGTAGCTGATCGCTTCCATAGAATGATCCGCAAACTCCACCGCCTGCTCGGAGCCGTAGGCCAGGTGCTTCTTGTACAACGCGTCCTGGAAGCCCATCAGGCCCAGTCCAACCGGGCGGTGGCGCATGTTAGAAGTCTTGGCTTGCGGTACCGAGTAATAGTTAATATCGATGACGTTATCCAGCATGCGCACTGCGGTGCGCACGGTACGCTGCAGTTTCTCCAGATTCAGGCCGTTCTCGTCGATGTGCTGGGGCAGATTGACTGAACCCAGGTTACAAACCGCGATCTCGTCCTTGCTGGTGTTGAGCGTGATTTCGGTGCACAGGTTGGACGAGTGCACTACGCCCACATGCTGCTGCGGTGAACGCAGGTTGCACGGATCCTTGAAGGTCATCCAGGGGTGGCCGGTCTCGAACAGCATGCCCAGCATCTTGCGCCACAGATTTTCTGCCTTGACGGTTTTGTGCAACTTCAGCTTGCCGGTGCGCGCCATCTCTTCGTAGTATTCATAGCGCTCTTCGAAGGCTTTGCCGTAAAGGTCGTGCAGCTCCGGTACATCGTTGGGTGAAAACAGAGTCCACTCGCCGGCGTCGAACACGCGCTTCATGAACAGGTCGGGTATCCAGTTGGCGCTGTTCATATCGTGGGTGCGGCGGCGATCGTCACCGGTATTCTTGCGCAGCTCCACAAACTCCTCGATATCCAGGTGCCAGGTTTCGAGATAGGCGCACACGGCACCCTTGCGCTTGCCGCCCTGGTTGACGGCAACGGCGGTATCGTTGACCACTTTCAGGAAGGGTACAACGCCTTGTGATTTACCGTTGGTGCCTTTGATGTAGGCGCCCAGTGCGCGCACTGGCGTCCAGTCATTACCGAGACCGCCGGCGAATTTGGACAGCATGGCGTTGTCCTGGATGGCGCCGTAAATACCGTACAGGTTGTCGGGCACCGTGGTCAGGTAGCAGGAGGACAGCTGCGGGCGCAGGGTGCCAGCGTTGAACAGGGTCGGTGTGGAGCTCATGTAGTCGAAGGAGGACAGCAGCTGGTAGAACTCGATGGCCCTGGCGTTCTTGTCGTCCTCTTCATGCGCCAGCCCCATGGCCACACGCATAAAGAAAATCTGCGGCAATTCGATACGCGTGTTGTCGCTGTGGATGAAATAGCGGTCGTACAGGGTTTGCAGGCCGAGGTAGGTGAACTGCAGGTCGCGGTCTGGCAGCAGGGCCTCACCCAGGCGCTCGAGGTCGAATTCCTGCAGATAGGGCGCCAGTAGCTCCAGTTCAATGCCTTTGGCTACATAGGCGTAAAGCGCCTTGGCGTACAGCGTGTTCATGTCGTGCTGCGTGGCGCTTTCGGCCACACCCAGAAAGTTCAACGCCTCGCTGCGCAGGTTGTCGCAGAGCAGGCGGGCGGTGACGAACGTGTAGTTCGGGTCCTGTTCGATCATGGTGCGAGCAGTGATGACCAATGAGGTGCTGAGTTCGCTCTGGCTGACGCCGTCGTAGAGGTTTTTCAGAGCCTCATCGAGGATTTTGGTTTCGCTGACATCGGCGAGATCCTGGCAGGCCTCGTTCACGATGGTGTGCAGACGATCCAGATCCAGCGGAGCACGGCTGCCGTCGGCCTGTATCACGGTGATATTGCCGGCTGCGGCCTGCGTGGCGGGCGACAGCGCCTGCTTTGCAGCACGTTTCTGTGCCTGCTGTTCACGGTAGATGACATAATCGCGGGCGATCTTGTGCTCGCCGGAACGCATCAGTGCCAGTTCTACCTGATCCTGTACGTCCTCGATGTGGATGGTGCCGCCGGAGGGCATGCGGCGCCGGAAGGTGTCCATCACCATAGTTGTTAGTTTGGCCACGGTCTCGTGGATGCGGCTGGAGGCTGCCGCGGTGCCGCCTTCGACGGCGAGGAATGCCTTGGTGATGGCGACGTTGATCTTGCTGGCCTCAAATGGTACTACGGTGCCATTGCGTTTGATGACGCGCAATTGCCCCGGAGCGGTGGCTGCCAGGGAGTCTCTGTCGGCACTTGATGAATGGAGTGGGGTGGTCGCTCCGGCTGTGGTGCCGGCTTGGTTGGTCTCTGTTCGCATGTTCTCTCCGAAGTGCCGACTTTTGGCTTTATTGGGTTGCCGCTTGGCAAAGCTTTATATACCCGCAGTACGCCGCTACACAACGGGATAATATCCCTTGGGCGGTGGTTGGGAAAAACCCCTGCTGCGGCGGCCATTTTTATGAAATCTTTATTTGTGTTTTGGCCGCAATACCCAATATATGGGGGTATATGCTTCGCTTGGATACAAGATAATGCGGCTACCGCGTCATTGCAAGGGAATTAGGCTGGGTTTATTTTGTGGATAACTTGTTCACAGTTATGTGTGTCTGCGCCTACTAACCTTGCAGCCCTTGATCTGCGTGCGGGCCTCTTTGAGAGAGCGATTTTTGATTTCAGGTGAGAGGGCCCATTGAATGGTTTTTTCTAAAAAAATATACTGGATAGGCCGACTATTTCTAAACGTCGATCAAATAGCCATGCTAAAAACATTGAATTGAGTCAAACGCCATGTAATCACGCTCGAATGCGGCGCCGACGTCGAAGCTTCAGTGACCTGGTTATGACAGAGGAGTTTTATTGTGGCGAAGGGGAGCGGGGTTTTAGGAGCTATCAGGATAGCGCGCCTCGGGGAGAATCCCGGTCTCAGTTGCGATTGGCCAGCAGCAGAGTTTCCATCAGCGCCTTTTGCGCGTGCAGGCGATTTTCGGCCTCATCCCAGATCACTGTGTCGGGTGCATTCATCAGCTCGGCGCTGATTTCCTCGCCCCGATGGGCAGGCAGGCAATGCATATACAGGGCGTCACTGGCAGCATGGCTCATGAGCTGTGCATTCACCTGATAGGGCGCGAATTGCTTGGCGCGTTCGAGTTGCTCCTCCTCCTGCCCCATGGACGCCCATACATCGGTAACGACCAGGTCTGCGCCGCGCGCCGCCAGCGCTGTGTCGTGCTCAATACTCACGCGGTCCTTGTTCGCGGCGAGCAGCGCGCTGTCCGGCTCGAAGCCCGGCGGGCAGGCAATGCGCAGTTCAAAATCAAACTGTCGCGCAGCGTTGATATAGGACTGGCACATATTATTGCCGTCGCCGACCCAGCAGGCTGTTTTACCGGCGATATCACCGCGGTGTTCGATCCAGGTTTGCATGTCTGCCAGCAATTGGCAGGGGTGGTAGTCGTCGGTCAGGGCGTTGATCACCGGCACGCTGGAGTTGGCCGCAAAGCGCTGCACAATGTCGTGCCCAAAAGTGCGTATCACAACAAGGTCTACCATTGAAGAAATCACCCGGGCACTGTCTTCAAGCGGCTCGCCGCGCCCCAATTGGGTGTCCTGTGCTGACAGAAACATGGCGCCGCCGCCCAACTGCGCGATACCGGCCTCAAATGAGACGCGGGTGCGGGTCGATGATTTGGCAAAAATCATGGCTAGCACCGCGCCCGGGAACGCGCGCTGGTCTGCACCTGCGCGGCGCTCTCGTTTCATCTCAATGGCGCGCTGGATGATCTGCTTCAACTCCTGGGGGCTGAAGTCCAGCAACGTCAAAAAATGTCGGGTCTCTGACATGGTCAGTCCTGTATGGGCAGTGCCTGGGCGCTGTACTCAGTTGAAATTGCGGATCAGTTCGGCGACGCCGACCGCCAGCTCGCGTGCTTCTTGTTCATTGATCACAAGCGGCGGCAGCAGGCGCACGGTATTGCCGCCGGCAACGTTGATAAGCAGGCCGGCATCCATGGCGCGCTGCACCAGTTCGCCGCAGTCCCTGCGCAGCTCGATACCGAGCATCAGTCCCTTGCCGCGAATTTCCACAAGCTGCGGCATATCGCCGCACTCGGCACGGATGGTGTCAGTAATGATCTGGCCCATCGCCGTCGCAGCGGCGCACAAATGCTCCTGTATAATAGTGTTCACTACAGCCAAGCCAGTCGCACAGACCAATGGGTTGCCACCAAACGTAGAGCCGTGGTGGCCCGCGCAGAAGAGCTGTGCCGCGGCGCCGCGCGCCATGCATGCGCCTATCGGCACGCCGTTACCGAGGCCCTTGGCCGTGGTAACGACGTCTGGCATCAAGTCCAGGCCCTGATAAGCGAAATAGGTGCCAGTGCGGCCATTGCCGGTTTGCACTTCGTCGAGCATGAGTAGCCAGCCGTGGGCGCTACAGATTTCTCGTGCTGCTCGCAGATACTCGGGATCTAACATCTGTATGCCACTTTCGCCCTGAATGGGTTCGGCAAAGAAGGCCACCACGTCCGGATTATTGCTGGCGATCTGGCGCAGAGCTTCGATGTCGTTGCGCGGCGCCCGCACGAAACCTGATACCAGCGGCTCAAAGCCTGCCTGTATCTTGCGATTGCCGGTGGCACTGAGTGTTGCCAGAGTGCGGCCGTGAAAGGCACCTTCTAATACCACGATAGCGGGTTTCTGGATGCCGCGAGCATGTCCGTGCAGTCGCGCCAGTTTGATGGCTGCTTCATTGGCCTCGGCGCCCGAGTTCCCGAAGAAACAGTTGTCCATCCCGGCAACCTTCGTCAACGCTGCGCCCAACTGTTCCTGCGCCTCTATGCGATAGAGGTTAGAGCTGTGAACCAGCTTGTCGGCCTGCGCGCATATTGCTGCTGTCACTGCCGGGTGCGCGTGCCCGAGTCCATTGACTGCGATGCCGGAAATAGCGTCCAGGTAGCGCTTCCCCTCAGTGTCATAAAGGTACACCCCTTCACCGTGACTAAAAGTCACTGGTAGTCGCCTGTAAGTCTGCATGAGCGCCGACATGGTTGTGCTTCTCCCAAAAACGCAAAAAGGCAGCGGGAGCTGCCTCTAAAAGGGCAACTATAGCCATGTAAGTGAAGATTGGCAATCTGCGGCTGCCTACAGGCGCAATTTGCGCCTGTCTTAGGGTAATATGGTCGCTTCGAAACTGACGGGCCGGTGTGCCGTAACAAGACGGAGAAAAGACATGGATATTATTGAGACTATTAAAGATCAGATCGCCAGCAACCGGGTTCTGTTGTATATGAAAGGGTCCCCGAACCAGCCGCAGTGCGGTTTCTCCGCGCGCACAGTGGAGGCATTGATGGCTTGCGGTGAACGTTTCGCATACGTCGACATTCTCAGCAATCCTGACATTCGCGCCACTCTCCCGCAATACGCGAACTGGCCGACCTTCCCCCAATTGTGGGTAGATGGCGAGTTGGTGGGCGGCTGCGACATTATCAGCGAGATGCATGAGAGTGGAGAACTGCAGACGCTGATCAAGGCGAATGCGCCCGCACAGGCAGCTGAGTAGCGCGCCGCTAGGCATAGTGTTTGGCTATTGGCCCCATCTAAACAATTAAATAGCCGGTATAGAATCGCCTGTGTAGTATGCCCCATGAAGCGCGTCCCCTCGCATTGAGTGGGCGTAATGGTAGAAGCATCAAGAGGAGTAACATACATGGGCGTTTTAGTTGGTAAGTCGGCACCGGATTTTGATGTGGCGGCAGTGCTCGGGAGCGGGGAAATCGTGGATTCCTACAAGCGTTCCGAGGCGATGGCGGGCAAGTACGGAATAGTGTTCTTTTATCCGCTGGATTTCACTTTTGTGTGCCCTTCCGAGCTGATTGCTCTGGATCACCGCATGGACAAATTCCGCGAGTTGGGTGTTGAAGTCGTGGCCGTGTCCATCGACTCGCAGTTCACGCACAATGCGTGGCGCAATACTTCGATTAATGACGGCGGCATTGGCGCTGTGACCTACACGATGGCAGCCGACATCAATCACGATATTTGCCGCGCCTACGACGTTGAAAGCGCCGGTGGTGTCGCTTTCCGCGGTGCCTTCCTGATCGACGCTGCAGGCCTTGTCCGCGCGCAGTTGGTCAATGATTTGCCACTGGGTCGTAATATTGACGAGCTGATTCGTCTGGTAGAGGCGCTGCAGTTTACTGACGAGCACGGTGAAGTGTGTCCTGCGGGCTGGAAGAAAGGCGACAAGGGGATGAATGCATCGCCGGACGGTGTTGCCGCTTACCTGTCGGAGAACGCTGAAGCGTTGTAATTTCAAATACATGTATTAGTTTTGGCGGGCCTTGTGTCCGCTTTTTTTTATTTGGGGTTTGGGGTTTGGGTTTTTTGGGTGTTGTGCCACATCCAGGCTCAATCCAGCGGCGACGGTCGAAGCCTGGGAGCCCGTCCGAAAAGGCCACAGCGCAGACCCCTCATTCGGCTGCTGCGGAACTCGACAATTTTTGCTTCGCAAAAATCAGGACTCGAACAGTCCTCACAGAATGATCCCGAACGAGGAGACTGCGCTAAGCGTGGCCCGATTTTTTCGGACGGGCTCCCAGGCTTCGACCTTGTATCAAGCATGGGCCGCATGGGCCGCATGGGTGCCCTTGGGGGGAACTGAACACAGGAAGGTCTTCGGGAGCACTCGGAACTAGACGCTGGGTTAGGCGAAGATGCAGGTGCAGCGGGCTTGGGGCGGGTGGCGAACAATCAGGCCGCTTGCGGCCGTTCGCCACCCGCCCCAAGCCCGCTGCTCCGGGACAACGGCACCAACCCCCCTTTTTTTCCCGCGCAGTGCCGCCTCAACTACCCCCGCAACGCCCTAAGCCGAGACTCCACCAGCTCCAACCGATCATTCCCAAAATACATATCGTCCCCATTAATAAAAATCGTCGGCGAGCCAAAACCGCCCCGCGCAATGAGTTCGTCCGTATTTTCGCGCAACAGATCCTTATAGCGCTGATCCGCGATGGCGCTCAAAAAGCTCTTTGAATTCAGCCCCGTCTGTGCGCAAATCGCGGTGAGCACCGCATCGCTGGAGATATCCGGCGAGTCACTGCCCCAGTACGTCTCAAAAACAGCGCGCGAGTAGGGCACCAGTAAGGCCTGCTCTTGCGCAAAAAACGCCCCGCGCATCGCCTTCACGCTGCTGATCGGATGACCTGCTGGCATGTCTGCTCGCACACCGCAAAGTCCGGCCCAGTCTTGCAGGTCTTTGATGTAATAGTTCAGGCGGGGGTTGTCCGGGCTGCTGAACATGGCCTCGCGCGCCGAATAGAGCGCCTTGTTGACCGCGTTGAATACCCCACCCACCAGAATAGGCCGCCAGCGAATAGGCAGCCCCAGCTGCTCCATGATGGGAATGATTCGGGTAAAGGCAAAGTAGGTCCAAGGGCTGGAACAATCGTAAAAAAATTCCAGTTCGGGCGTTGCGGGCATGAGCAATCCTGTGAGAATTTCAGGCCGGAGCTTAGCACATCGGCTTGATCCATCAGGTATAATCGCGTCGTGTGTTTGTCATAGATGGTCGGCAATGGACGTTGAACAGTACATGGTGGAGTTAGGCATCGCTGCGCGTGCGGCGTCGCGCATTGTCGCGGCCTCGCCGACGGCGCAGCGCAACCACGCCCTGCTGGCAGTGCATGACGCGCTCGATGGATCGCGCGCTGCGCTGATGGCGGCCAATAAACAGGATATGGAGCAGGGGCGTGCCAACGCGCTAGAGTCGCCACTGCTGGATCGCCTGGAACTGACCCCCGCGCGCATCGACGCCATGCTGGAAGGCCTGCGCCAGGTCGTGGCGTTGCCCGACCCGGTGGGCAGCATTGCTGACATGCGCAGCATGCCCAGTGGTATCCAGGTCGGTCGGATGCGCGTGCCGCTGGGCGTAATAGGCATTATTTATGAGTCGCGGCCCAATGTGACGGTCGAGGCGGCCAGTCTGTGCCTTAAATCGGGCAATGCCACTATTTTGCGCGGTGGTTCTGAAGCGCTGGCATCAAATTGTGCGATCGCCGAGTGCCTGCGGCAGGGTTTGCAGGCCGCTGGATTGCCTGCGGCAGCAGTGCAGGTGGTGTCGACAGCGGATCGGGCGGCCGTGGGCCAATTAATTACCATGCCCGAGTATGTGGATGTGATTGTGCCGCGCGGCGGTAAAGGGCTGATCGAGCGTATCAGCAGGGATGCGAAGGTGCCGGTCATCAAGCATCTTGACGGCGTGTGCCACGTGTATATCGATGATTATGCGGACGAGGATATGGCGGTGGCGATTGCCGTCAACGCCAAAACGCAACGCTATGGCACCTGCAATACCATGGAGACCTTGCTGGTGGCCGCGTCGAAAGCCGCCGCTGTGCTGCCGCGTCTCGCGCAAGCCTATGCGGAGGCAGGGGTCGAGCTGCGTGCCTGCCCGCGTGCGTTGAAACTGTTGCCCGCTGCCAAAGCGGCGAGTGCGCAGGATTGGGGCGAAGAGTATCTGGCGCCGATTCTGGCGGTGCGCGTGGTGGATGGGCTGGAACAGGCGATGGAGCACATCCATACTTATAGTTCGCAGCATACCGACAGCATTGTCACGCAGGAGCACGCGCGCGCGATGCGATTTCTGCGGGAAGTCGATTCCAGCTCCGTTATGGTCAACGCTTCCACCCGCCTGGCCGATGGATTTGAATATGGATTGGGCGCCGAGATCGGCATTTCTACCGACAAGCTGCATGCGCGCGGGCCCGTGGGCCTGGAAGGGCTGACAACGCAGAAATTTGTGGTGCTAGGCGAGGGGCAGATCCGCACTTGAGTGCCCTAGGGTCTTGCAGGTTGCCGCTGGTCGGCGTATTCGGTGGAACCTTCAACCCGGTGCACTACGGCCATCTGCGCTCGGCGCTCGAGTTGGTGGAGTGCTTGGGCCTTGAGCAATTGCGCCTGATGCCGAGTGCACAGCCGCCACACCGCGAAGTGCCCGCCTGCAGTGCAGAACACCGGGCGGCCATGGTGGCACTGGCGGTGGAGGGGGAGCCGCGGCTGGCATGCGATGTGCGCGAGCTTCAGCGGCCGGGCGAATCCTATACCATAGAGAGTCTGATTGAATTGCGCGGGGAGCTGAGCGCCGAGGTCGGTCTGTGCATGGTGTTGGGTTGCGATGCGGTGCTGGACATTACCCAGTGGCACCGCTGGCAGGAACTGCTGGAATGGGCGCATATTGTGGTCATTGCCCGTCCCGGTTGGACGTTGCCAGACACGGGGGCTGTGGCACAGTGGTTGAGTGCTCACCGCGTGGATGACGCGCAGGCATTGCGGCAAAAAACTGCCGGGTGTATCACGATAAAGGAGCTGCGCCCGCTCGCTATCTCTGCAACCGAGATTCGCGATTTGCTGGCGGCGGGGCGGTCAGTGCGCTATCTGCTGCCGCAGTTAGTACTGGACTATATACACGAACACACGCTTTACACATGAACACATTTTTTTGATAACGACAGGAACGACCTATGAATGACAATGTAAAACTGCGCCATGGAATCTGAACAGCTCACACAGTTCGTCATCGCGGCGCTGGACGATATGAAGGCCATCAATACCATCACGCTGGATGTCACAGCATTGACCGATGTGATGGACTATATGGTGATCTCAAGTGGCAGCTCTAACCGCCATGTGAAGTCGCTGGCCAGCAATGTCTCAGTGGAAGCCAAGAAACAGGGCGTCGCACCGATAGGTACTGAGGGCGAGGATGCTGGAGAATGGGTGCTGGTGGATTTCGGCGATGTAGTGGTGCACGTGATGCTGCCGGCGACCCGCGCTTATTATGATCTGGAACGTCTTTGGACAGTCCCTGAAGCCCCCACCTGATGCGTATCAGTGTCGTCGCGGTCGGCACCCGGATGCCGGTGTGGGTTGGGCAGGGCATTACAGAATATACCAAGCGGTTGCCGCGGGAGTTGAAGCCGGTGTGGCGCGAGATTCCGCTGGCAAAGCGTGGCAAGGACGTGGCAACAGAGTCTGTATGCGCTGCAGAAGGTGAGTGCATTCTCAAAGCCATCCCCCCGGGTGAGCGGGTGATTGCGTTGGATGTAAAGGGTCAGCGACTATCCACACAGACGCTGGCACAGCAACTGGCGGCCTGGCAAATGTCCGGCGATAACTACAGCATTTTGATTGGCGGTCCGGATGGCTTGTCGGATGGGTGTTTGGCGCGTGCCGACCTGTGCTGGTCGCTCAGTGATTTGACGCTGCCGCATCCGCTGGTTCGCGTGCTGTTAGTAGAGCAGTTGTATCGTGCTTGGACAATTACCGTCAACCACCCGTATCATCGCGCTTAGTGTTAAGCCCTATCACTCCCATCAACAACGTTCAGGGTCAGCGAACCGCTTAAATGCTACCGCAATTCGATTTGAAGGACCCCCAGCTCGAGTCTCGTGTGTACGGCACGCGCACGCTTCTCGCAATAGGGCTGGTGATGATTTTGCTCAGTGTCGTCCTGATGCGTTATTACACATTGCAAATCACCGAATATGAGATCTATAAGACGCAGTCTGAACGCAACCGGGTGCAGTTGCAGCCGCTGCCCCCGCAACGCGGCCTGATCTATGATCGTAACCAGATATTGCTGGCCGATAACAGGCCCAGCTATGTGCTATCCATTGTGCGCGAACGGGTGCCGGATTTGGAGGCTACCCTGGCGGATCTGGAGGCGGTTTTGCCGATTTCCGACAGCGACATGGATAATTTTCGCAAGAAACTGAAACGTATCCGCCCTTACGACCCGGTGCCCCTGCGCTTCCGCTTGACCGAGGAAGAGCGCGCCCGACTGGCAGTGAACCGTTTTCGGTTGCCAGGTGTTGTGGTGGAGGCGCAATTGTTGCGCCATTACCCGCACGGCGAATTGTTTTCGCACGCGCTGGGCTACGTCGGGCGCATCAACGAGCAGGAAGTGCAAGAGCTCGACGAGACCGACTACCGCGGCACCTTTCATGTTGGCAAGGTGGGCGTCGAAAAATACTACGAGGATATGCTGCACGGCAATGTCGGTTACCAGAACGTTGAGAGTAATGCGCACGGCAGAGTGCTGCGGGTGCTGGAGCGCTTCGCCCCGGAGCGCGGCAAGGACTTGACGTTGTCGCTGGACTATCACGTACAGCTCGCCGCCTTCGAGGCTCTTGGTGATCAGCGTGGCGCGGTAGTAGCCATTGATCCTCGCAACGGACAGGTGCTGGCGCTGGTCTCTACGCCTGGCTATGACACCAACTTGTTCGTCAACGGTATCAGTTCCAGTGAATACGCTGAGCTGCGAGACTCCAAGGATGTGCCCCTGTTCAATCGTGCTATACAGGGCACCTACCCACCCGGTTCTACCATCAAGCCGTTTATGTCGATGGCGGGGCTGTTGTCCGGTCTGGTAACGCCACAATCCACCGTGCCAGACCCTGGTTGGTATAGCCTCCCGGGTAATTCGCGCAAGTATCGCGACTGGATATTACGGATCACGGGAACCGGCCACGCTGCGCGGGTCGATATGAAGATGGCTATCGCCGAATCCTGTGACGTCTATTACTACGACCTGGCGCGGCGCCTCACGATTGACCGCATGCATGATTATCTCAACCCGTTTGGGTTTGGGGATCGCACCGGCATTGACACGACCAATGAACGCACCGGGATATTGCCCTCCACGCGCTGGAAACGCGCGGCCATGGCAGAATCCTGGTATCCGGGTGAAACGCTCAGCGCGGGTATCGGACAGGGCTATATGTTGGCCTCACCCCTGCAACTGGCGGTCGCTACCAGTGTGATGGCGCAGCGTGGTGAGCGCAGGGTGCCGCGTCTGGTAATGGCTGTGGATGGTGAGCTTGTGCCGGCACCTTTGCTGCAGCAGTTAGAGGCCCCCGACGAGTATTGGGATGCAATTATCGACGGTATGCGCGAAGTGGTGCACGGTAAGAAAGGGACCGCCAAAGCACTGGCCATAGGCATCATGTACGAGATGGCGGGTAAGACCGGCACCTCACAGGTTATTGGTATAGCCCAGAACGCCGTATACAACGAAGAAGATGTCGCAGAGCGGCATCGACACCACGGTCTGTTCATTGCCTTCGCACCCATTGAGGCACCAACGATTGCGGTGGGGATAATTGTTGAGAATGGCGGTGGCAGTTCCGTGGCGTCACCTATCGCGCGCGCCGTGATCGACACCTGGTTGGGATTGGAGCACTTGGCTGATGGGTGATTACGTTCGGCAGCTACCGCACCACAGTTCACGTGACATGGCCCGGCGTCCCAGTGCTCTCATGCGCTTTCATATCGATATTCCACTCCTTTTTTTGCTCTTAGTGTTGAGCGCTTATGGCTTGTTTGTGTTGTATAGCGCATCGGGCCAGAGTATGGAGGCGGTGTATCGTCAGGGGCGTTACCTTGCACTGGCTTTCGTAATCATGATACTGGCGGCGCAAATCAGTCTGCAGCGCTATGCCAGTTTGGCTCCCTGGCTCTATATCGCGGGGGTGGCGACGCTCGTCGCAGTATTGCTGGTAGGGGTCGGAGCCAAAGGAGCGCAGCGCTGGCTGGAGGTGGGTGGGATGCGCTTCCAGCCAGCGGAGATCATGAAGTTGGCGGTGCCCCTGGTTGTCGCCTGGTTTCTTGCAGGTAGGCGGCTGCCGCCGCGCTTCTTTGCCATCATCGGTGCCCTCATTCTGTTGGTGGTGCCGGCCGGGCTGATTGTGATCCAGCCGGATCTGGGCACCGCCTTGCTGATCGCCTCCAGCGGCCTGTTTGTGCTGTTTATGGCAGGGCTTGGCTGGCGTTATATCGCTATTGCTGTGGTATTGGCGGGGGCGTCTGCCTGGCCGGTGTGGATGTACGGACTCAAGGAATACCAGAAACAGCGTATTCTCACCATGTTCAACCCGGAGAGCGACAAGCTCGGAGCCGGGTGGAATATCATTCAGTCCAAAACAGCCATAGGTTCTGGAGGCTGGGAAGGTAAAGGTTGGATGCAAAGTACGCAGTCGCGGCTGGATTTTCTGCCCGAAAGCCACACGGATTTTATTATCGCTGTATTGGCGGAGGAACATGGCCTCAAAGGCGTAATCGCTTTGCTGGGCATTTACCTGCTGATTATGTTGCGCGGTTTCTGGATCGGAGTCCACGCACAAAGCAGTTTCGGTCGAATGATGGCCGGAAGCTTGACGCTAACGTTTTTCGTGTACATTTTTGTTAATATGGGGATGGTCGCTGGCTTGCTGCCGGTGGTCGGTGTTCCCCTGCCATTGGTGAGCGCAGGCGGCACGTCGGTAGTCACTTTGCTGGCCGGTTTTGGGGTTCTTATGGCGATCAGTACCGAAAAACCCAGAGTGTCATAGCCAGGGTGCCATAATGAGCACCACGCGATTTCACTCATGTGAAATTACTTCCCACTTGATGAGAACGAGCTTTTGTTTATGTCTTTACACCTGAAAGTATTGCTTATTATGGCCTGTCTTTGCCCGACATTGTCCTGCGCTGCGGATAATTATGGCAACAATACTGCCACTGCCGCTGTGATCGATGAGCTGGTGTTGGAAGAGGGCTTTAATCGCGAGGACCTGATCAAGGTGTTCTCGCAGGCAGAGCGCAAGGACAGTATTCTGGAGGCCATCGCCCGTCCAGCGGAAAAAACCAAACCGTGGTTCGAGTACCGGGAGATCTTTCTTAATAAATCACGCGAAGATCAGGGCGTGGAGTTCTTCGCCAAACATCGCGTAACGCTCGAAAGGGCAGAGCGGGAGTTTGGTGTGCCCGCGGAGATTATCGTCGCGATCATCGGCGTGGAAACCTACTACGGGCGTGTCGCCGGTAGCTTTCGGGTCATCGACGCCCTCTCGACGCTGGCGTTTGACTATCCCCCGCGCTCGCCTTTTTTCACATCTGAACTGAAAAACTTCCTGATTCTGACGCGCGATCAGGGTATGGATCCAACAGAACTGGTCGGCTCCTACGCGGGGGCTATGGGGTATGGCCAGTTCATGCCCAGCAGCTACCGTGGTTACGCTGTCGATTTCGATAACGACGACATTGTCGACATCTGGACTAATCCGGTCGATGCCATCGGCAGTGTAGCCAATTATTTCAAACAACACGGTTGGCGCGAGGGCGAAGTGGTAGTTTCAGCCGCCACGGCCGCCGCTGATACCCCCGATAGCATCTTTGTGGCAGCGCGCGCTGATCTCAAACCGGTGCGCACGGTGGCGCAGTTCGCCGCCGACGGGGTGGTCGCGAATATGAAACTGGATCCCAACGCGATGGCGACCGCGATGAAATTTGAGCTCAAGGATGGCTATGAGTATTGGTTGGGACTGCACAACTTCTATGTCATCACGCGCTATAACCATAGCGCCATGTACGCCATGAGCGTTTACCAACTCAGTCAGCGACTTGCGGAGCGCGTGACACGGTGACCATCCGGTACCCCGCAGCACTCCTTGCCAGCCTCGTTTTATTTCTGGCGGCCTGCGCCACACCGCCGCCAGAGACTGCGGTGGAAGCGGCCAAAAAGCCTGTAATTGCTCCGGATTCCCGCTATGCCGTTGAGCATGATTTTGCTCCACTGCGGCCCATCAGCGCCGAAGAAGTTGTCGATGCGGTGCCGGCACCCGACCCGATTCTGGCGGTTGGAAATATGAGCCCCTATGTGATTGGCGGCGTAACCTATGAAATTCTGGAGGATTACCGCGGCTATCGAGAACGGGGTATCGCGTCCTGGTACGGTGGTAAGTTTATGGGCCATGAAACCTCCAACGGTGAGCTCTACGATGTCTACCTGGCCAGCGCCGCACATAAATCGCTGCCCATTCCCTGCTATGCCCGCGTCACCAATTTAGACAACGGCAAGAGCATCATCCTGCGCGTCAACGATCGCGGCCCATTCCATTCAGATCGCCTGATCGATTTATCCTATGCTGCTGCCGTCAAGTTGGACTTCATGGAGAGCGGCACGGCGCCGGTCGAGGTGGAAGTAATCGATATCGTTGGTGTTCAGGACAGGCGCGACGCATCCTTCGGCAAGTACCGCTATCTCCAGCTGGGCGCGTTCGGCAAGGAATCAACCGCGAAAACGCTGCTGGCAGAGTTACAGAACCTGTTGTCTGCGCCGGTATTTATCAGCCCTGTGGATGCGGGTGGCACCATGCTGTATCGGGTGCGTGTTGGCCCTGTGGATGACAAAAAGCACCTGTTGGCCTTACAACAACGCTTGCAGGACAGCGGCTATGAGGCGGGCCAGCCTCTGCCTTGAGATGCGTTGATTCTTTCGCTGTGAGCACGCATGAGTTACCATCGGGTCTGTCAAACTCCTCTCACGGCTCCCTGAACTCATGACTCGACTAGCACTTGTTGTATTCCTCGTTTTTACAACCTTCAACGCACAATCGCAGAGTGCGATACCCGCACCGCCCGAATTGTCGGCGACAGCGTATCTGCTGATCGATGCCTACAGTGGTGCTGTCCTGGTGGAGCACAACGCAGACATGTCGTTGCCACCTGCCAGCCTCACCAAGATGATGACTGGCTATGTGCTGGCTGAGGAAGTTATCGCGGGTCGCGTCAAGGAAGAGGACATGGTGCGTATCAGTGAGAATGCATGGTCGCAGAATCCACTTTTCAATGGCTCCTCGTTAATGTGGATTGAACCGGGTAAAGACGTCTCGATTGCCGATTTGCAGCGCGGCATCATTATTTCATCCGGCAACGACTCTACCCTGGCGGTGGCCGAGCACATCGCCGGCACTGAGGCCGTGTTTGCCGAGATGATGAATACCCACGCCAAGCGGCTGGGTATGACAAACACCCACTATGTAAACTCGCATGGCCTGCCCGACCCTGCGCACCTCACTACCGCGCGCGACCTGGCGATTCTCGCCAAAGCCATGATCATCGATCACCCCGATCAGTACAAAATTAACAAAGAACTTGAGTTCACCTATAACAACATCCGCCAGTACAACCGTAACACCCTGATCCGTGAAGACCCGTCTGTGGATGGCATCAAGACCGGGCACACCAAAGAGGCCGGATACTGTCTGGTGGCGTCGGCGGAGCGCAATGGTATGCGCCTGATATCGGTCGTCATGGGTACCAAAAGCACCAAGGCGCGCAAAAACGATACCGCGGCCCTTTTTAATTATGGCTTTCACTTCTTTAAGACCGAGACTGTCATCGAGGGTATGACCGAGCTGGATAAGCCGCGCGTCTGGAAAGGATTGCAGGACTATGTGCCTGTTGGCCTGTTGGAGAAAGTCGCGCTGACCCTGCCGCGTGGCAAGCATGACAATATTGAAACCATCGTGGTGCTGAATGAAGAGATTGTTGCGCCGCTGTCCGTCGGTGACCCGGTTGGCACCGTAACAGTGAGTCTGGATGGTGAAGTCCAGTTCGAGGCGCCTGCTGTCGCACTCGCCGCAGTTGAGCCGGCGGGATTCTTCGCCCGCCTCTGGGACAGCGTGCTGATGTTCGTCGCCGAGCTGTTTGGGGCTCGATAAAGCGCAGTAGAAAAGCACCGGAGAGCAGTGTGGAGCAAACACTTGAACCGCCCAAGATAGAGTTTCCCTGTGACTACCCGATCAAGGTGATGGGGCGCAGCTGCGATGGTTTCGAGTCGATTATTCTCGACGTGTTCGAGCGCCATGCCCCTGGATTTGACCAGCAAACCCTCACTGCGAAAATCAGCAGCAAGGGCACTTTCACTTCCCTCACTATTACTATCACCGCCACCGGCCCGGATCAATTGGAAGCTCTGCACCAAGATTTGCTGGCGACCGGCCATGTCACCATGGTGTTATAGCGGTGCGCGCGGCAGAACTGGTGCTGCGCGAACTGGGGCTTGTCGATTACCAGCCCACGCTGGACGCGATGCGCCACTTCACCGATACCCGCAGCGCCGACTCACCCGATGAGTTGTGGTTGTTGCAACATCCTCCGGTATTTACCCAAGGCCAGGCGGGCAAGGCCGAGCATGTGCTGGCGCCGGGTGATATTCCTGTGATTCAGGTCGACCGTGGCGGACAGGTCACTTACCACGGCCCGGGGCAGTGGATAATGTATCTGATGGTTGATATGCGCCGCAGGAAAATAGGCGTGCGTGATCTCGTCACCCTGATCGAAGTCGGCATCGTGGAGCTGCTCGCCGAATATGGTATCCGTGCTGCGGCAAAGCCCGCTGCGCCGGGCGTGTATGTGGATGAAGAAAAAATCGCAGCCCTCGGTTTGCGCGTGCGCCGTGGCTGCAGCTATCACGGCCTGGCATTGAACGTGGATATGGATCTGGAACCCTTCGGGAGAATCAATCCCTGCGGTTACGTCGGCTTGCAGGTGACCTCAATGGCGCAGCAGCAGCCAGGCGTTGCTCTAGACGTCGATGCCATCGGCAAGCGTCTACTGAGGAGAGTGGCGGAGAGGCTTCAGCAATAAGGGCACATGTCGTGCTGCTAACCTAAAAAATGTCGGCTGCCTGAACGGCGGCGCGGCCCCAAAAGTGCTACTCGGTTTGGCGCCGGTCTAGTAGCTTAAAGAGGTGCCATTATCAGCTGCTCTCATTTGCAGCAAAATTCCCTCTAACCTCTCCTGAAGCATCTGTGCCAGCATAATGATGTGCATGCCAAGACAGTGTCTTGCGGCGACTGCGACCACAGGGTGCGAGCTGTTTCCATCGGTGCCTGCTAAGATGCCGGAAACACTTTCGGAGTTGCAACAGTGCCCAACCAACCATCCTTTAACGCTCGTAGCTCGGCTGATGACGTTCTGCGTGGCCAAAATTTGAGTGATCAGGTGATTATTGTCACTGGCGCCAATACTGGCATCGGCTATGAAACTGCGCGCTCTCTGGCGGCGGCTGGCGCCACGGTGATCGCGGCTTGCCGTAGCGTTGAGAAAGCCGCGCTCACGCAGCAACGAATTCTGCAGGCGCACCCGCAATGCAAGGTGGAAGGCGCGGTGATGGATCTGGCCTCTCTGGCAAGCGTCAGCGATTTTTGTGCGCAGTTAAGCCATAGCAAAGTCGACACCATTATTTGTAATGCCGGTCTGGTTGCCACCGAGTACGCAGAGACGATCGACGGTTTTGAGCAAACAGTAGGGGTGTGCCATATCGGGCACTTCTTGTTGGTGCAAACGCTTATGCCAAAGTTGCTGAATGCGTCTGCCTCGCGCGTGGTTATGGTATCGAGCGAGTCCCACCGTGTGCCGCCCCGACTCAATTTTGATGCCCTGCCTTACCCAAGGGGAAAGTTCAAAGCCCTGAAAGCCTACGGACAGGCCAAGCTGTGTAATGCGCTAATGGCTGTCGAGTTGCAGCGACGCTATGTTGATCAGGGTCTCACCGCCTGTTATTTACATCCTGGCACCATGGTGACTACCGATATGGGCCGCGATTCAGCGCTGATTAGAAGGGCTATGAAGTTAGTGAGCCCCTTCACCAAAACAGCGAACCAGGGGGCGGCAACGTCAGTGTTCTGCGCTACATGGAATGATCGCAGTACTCTGGGCGGTCACTATTTTTCCCACTGCCGCAAGGGCAAGCCCAGTGCAGAGACTGCCAACATGGAAGCAGCCACGCGCCTGTGGGATATTTCACAGCAGTGGCTGCAAGACAAAGGCTTTGGCAGCTGAGCTTGCTCGTGTACTAAGGCGCAAACCTAAGTGAGCGGTGTGTTGTAACGTTTAGTGGTCGCGCAACAGTGGATGCGGGTTGTCACGTTGAGGTTGCGTAATCCACCCTAGCGCTTCCAGAACTGCCACCAACGCTTTCGATGGGGTGCACTCGGGATTGGTTGTTTATGGCTAGCGGGTACGCCATGCTCGGCGTACCACTGCTCCCACTCATGTGGTGTGAGAGTTTTTGGCACGGGTTGATCTAGTGCTCTATGCAGGGCGTGACCGCGCAAGCTGGTGTCGGAGGTATCGTCCTCTTCCCCAAGGAGCGCGCGGATAGCCTTGTGGTCAACCGCCATCCGTTGTTACAGCGTCTCAATAAAGATGGCCAGATTATCGATATCAGTGTTATTAAGTTGAGCAGCTTGACCCCACATGAGGGCGCTCTGGTTGCCCCGCGTCTCGCCGTTTTTATACTGCACCAGCATGGCTGTAGTGTCAGTTGCCGAATGCCCAACCAATGCAGGGCCGACGCCGCCCTCGCCGCCAGCGCCGTGGCAGGCGATGCAACTGGTATAGGATTTTTCGCCAAGCTCGACGGGCGAGGCCTCTGCTTTCGCTGCAGCCTGTGCGGCGGCTACAGCTACGACGCCGCCGGTTTCTTCGCGCCACTCTTCATAGCACTCACCGGAGCAGCTGCTCACGCTGTCGCTCTCGAGCTTGTTAGCCTGCATAGCCCACAGCGGCAAGCCGAAGGCAAAACCGGTGAATACGATGATAGCGATTGTATCTTTGCGCACGGTAGGTCCCTTGAGTCAGTCTCGTCCGCGGGAGGCGGCGATTGGGTAAAACTTAAGTGGGGATTATACGCAAATAAAGCCTGTTTGGTTTACAGTCACACCTTTAAATAGCAGCAGATTACAGGGTTGCATAGCCAATCTGACGCGACCTGAGAGACAATCAGCGGCTGAACATAGTGGGAGTAGCAAATCAATAGCATTGAAGCTTGGCAAGCGCGCGGACACCGAGTTGATCTGTTGGGCCACCGTCTGTTTTATGTTGAAGAAGAGCCTGCCGACGAGCCCCAAGGTACTATTTTTCTTATCCACGGCTTCCCCACTGCGAGCTGGGACTGGTGGAAAATCTGGCCCACTCTAAACCAGCACTATCGCCTGATCGCAATTGATATGCTGGGTTTTGGTTTCAGTGATAAGCCGTGCCCGCATGACTACCGCATTATGGAGCAGGCCGATATTTGTGAGGCTCTGATTCGGCATTTGGGATTGGAGAGTTTTCACGTGCTGGCCCACGACTATGGCGATACGGTTGCACAGGAGTTGCTGGCGAGGCAGAACGCAGGAACCGGCGTAGGTCATTGCTTGTCATGCCTGTTTTTGAACGGCGGCCTTTTCCCCGAGACTCATAAGGCCCTGCTGGTGCAGCGCCTTTTGCTTGGGCGTTTTGGTTTCCTGATGCGGCATGCATTGAATAGATCCAGTATGCGACGATTCTTCGACCGTGTTTTCGGGCCAGACACTCGCGCCAGTGATGAGGAGATGGAGGCTTTTTGGCAGCTGTTCGCGCGTGACGGCGGCCGGCGCAACTTGCATCGGTTGATTCATTACATGACGGATCGGCGCAATCATCGTGAACGCTGGCTAATCGCTTTGCAGCAAGCGCGGTGTCCGATAGGCCTGGTGAATGGCAGTGTCGACCCGGTCTCCGGCGAGCACATGGTTAAGCGTTTTGAGGAGTTGGTGGGCACGCAGCACTATATTCAACGGCTGCCCCGGATCGGACACTATCCCCAGATGGAGGCGCCCAGGGAAGTGTCGGCAGCGTATTTGAAGTTTTTAGAAACTGTTCAATAGAGGCCTGGTTTGCGCTTATTGACAGCTCCATGTCATTGCCTTGCTTAGGCGGCAGGCATCGCCTGCGCATCGACTAATCGTGAGACGCCCCGCAGCATGCGGTACAAGACCCACAGTCCGACAAACACCACCATAATCCACGCCAACGGTATGGCGATAACGGTAAAGACAAGAAGCATCCCTATTAATAACCATAGGAACGCAAACCAGAAGGTGCGAATTTGCCAGCGAAAATGTGACTCCAGATAAGTTCCCCGCGTCGCATCCCGCTTTACGTAGTTGAGCAATACCGCCAGTATCGACGGCCAACCACTCAAAAAAGCGGTCACCACAAACGCGCTGGTAAGCACGCCATTGATGGCGCTAAACAGATGCAGGCCGTAGATCAGATACGTTAGCTGGACCAGGTTAGGGCTGGGCTGTTGTGACATGGTGAAATCCCGTTAGCTGCGCGAGGTGGCAGGCAAGAACCGGAGTGTACGCCGGAATCGGACAGGGCGAAACTGTGTATGAGCTCGCAGTGGTGCGGGTGCTTGGGTAATCGGCAAGCGTATGCGAATCATCGCATGACGTGTTTAGGCTGCCACCAGTAGCGGTAAATTTGCAGAAGAATTAATGCCGAATATTAATGCGGAGTATCGTACTAAAGCGGCTGGATCTTTGTGAGAGGTAAGTGACATGCCTCCGCGGAGGTGGCATGTCATAGATGGTGCGTTAGTTTCCGGTTTAGATAAAGGTCACTTTTCCGGTAGTGATGTCATACATAGCGCCGACCACTTTCAGCTTGCGTTCGGCTTCCAGGCCCGTGATCACCGGGCTCATCTCGCGAATAGTGGCGATGGTGTCATTGACGTTGGCGATGGCGATGGTGTCAAGGAGCGGTGCTGCACAGGCGTCTTTGCCGGGGTTCTCCGCCTTGACCAGGTCGACTGCAGGCTTGATCTCACCCAGCAGTGCGGTCAGGTTGCCCAGTTCCGCACCAGCGCAAGATCCGGCCACTGCGCCACATGCGGTATGGCCCATAACTACCAGCGTTTTCACGCCTACCAGAGCAGTCGCGAATTCGAAGCTGCCGACCATGTTGACACTTGCAACGTTGCCCGCGACGCGGCCGACAAAGATATCACCGATACCTTGGTCGAATACGATTTCAGGTGGCACGCGAGAGTCAAGGCATGACAACACAGCAGCATACGGCTGTTGGCCGGCACTGGTCGCTGCTATTTGCTCGGCGAAATTCTGATTTAGCACCTTACCGCTGACGAAGCGCTCGTTTCCAGCGATCAGTGCCGCTATAGCCTCGTCTGGATTGGTTATTTTGCTTTCATCTACCTGCTCGGAAGCGAAAGCTGAGGTGCTGGATAACATGACTGCCAATGCAGCGTACTTAATGAATTTCATAGGTCTGTGACTCCATAGTGTTTCGTCTTTGACGAGAGTTTTTTTCTACTATACGTGCGTATACGGGGCCCCAACTAGTCGTACAATTCGAAAATATAAAACTGTCACATCGTCTTTATCGATGTTTCAGCGGGGCTCAGGATGCCGCAGGTGTGTAACGAATCTTGTTGGCAAGATCCGGGCAGTAAACCCGATTATTACTGATGTCTGCACCGCTACGCTCTTGTTACTCCAAGGTGGGTGATGGGCCCCAATCTGCAGGGATACCCTGCAGCAATTCACCTGGGCAACCTTCCAATGTGGTGTTCCAGAGCAGGCCGGGCCATTCATATACGGTAGGCGCCTGCTCTCGCATTTATCACCGCAGGGGTTGGGTATGCCGCCTCAAACCACTGAATTATCGGCGTGCTGTCGCCCATCCAGCGGCCATCGGCCTGTTCCAGCGCCGGCATTTGCGCGGAGCCAGTATGGTCCTTAATCCGTCGCGCTGTGCGGGGATGGCTCAGCGCCCGCAGTTTGTAGGGAATGCCCTTGATGCGGAGGTAATTCTCCAGCTTGCCGGTGAAGTAGGAAATACTTGAGCCGTAAACGGTGACAGGCATTATACGGTCTGGTGCCATTACGTGATTTTGTCCTGCACCGCGTTGCGTTCAGTCTTCCACGGCGAAGGTCAGCCCCGCGTTGGCCTGCAGGCGATCAACCAGTAGCATGCCCAGCGCAGCCGCTGGCGTCCAGATGCCGCCGCTGGCCGCGTCTGGATTCATCAGCAGGCATACCGCACTCTCGGCAATCATCTTGCTGGTGGAACCATAGCCGGGGTCTTTATCACCTTTGACGCCTACCTTTACGCTGTCGCCGCTGGCATTTGAGCCGACAAACAATACATCGTAAAAGCCGTTCTCACGCTCCTCTTTGCTTGGGCCTTCACCCGGTTGCGTCGTGTCGCTCGCCATACTTTTGTCCTGCGCAACCGCGTTGGCGATGGCTTCACCTGCTTCTCCCGGCCCGGTGAGCATCATCTCGTCGTAGACAAAGTCCTTGCCGTAAGGGTGGCCCTGCAAAAAGTTGGAGCGATGAATGTTTTTGGTGTTGATGGTGGCCATCACAAAGGGCGCTGACCAGCTGTGCAGATCCTCCTCGTAAATAGGCGCCATACCTGACGGTTGCTTGACGCCGTTTGCACCCTCGGTCAATGCGAAGGGATCCATCAATACCGCAATTATATCAGGCTGTTTAGCGGCGGCGGCCATAGTGGCCTTAAAGCTGGCTAGCGTGCCACCGGAAAAAGTGCCCTGCATGGCGCGCACGCGCCCTTTCACGCGATTGACTGGAGATTGCAGTTTCGCTTTGGCCGTTTCCTGCAGAAAAAGAACGCCCAGATCGAAGGGTATAGAATCGAAACCGCAGGAAAATACGATCCGCGCACCGCTGGCTTTGGCGGCATCACCATGGGCAGCGATCATGTCGTGCATCCAGGCAGGTTCGCCGCACAAATCGACGTAGTCGGTGCCAGCCTCAGCACAGGCGCGCACCAGATCCGAGCCATAGAGCTGATAAGGACCCACGGTGGTAATGATCACCTGCGCTCGCCGCACCATGGCATTGACCGAATCGGGGTTGTCGGCGTCAGCCACTATCAGCGGTATATCACTGGCAATACCCATCTCGTCGCGCACTTGCTCCAGTTTGGCCTGGCTGCGCCCGGCCATGGCCCAGCTCACTTCACCACCAATGCCATACTGCTGGTTAAGGTACTCACACACCAGGCGACCGGTGTAGCCGGTTGCGCCATAAACGATGATGCCTAGCTCTCTATTGTGGGGCATTGTCTCTCTCCAGTGTTTTCAAGTGATGCAGAATTAGGGTGTTTGCGCAGCCAGTTCATGTGCAGCGCCAGCGTTATTATTACCAAGCTCAGGATAACCATGTAGGTTTTGATCAACAAGGGATCCTTTGCTGCAGCGACCAGAGCGACCACCGCTTGCGCAGGTGCTGATAAACCGCTACTGAGATTGGCGCTGGGCGCCCAGCGAAGGTTATGCTTGCGGTTCTCATTTATCACCCCGCTCAGGTCCCCACCATGACAAGCAGCGTCGCCGGTCTCCCGCTCATTATTGAAGCCTCCTTGAATGGCGCCAGCAGCAAGGCGCACAATCCTCATGTGCCGTTCAGTGACGAGGAGATTGTCGCGGATGCCGTCGCCTGTATGGATGCTGGCGCCGCCCTGCTTCATAACCATACAGACGAATCTATCTTTGGTGGCACTGGCGAGCTGGACTACGAGCGCTATGCGCGTCCGTGGCGGATGCTGCTTGCGCTCAGGCCCGATGCGATACTCACGCCCACCATGCCCGTAGGTCAGGAGGGTGTGCCGGTGGAGGTGCGCTATCGCCATGTGGAGCGGATGGCCGAAGAGGGGTTGCTGGGGCAGGGTTTGTGCGACCCCGGCTCATTCAACCTGTCGTTGCTGGACACCGATGGCCTGTTTGCAGATAGCACCTATGTTTACCGCAACGATATGCACGATTCGCGGTACTACGTGGAGACCTGTCGGCGACTCAAAGTCGGCCTCAGTGTTTCGATCTTCGAACCGGGTTTTCTCAAGTTTATTTTGGCCTACCATCGCGCGGGGCGCCTGCCCCCAGGCTCTATGATAAAACTGTACTTTGCGAGCGATGACTTGCCCTTCGGGTTGCTGCCCACGGCTGCCAGCCTCGAGGCCTATCTTGGAATGTTGGGCGATTGTGACCTGCCGTGGCTGGTATCCAGTTTTGGGGCTGACTGTGTCGGCTGTGGCATTGCGGAGGAAGCGATCAAGCGCGGGGGCCATGTGCAGGTAGGCTTGGAACCCTATGCCGGTGCGCGCTGCCCGACTAATGTTGAATTGGTGCAGGAGGTGGTCGCGTTGGCGCAGCGCTATGAACGGCCGATCGCCACACCGGCAGAGGCGGCGGCGATTCTGCAATTGCCCACTTATCCCGTGCCTTACCGCGCACCCGGGTAAGCCGCTGTTGTGCAAGCGCAGCGCGGGTCTCGGGCATCCGTCGCAAACGCTTCGATGGGTGTTCGATTTAGCTTACTTGGAAGACTGGAAATACCCCCGGATATCATCCATCCAGCTACATTGTCGTCCATGCGCAAATCCCGCTGCTTTCTGGTGCTTGAAGTCCACCATGTTCTGCGTGTCAGGTATCACGGCGACAGTGAACGTGCCGTCGCCGGGCTGACAGCCAGTCACGAGCGCGCAGGTGATGGCCAGTACTGGCGGCTTGGGGGAGGGCAAGAGTGAGAGTGATAGTGATAGTGAGAGAAGTCTTATTATCTTGACGTCCATTCGAGTCGGTTGAGTCGGGGGCGATTTGAGGTGACATGTTCCTCTGATTTCAACGCAAAGCGAATACAATCTCGGTACCGGCTAAATGACAACGGTCAGTCGGCAGAGAATGATAGACGATTTGCGCTTGTGCGGAGCACAAAAAAGCCGCTCTTGGGCGGCTGTGTCCTTACCTGAGCAGCCGGGTGACGGCCATCAGCTTTTGGTTGCTTTGTGCGCCCCTGTCAGCCCAGCCAACGACAGGTTCTCTGTCTTGCACGCCGAGAGTTTGGCTGTTCCCGGCCCGTAGGCATAAATAAACTGGCCGAGTTTCAGGGTATCGATCATCGGTTGCGCGACTGCGGTGCGCACTGCCGGGCATCCTAACGAACGCCCCAAGCGGCCCATCTTTTTCGCCGCGACAGGGTTAACATAGGGCGCGCCGTGCATCACAATGAGGCGCTCCATGGCCGATTCGTTAAAGCCCTTACTGAGCCCCTGTAGCCGCAGTGAATAGCCATTGCCGCCTTCGTATGTCTCATCGGTCAGGAATAAGCCCAGACTGGTTTGATGACTGCCATTGCGGTTGGAAAACGCATCCGGAATATCTTCGCCAGAATTTTTTCCATGGGCAACATACTCCTGAAACAACAGCTTCCGATTTTTAAGGTCTACGACCCAAAGGCGCTGCTGCCGGGACGGAATGGTGTAATCGATAATCGCCAAACGGCTGGCCGTTTCACCAACGCCGTTGCGTTGCGCGCATTTCATCGCGGACACGGCTTCTGAGACTGCGGATGGATTTATTGAAGGGGCGAGTTGTCGGATCAGGGCCGCATCGTCTGCGCTCACCAGGGTGCTTGCAAGCAGGCTGAAGAGCAGTACGGGCAGTAATCGCATAGACAAAGTCGCCTGGATGGAGTGTTATCTGCCAAAGACTGTACCAAAAAGCGCATGTGATGCAAACAAGATATTACATAAAAATGATGAAATTCAATGAGATAGTGCGGAATCCTTGAATTTATCTGAAGATCGTGTGCGATTCAGCGTGTTAGCGATCAGGGTGAAGCGTTTCTCGCGCACGGCGAATCCCCTGATGGGCTATGCCGTATCTGCATGTTTCCTCGAGAGAAACAGTGATCGCCCACCTGAACAATAGTCGACAACAACCAAAGTAATGTCATAAAGCGACGTTAGAAAACGCATGCCGCCGGTTGGCGTCACCAGCATTTTTCCTTTTGGTGCCCACTGGCTTCTCGTTCGCCCTTGCTATTCACGCTCAATGTCCCACAGGCGGTATCCTCGGCTTGTATCCCCGCGGGCGTAGCGGTCAGTTTGTAGCAGGTAAGGATGGTGCCGTCATCGCAGGCGGTCGCTGCAAGCTCATAATGACCCTCTTCGCTGATGGCTCGGAGGAAATTCAGGCCATTCGCCGTTACAATATCCTCACTATAGCGGCTGTTCTGGGCGTAAAAACGCTCCTGCCGTGACGCCAGTTCCATAAGATCCCGCATGCCATCAGCACGGCGGGATTTTTTCATGCTGTCCTGATAACCTGGTAACGCGATCATCAACAAAACAGCGACAATCACAACGACCATCATTATCTCGATCAGCGTAAAACCGCGGTTGCCGACTCCCGCCGGGTAGATATTCATAAGGCGACTCACAGCTTCAGGGCTAATTGATCAGATCGGTCCAGCTCACGCGGCCACGTTCAAAGGTTTGGCCCTCGGTGATCGCACCATCACTATTATTGCCAACGCCGGTAGCATCGCCACCCATATTGACCGGTGTCTCTCCGCCGTTTTGCGTGCCACCACCTGATGATGAAACCTCGTACATGGAGGCGAGGTCTGACAACGCTTGCAGTCTGTTAAAGAGATCCAAACATGCAGTGTCACTGTCGCTGCAATCCCGCGTCGCTGCAATTTGCTCCTGAAGCGTAAGATTTGAACCCGGAAACAACAGTTTCAACGCTTCGGCGATGGGGTCTGCACTTAGCTCCAGATCGACAGCTTCTTGCCAGCCGGGTTCACCGTAACACGGCCTGCCAAGTCCTGCGGCCTCGGCAATATCCCCGAAAGGCCAGAAGATTGTGGATTCCCAGATGTGCTCTGCACTGCCTTTAGCCAGAAGGCCGCCGATCGTCCTATACTCAACGGAAATAACATCATCGAGGGTAGTTTTAATAACATCGCCATTGGGTAATGTGATGACAGGTGCCAAATCTATAGGCTTCTGGATATCCACCATCGAAATGGCTGGATTATTGGTGAAATAGCTTCTTTTCACCAGCTGGATGGTCAGCGCACCGCTACGCCAGCGTCCGCCATCGGCGAGGGATGTGGTGATGGCCTCATTATTGACACACCTCGTTTGGGTGGGGTGTATGCCGCCGGCCCGAATCGCGTCGTCATCGAAATTGACGCGAATAGTGCCTTTGCCGTCGGCGCCCAGGATATCGCCCCAAGTGAAGGTGAACGGTGCGGCATCGGACGAGTTCGGGTCCCAGTTTAACAAGGCCTCATGAAGCTCCTTTTGGTATTCGAGTATGTTCCACTCGTTGGGGCCGATCTGCAGTCTGGCACCGAGTGTTAAATCCGCGTTGGCCACCAGCACAATAAACTTCTCGTTCTCGCCGATGTTGCTGCCAGGGGAACGAATGTCGACGTGGCCCAGCACGTCTTTGCGCAGGTCAGTCTGCTCGCCCTGTGTTTGGGGGACATTGAGATCAAAGAAATCGACATAGACGCGGCCTGCTGCCTTGTCATAGTCGTCAGTGCTTTGGGTCGAGATGTCACCCAGCGGCACTAAATGGGGCCAGGTTGTGACATTGATACTGCCGCGCTGGAAACCGTTCGGACAGTCGCCGCTGCAGGGTTCTGCATACGGCGGCTGCAGATAGTTGATGAACATGGTGTCGACACCGCTGCCGACCAGCGCGAGGGTGACCTGCGACATAAGGCCGTCGGGCTGGCGCCAGATCATCGGCACGTATTGCTCATCCGCGCTCTCTTTATAGAGGTCGTCTACATTCAATAGTCGGTCAACATTGAGGTCGTAGATGGGTTTGGGGTTCGGTCCGCCATCCAGTGTTACTGCCTCCACTAGCCAGTTTGCGCCCAGTTGGCCGTTTTCTCCCGCCCGAGGAGCGTAGACCGTGGCCTTGACCCGGTTGGAGCGCACCTGCAGCGGCTGCAAGACGCGGTAGCCAGGCGGAAATTCGACCTTCCAGCCGTCCTGTGCCGACCAGTCAACACTGCCTGCATCTTCGTTGTAGAGGGCGATGGTCTGTGTACCCCGGAAGATTCCTTGCGGGTCTATATAGGTTTTGGGGCCGTCCCAGAGTTGCGCCAGCAGTGCTTGCTGGGTTTTGGTGGGCGGTGTTTCGCCGGAATCCCGAATTCCGTACAGGGCCTGCACCGACGTATCGGTTAAGTCCTCGCTGGTATAAAGTCTTCCTGTGCCAAAATACACCATCGATCCGCTGATAGGGTGTTTCGTCAACTGCGGTGCTACGGTAATCGGTTGCGTGTCCTCTCCCGCATGCAGGGGTCTGCCATAGGCTTCTTTCCAATCAGCAGGGTTGCTACTGTTTAAATCGAACTTCCACAGATTGCCGTCGATGTCGCCGGCATAAGCGTAGTCCGCTCTGCCATCCCGGTTGGCGTCAATCAGTGAGGGTGACGACAAGCCGTTCGGGTTGGGGCTGGCTTCATCGAGATCCGACGCAGGGACTGTGGGGATCATGGATAGTTGCCGGGTTTCCAGGTTGACCAGAAACAGGGTGGCCACACCGTTGTGGCTGTTGTAGCCATTCCCTATGATGACATACCAGTCATCGTCATTGAGTTTGGCGACCAGGCCCCGGCTGAAGGAATCGCCGAAATATTTGCCATAGACAGGGTGGCTTTCTCCAAACTCGAACAGCACCTTGTTGATAATGCCTCTCTCGGGTATCTGGATGCCGGCCTCTGTCACATCCAGGCCAAAAAAGCCGCGGCCACCGGCACCCAGTGTGCCTACCAGTACGGTATGCCAGTCAGTGTCAAAGTACGCGTCGCGTACTGTTATTTCGCCATCGACAAAATACGTGTGCTTATACGGTCTTGCCGTCAGCCGGCGCAGTTTCTCGAACAACATGGAGGGCACGTAAGCGAATATCTCTCGACCCGTTGCGGCTTCGAAGGCATGAAACATGCCGTCGTTGGCGCCGACGTAGACTACTGACGGTCTGGCAAAGAGCCTGGCTGCCCACTGCTGATAGTTCAGTTCTTGATAGGTCTCGTTAGGTATGCCCACATACACCGGCGTAGAGTGGATGATGTCACCGAGTATGGAAAAACGCTTGCGGAGTGCACCCGCTGGATACTCCAGGCTGCGATCGCCCCGTACATAATTCAAGACACTGGAGAAAACGCCTACTGTTGCGCGATCCGGGTCAATGCGGTCCATGTTTGCAGCATCAATGCGATCGCTAAGAAAGCTGACCTGTTTTGTGCCATCCCAGGTAATAACTCGGCGTGTTTCAACCCAGTAGTTGGAGTCGCGGGCTGCTGCATCGGCGAATGTCAATCGCGCCGACCAGTTCGCCCCTGAGTTGCCCGGAGGGGTTGTCGATAAGTCTACACTGGTGCTCAATCCGCCATCCTTGGTGACAGTGTATTCAACGATATCGCCCTGCCAGCTGCCATTCTCGAACCATGGCCGATAGGCCCTCGTCAGGTCTTTGCTCAGATCTGTGTTGGAAAGCACGATCGGCGAGATAGATCCAAGGGGTGGCGGATTGGCATTCAGGTCAAAGCGCTCTGCGCTCCAACCCGGCAGGGCAACTGTCATGATCGCCGCCGCCAGCCAACCCGATGTTATTGCTGTAGAGTAAGTCATTGCTACACTCCGGGGTCTAATACGTTGTGTGGTTTGAGATAGAGTGTTTCCACTATTCGTACCGCTTTACCGTCGGTATCGCTGCGACCAGTAATCCTGTAGCCCTTGACCTTACTCCCGGATATCGGCTGATCGCCACCGACATTTTCGCTGTCGCCGTGCAATGTCAATAGGCCCAAATACTCTACCATTAGCCTTTCGTGCACCGTAAGACCGGCGTTAGTGCTCTCGTTTGAATTCTCGATACCTGTCCAGTCCGTGACGGCCCCGTCCATTCTCGTTACTTCTGGTAGATAGAACCCTTCGACGTCGGTGTCAAATACTTTTACGGTATTCTCGTCAAGAAAGGCCTCAAACAACGCCACTAAGCGCTCCACCCTGCGCAATGCAACTTCTTCATCTTGCCTCAAGCCTGCCACGCTGACTTCCAAACGGGCACCGTTCATGGCGGCGACGCCCACCACGGTCATTATCAGCAACAAAATGAGACTTACCGCCAGTGCCGCGCCTGTTTGCTGAGTTCGAGTCGGTGACTTTCGATCAATGTTCATGGCAACTCCGTTCAATTCCTCAATTGGGTGGTGGCAGTGAACAACTGGCGCCTGAAGTTGTCAGCGGGTGTGTACGGCGCGCCGCCGATAGTAAATTCTCGGGTATTTCTAAAGCCCGCTTCCGGGCACTCCGCCTTAGCCAGAACGGTGGTTTCTACGGCCTGCACCGCGAGCCAGTTTGGTACGTCAATGGCATCAAAATACTGATTTTCCACGAGGTATCTGAACTGGATATTCTCGACCCCAGCGAGCAGTTCTTCCGACACCGGAGAGCCGTCATCGCCAATTTTTTTGCGGTATAGGGCGGGAATCGGGTTCCCGTCGCAGCTGCGGTCGGTGAGTCCTACATAGTAACTATGGGCAGCTAATGCATAGACGCGCTCTATGGGGTCAGCTATCTGGTTCTCGGCAGCGACGACGTTCTCTCCCAAAAACAGTCTCCCCACGATCGGGGTCGTTCGCAGATAAGGTCTTTTGTTGGGTGGCACAGCGTCATCATCAAGCCCTACGCCCGCGTAACGCAAGGTGAGAATGTCGCCGCGCTGATAGTTATTGTCATCTGCAGTGATGCACGCATAATTTTCCAGGCCAACGGTGTCTTCCTCGTCAACGCCCACAATGGGTTGACCGACCATACGCGCCCAGTTGTTGGTGTCAGGATTGCAAGCAATCTCCACTGCGGAATCGCCCAGAGTGCCCAAAATCATGTCGAAGTCCGCATTAGTGGTGTTCATGATGTTGCCGCCTAAATAGCCCGCTCGCCGGATATCGGCAGAGAGCAATTCGATCGCTGTGCGCCCGGTGTCCTCAATTCTGGCCAGAGTTCCGGTGGCATTCGCGTTTTGGGAATTAGTCGCCACCAATTGCGCCACACCCGCCATGAGAGCGCCGAAGACGACAACACTTATCAGCAACTCAACCAGCGTTATGCCCGACTCTGTCAATGGGCGCGCGTGCGCGTGCGTGTGCGAAGAGCGCCTCATGGCCCGGGCACGCAGCTCGTCCCGGACAAGCAACCCAGGTTGAGCGCGAAGCAGTCCAGATCGCCGGGATTATGCACAGTCTGTGGATTCAGTGCGGCACATTCTCGCCCGCTAGAGCCACTCAAATCGTCATCCCAGCGCACCAGGACCCTAAATTCGCCCGTTGTGGCATCCCGGTACACTTCGCCACTGGCTGCTGGCAATGAGCCGGGGACGCTTTGGTCAGGAGCATTGGGATCGTTGCCTGCAAGTTCAGTTTGCCAGGTCCAAATATCGAAAATAGCCAGCTGCGCGGCCGAGCAGGGTTGTTGCGCGCAATTAGGATCGGGTTCCGAAGCGGGAATGCTCTCATGGGTGTAATTGCCATTAATAGCCTCGTCCTGGTTCGCGAGTATACGATCCGCCATGTCGCTGGCCAGCATCGCAGCTTTCGAATAATTGTGCGAGGTCTGTAATTGTTTGTAGGTTGACACCTGCAGGCCAATCACGCCCATCACGCCAATGGCGAGAACCACTAACGCAATCATCAGCTCAAGCAGTGTGAATCCGCTGGCCAAAGATGATCGGGGCTGTGGCAGCGAACTGGCTGAAAATTTCGTGATGGTCACAGGCAATTCACTTCCACGACATCTGCAGCTTTTATAATATTCGCTGTGCCGAGGATGGAGACAATGAGCACGCGCGCGTTTTCCGCTTTAGTGCGTTCATCACAGATGGTCAGCTGCCGTGTTGCGGTCAGACCGGTGCGCCCATTAGGTTTAAAGGTTATGCCATTGTCAATTTCAGTCTCTCCGCGTGCCGTCATTTTTTCCGCCAGCGGTGAATGTATCTGGATAATGTCCTCTCCCTGAGCTGTATCCACAATGCCATCGTCGTTCAGGTCGACAAAACTGAGCCATCCATCCTCCCATTGTCCAGTTTCTGCGCAGTCATCGGCGGCTGCGTTGCGTATGCAGACTCTTACCGGGTTGCGCCGTCCAATGGCCTCTGCCTTGGCATGCATAAATGTACTGAGCAGGTCAGTGGCTGCGGCCGACATCTGGCTGTTCTGGACCTGTGTGCGGAAGAGAGGAATGGCCACAACCAACAGTGAACTGGCAATAGCCATCACAGCAATAAGCTCAATAAGGGTATAGCCTGTCGTGGGCCTTTTAAGCACTGCCATTCACTCTCTTGCCCCAAAGCCCATTTTCTGAACTTCACCGCTTATTTTAGTATCCAGTTCATCAATAGTGAAAACCTCGTGTTTCCGCTATGGCCTTTGCATGCAGTTTCCAGGGACAAGCCCATAGCCTAGTATAGTACAGGCGCCTACACGGGCAAAGTGGGTGCAACTGCATGTGATTTGTATCGCAATCACCCTAAATTCTTGTCGAAAACAGTGCGTTAATGTGCCTCTGGGCTATCCGCAAAGTTGACTAGCTCACCTGCAATCGACGCGTGGAAACCAATCTCAGGCGAAGCGGTTGTTCATAATGCCATTGGTTTCCCGATGCCAGCAGACCGTAAATACCGCGCGAAAACAGCGCGCGGCAGCGGGTCGGTTTCGAGTGGGCTTACAGTTCCCGCACGCGAATAGTGCGATACCAGACCGGGTCACCATGATCCTGTAGAGCAATATAGCCCGATTCGGCTTTTCCGTAGCCTGGCATGTCCGCGAACTTACTCGCCGCAACCAGCGCGTT